>ERZ1047472.633-NODE-633-length-30682-cov-5.531753_pt1 | contig 30682 bp, 26 predicted proteins | sample MGYA00383095_ERZ1047472 | MGnify/ENA primary metagenome ERZ1047472 (study PRJEB29581, sample SAMEA5548365) | metagenome | biome: marine; feature: coastal; material: water | depth 1 m | study: Short-term variability in the microbial, nano- and picoplankton dynamics... | reverse complement strand
AATGATTAAGAAAAATCAGTTGATTGGTCAAGATAAAACTATGTTTAAATCGTTCGGTTCTGTCGCATCTGACTATTTTATTGCTTTTTTTTAAGAAAAATGGAATCAGATAAAAAAAACTAAAGTGCTGATTTTCAATTGAATTTATTTTATGACATTTGAATTTTATCAGTTGAAAACGGTTAAATTTGGTAGATGCGACAGAACCCAAAACAATTAATTTATAAAAATATGTATAACGAACAATTAGAAAAGTTGATTGAGATGGCTCTTATGGATGGAGAGCTAACTGAAAAAGAAAAACAAGTGCTTTTTAATAAAGCTGAAGCAATGGGTGTTGACCTTGATGAATTTGAAATGGTACTTGAAGCGAAATTGTTTGAAAAAAAAAAAAGTGACAAACCTATTACAGCAGCCCCAAAATCAGACAAATTAGGAGATGTAAAGAAATGCCCTGCTTGTGGTGCAATTGCCGAAACATTCGCTACAAAATGTCAGGATTGTGGAACAGAATTTAGAAACATTGAAGCATCGCAAAATATAATAAGTTTTTTTGAAAAACTAGATGAAGTTGAATCCAATAGAAAAGACAGTGTTTACGAAAATAGTAATACTAACAGCAATATCGGTATTGGTACAATAATTAAATGGTTATTCTTTTGGTATATACTTTTACCATTAAAGCTTTTTAGTTTTTTTATCAATAAATCTAAACCTGCAAAATGGTCAACAACGGATTCACGAAAAGAAGAACTTATAATGAATTTCCCTATACCTGCTTCACGAGAAGAAATTTTGGAATTTCTAAATCTTGCTTCAAGTAAAATTAACAGCAATAACTACTTCAATGCATTCGCAGAAGAAACAAAATATAAAGATGCTTGGAATAAAATATGGTTAAAGAAGATAGAGCAAATTCATTCCAAGGCTACTATGGCAATGAAAAATGACAAAAAATCTTTTGAGGACGTAAATAAAATTACTGAAAGTGCCCGATTAACAGTAAAAAGCAACAATAAAAAAGTCCTACATATTGCATTAGGTTTTATAACTTTAGTTGCAGTACTTAACATTTGGGGTATAGTATCGAGTAAAATCGCTGATAGCAATTTAAACAATCAAAAGGAATTAAAAACAAAAGCTGAAACCTTTATAAAAACTAGTGAGTACGATAAAGCCGAAGAAATAATTTTATCATTAGAGAACGAGTCATTTATCGTTGAACTAAAAAGTAAAATTCAATTAGAGGAACTTACAAAAAGAATAAATGCACTCGAAATTTATCTTGAAAAGAAGGAATTTTCAAAACTGAAATTAGAACTCGAAAAAATCATCTGGACTAAAAATAGCAAAGATTACAATACTAAAAGCATAGAACGAGAGAGCTACAAAATTTTTCTAAAAAAGAAAGAACCTATTAACAATCAACTCCCAGAGAAATATAAAATTGAAATTGAAAGCGAGTATTCATTATAAAATATGGCAACATGAGTAATCCTGAAGATAAGCAATTTGAACTAGAGAGTCAATTGCACGAACAATATGCAATTAATAATAATGCGAATGTTGGGAGTTTTGTGACGTTTCTGGTTGCATTATTGGCATTGTTTGGGTTCTTTGGTTATACTTATGTATTTTCTTCAAATGAGTTTTCTTTGAATGGTAAGTTGATTAAAGATGGCATTATGACTTTAGATGTGTTTTTGCTTTTTTCAATTATTGTTATTGGGATGTTGTTTTTCTTGTTGTTGATTAGCTTGCAACTTGGCTATTCAAGCAGAAGTAATCAGATAATCATAGACAGAATTAGAGATGGATACTTTGAAAAGAATAAAAAAATAATTTTCGGAAGCAGTTATTCTCCTAAAGGCAAAACATGGAGGTTCTGTCGCATCTATCAAATTAAAGCGATTTAAACTGCTAAAATCCAAATGTCACAAAATAAATTCAATTGAAAATCAGCATTTTAGTTATTTGTCGGATTCCATTTTTCATAAAGAAAAGCAACAAAATAGACAGATGCGACAGAACCAATTAACGCTAACTTAGGGCTAAACTGCGTTTTAATGTAGTTTAGGTTTTGTTGGCAGAAGTGTTTACTTCATTTTAATCTCGTAATGGCCTACTAGAGCATGACGCTCAAACGACAGTAACCATAAATGAAGTTGACTTTTCTGTTCGTCAGAAAAATGGAATATAGGGCCATCAATACCAACCTTGTGGCTATCAATCCATTCTCCTTTTTCATTTAACAGCATGGCATAATAAGGTGATTCTTTAGATCGATTGATAATATGGTTAGGATATGATTCATAAAATGAATGGTTACCTATTCCCATTGAATTTTTCCAACCATTATTTGCTTCACTTTCTTCTAGAACTGGAAAATCATCAAGATTAATACCTCCAATGATTAATGTTGTTTTACTATTGTTTTTTCTGTGTGAAAATGTAAACTGAATTTCATGCAATAATTTATCTTCTGATATTGCTTGAGTCTTGTATGCCTTAACATCTTGCAAGTTGTAAATACGACCAAGTTCTGTTTTTCTAGGGTCCCTTTTGTTGTATATTCCTGGAGGGGAAAAAGTAGCAAATGAGGTCGAATCAGATTGTAGATCTCTCATGGAGGAAAAAGCTTCTGGATAGATGATCTCTTTATACTTCTTTTTTCTAGCTGCTTTGAGTGGATACATTTTATCAGAATGATCCTGGAAGTCAACTTCAATAGTGTCTACAACCTCTCTTAATAGATTTAAGCTAGCTTGTTTATTAGCAGGATCAATCCAGTTTTCCAGTGCGGCTTTATACTTGGAAAACAAGACATTGTTTTTTTTTTCAAAAAGTTGGGCGTACACGTCATGCGGAAAGTCAAACCATCCATGGGAATAGGGTAAAACTTCTCCATCTTCTTCAACGTATAATATCACCTCCCATAAATATGCATTGAGGCAGTTACGCGCCAGGTCAATCCGTGCAATTTTCGGAATTGTTGTGAAAAATTCATCTGAGTTAAATTTAACTTGGTTTCTATTCCACTCCTGGTTGACGCATGAAATGTAACTCAAATACTCGTCAGATTTTATATGTTCTGGAATTGTAGGAATGAACTCGGAGACATCTATGTTATTCAATAAAATGGTGTCTAACCCTTTGGTTAAAAATGAAAAATTCCAATAGAATTCCTGAGAGGCACTATGGATTCTGCCTTCCATGAAAAAATCTTCACGGTAGTTTTTCGACCTAAACCCAATGTCTGGATTATCAGGGTAATCTTGATCATTTAAGTTTTTGATTTCAAAATAAATCGTCTCATTTATTGAAATCTGATTTGAATTGTTATCATCAAACGTGCAACTTGTTATTGATAGTAACAATAGAGCCAGACTGAAAATCAAGTTATTCATGTTATTTTATGTTTGGCAACGTTTTGACGCTAGGAACCGCACGGGTCTTAGCTAAAACTATTTTCTCGAAGATAGGAATGATTTTCTAAACTTAAGTGATATCACCAAGCTTGGCCCCGTAGGTTTTATCGCATCTAACAAATTTAAACGATTTTCAACTGATAAAGTTCAAACATAAAAAAATAAATTCAATTGAAAATCAGCATTTTAGTTATTTGTCTGATTCCATTTTTCATAGAGAAAAGCAATAAAATAGTCAGATGCGACAGAACCATTCAAAGGCTTAGTAAGAATAAACAAACAGGTTCTGTGCATTAATTTTATAAAATATCATCCCTATTCCCGCCAATTCATCCCCTCTAACGCATAGCGGAAAACATCATTATCAACAGCTCAATATCTCCCTCCAAAAAGTTCGAGAAGCCTCCCTCCGGCTCCACTAGCAATAAACAAAAAGCGTTGAGCACATTGATGTTTGACGCTTTTTTGTTTCTAAGTAGTCTACTATGGTTAACTTAATGTATAAACTTAGTAAAGTAGGACTTATTAGTGTTAAGGTCTCTTAGCATCAAAACATAGCTTCCTTTTGGCAAAGCAGATACATCCACAACATTAGATTCGAGTTTATTCTCTATCATACTTTGTCCTAAATAATTCAGTATGACATAAGAGTCAATACTTAAATTTGAATGACTTATGATAATTTGATTTTGAGCAGGGTTAGGATAAATGCTGATTTCACTAATATGAGTCTTAAATAGACCAGCTCCAATAGTAGTATCAGATAACTCAGGCATCCATATTATCCCAATACTGTCACCCCATAAATATTCAGCTAACTCGGGATTGTCAATAAAAGGATTTCGGTTGTGCTGGTAAAAGCTGTCTATTATGTTATTTCTATTACGCTCCCAGTCACTGACGCTATCAATCCTGTTCCAATGAAGAAGTGTACTTAAGCGAGCTTGCAAGGGGCTTTGGTCAGTATTATTGAGTAATGTGTTAGTCAACTCTAGATCAGGCTCAGAGCCCTCTCCTTCATATCTGACAGCCATATAAAATAACATTCGTGCTACATCTCCTTTAACTGCGTCAGGAGGTTCAAATGTCCATAAATTAGCATCACGCTTAGACCCTGTATTGAAGCCATTATCTATAATAGATATACAAGTAATGCACGTATCGAAATTTCTATTATTTCTTATGGAATTAACACTAACATCAGCAGGTCTTAAATGATGTACATCAGTTCCTGCACCATTTTCTGTACCGAAGTCTCCCCTCGATTTAGCCCATACGTGTTCACGACTCCATCCAGCAGCATTATTGTATTCTTGCGCCGCATCTATACTTCTACCTGAATATAGTAGGATTACATTATTTGCATTTGCTGGATCTCTGTCGGTGTGTTTTAAGATATCCCATACATCTGTCGATGATGAAGTATATGTGAATTCTGTGTGATTTTTGATTATTTGATTCAATTCAAACTTCAATGAGTCATCAGACTTTTTATGAGCAAGTAGATAATAATTACTGGGCTGTGCAGAAAGCAGATTTGAGATGAGAAGTAAAGCGAATACAATGATTTTCACGAGGTAAAGTTAATATTAAATTTAGGACATCAACAGTTAACTAATTGACTAGTGGACTAAACGAACTGAGCAACCTTGCGAAGTGCGCTAATAAATATCCTCTCCGTAACGAGATAATTAGCTTAGATAGCTTCAGAGAATAGAAAACCAAAAACCACAACAGTAAGCTATTTATTATTGGAAAGGAAATGTTAACTTGTAGAAAAACGCGATTTAAATCAGCTTGAAAAAGTTTAAATTGAGCAAAAATTTAAACCGCCTCAAATACGTAGTTGTCTCAGATCTCTAATTTTCCGTTAACATCAAAAATGACAACAAAATATACTACGGTTGGGTGTTTATTAATGTTTCAGAAAAACTGAATGATAAAACTATTCAACGACTCGATACTATTGATATTCTGGATACTATGGATGATAATAGGGAAATATAGGATTTTAGGGTGATTGAATTCGAAATACAATTTATTACTTAAAAAAATGGTTTAAACCTTTTATATTACGCCATTTCGGGCTCCATCGCCTTTTTCGACTTTCGGTAAGTAAAAGAGTTATAGATACTTCTTTTTGCGAAACGAACTTGTTTGTCTGAATTGATTAGTTTTTGGAACAAAGCAGGTGTAACACCGAAGTATTCGTACACAGAACCGTCTGTAAATGTAATTTCAAGTAACAAACCTTTGTGTTTATAATTCTCGATACCACATTCCATTATGGTTTTGTTGTACTCATCTAGATTGGCTGCTTTTGTTTCAGGAGCAATGCTCACTAAGAAATGGTAGGCATCGATAATGGTTTTGCCCATCACTTCAGCTTCTTCTTTTTTCGCGTCACCATCTTGAAATTTATCGGGGTGCCATTCTTTCACCAATCCGCGGTAAGTTGTTTTCAATTCCTTCAAGTCTAATGCACCTGTTACGTTGAATAGCGTTTTGTATTGATTAATTCTTTTCATACCGCGTCTTATTAGAGATGTAAAAGCATTGCAATTAGCGCTTTTGTTTATTTCAGGGGACAAAAGTACATGTTTAAACTGATACGGTAATTATTTATATGATAAATGATATTTGAATCGTCAACGCGCGAGGGATAGAATCAAACTACCGTGAAGTGCGGATAGCGCGATCGAGCGCCCGAAAGGAAAATCAAAATTGCCTTTGAAAAGTAAACAAAGATTGCCTTCGACTCCGCTCAGTCATCGTTTAGATTTGTGCTTCGAAATGAAACTAGGATTACATTTGGCGTGACATTTCGATTCTGCAACCATTCCAAAACGAGTATGAGTAATTGTTGGGATTTGGGTTTTATTTTATAGACAGATGGCAACTATCGATAGTACTTTAGGTAGTTAAAAGACTGTTTATACAGTTCGAGCAAGAACAAACGCGTTATTCCTTCGATACTTTTCCCATAAAAACCTTCCCATCGTTTTCGACTTTCAGCCAATACACACCTGCAGCCATTTTAGTTAAATCGATTTGATAGCCATTTCTAGATTTGATATAATTCAGTTTTGTTTCTTTACCCAGCGGATCAATTATGGTACAATTGTCGATATTATTGATCTCCAAACTAACAAAATTGACTGTCGGATTAGGATATAAGTCTAACAGCGTAGCAGATTTATGCTCCTCAACACCAGCTCCGGCATAATTTACAAAAGTCCCTGACTTTGTATCTGAAATACCGCAGCAATCTACAGTTAAAAGTAAATTATAAACAACATTTGAAACAGGATAAACATGAACAGGGTTCTCATCTGTTGAGGTCGTACCATCACCAAAATCCCACAAATAATTGCACGAATTTGTAGATTGGTTTGTAAACATTGCAGTCAAATATGAAGATTGCATTGTGAAATCAGCCACTGGATCATATTCCCCAACATGCCACACATCCAAACTATCAAACACTACAAACTTTGCAGCCTGACGTATCGTCAAGGCAACGCCTGCAGAAATACCACCATCATCAGCAATTAACATCGGGTCTTTTCTGAAAATGGTCGTATAAAAACTAACGGCTGCGGCGTAAGTCCCTTCTAGTGAAGGGTGACTGCCATCGCTCGAATAAAGTTGAATACCGCCCAATTGCTCACGAATATAGCGCCAAAGCGGTCCAACGGGTGAAACTACTCCATTGTTATCGGTCGCCATTTGATCGTAACGCAGTCGCAACAAACTATCCATTCCTTCATACGTGCACACAGGCGGCCACGAAGCGCAATTGCTCGCATCGCCGGTTTCACGTCCCCAAGTCATATAAAACATAGTTTCGGTGCAAAGATCCGTTGCCGTGATAAGACTGTCCAAAAACTGCGCATAGGGAAAAGTTTCAGTTTGTACTTGTCCGATTGGAAATGAAGGCAACTGACTTTGTTCTTGTAGCACAACGAAATCCCAACCACCTTGTTGAATTTTCGCAAGTGAAGTCGCATTGGTTGAGTGTTGATTCAGTGTATATCCTCCTGGTGTATTACTGTCGAAGATTAAAGTATCACCTGCAGAAAGTGCCAAAGTCGCTGTTAATTGTGGTAAATTATTGTAATACGTATAACTATTTCCTAAGAAAAGTGCTCTTTTTGTTTCTTGAGCCAAAGCACCCAAAGAAAGTAAAACAAAGGATAAAACAATACTCTTTTTCATAGTTCAACTCGTTAAAAATACACCTTCCCAATTGTTCATTATCAATTGTTCATTAAAATTAAAGTTTCTCCGACTTCCCAATAATCGCAGAAACAGTCGCATCGCTCGTTACATTCACAACAGTGCGGCACATGTCTAAAATTCTATCCAAGGGATAAATAATTACTATCCATAATGGATTTAAGCCCACACTGGTAAGTACAATCATCAACATAATTAATCCTGCACTTGGAACCGCTGCAGCACCGATAGAAGCTAAGGTAGTTGTGCCAACGATGCCCAGTTGTTGCATTAGTGATAAATCGACATCATGGTATTGTGCTAAGAAGATAACGGCTATCGCTTGATAAAGTGACGTTCCATCCATGTTGACCGTTGCCCCAATTGGCAAAACGAAATCAGTAGCTGCTTTTGGCACTTTTAAATTATGTTCCACACATTCGATAGTTACTGGTAAAGTAGCTGCACTCGATGAAGTAGAAAAAGCCAAGAACTGTGCTGGAGCCAAACCTCTAAAGAAATTTTGATAGCCTATTTTTACTCCGAATATCCGCATCATTAAAGGATAGAATCCAAATAAAAGTAACGCCAATCCTATCACAACAAGTAAACCATATTTACTCAGACTAGTGAAAATATTCCATATCTCTTCGGGTGAATTGGCCATTTGTGCCAAAACACCAGCCATTAAACAGAATACGAAGAACGGTGCAGCCATCATAACGATATTTACCATTTTGATAAAGACCTCGTTCATGCCATCGCAAAACTTAGAAACTACCTCTGATTTATCATTAGGTATAAAAGCAAGACAAATTCCGAAGAACAAGGCGAAGAAAATCACTTGAAGCATTTTGGTTCCATCGCTCATGGCTAACATAATATTCTCTGGCACCATATCGACTATGGGTTGCAAAGGACCACTTTCTTTTGTTTTCAGTGCATCATCTTTCTTTCCCGCCAATTTTTTATAATCCGCTTTTTCAGAATCTTTTTGCATTAACTCCTTCACTTCAGCCATTTTTTCAGGACTTGCCGTTGCTATTCTGTTATCGTTGTCTTTGATTTCTATATTGTTGTCATGAGCCCAAATTTCATACATCAATCGGGAGTTCAATTTTTGATTAGCATCCGATTGCACCCCAGGTTTAAAAGTATTCACCAAAAGTAAACCAATCGTAATGGAAGCAACGGTCGTCACCAGATACAACCCAAGCGTCTTGGCTCCCATTCTGCCCAATTTCGATAAATCCCCCATTGAGGTAACCCCGGTGATAATGCTAAACAACACCAAAGGAACCGCAATAAACTTGAGGCAATTGATGAAAATCGTTCCGAAAGGAGCTATCCAGTCCTTGGTGATTTTATTCCATCCAAATTGGACAGATAAGAGTGCCCAAATTATACCAAGAACCATCGCGATGATGATTTTCCAATGCAATGCCAATTTTTTCATGTTCGAATTTAATTATTTGTAGGAGAAATGCACGTTTATTTCAAAAGAACTCAAATTTACTTCCTTGATTGAGGTGGGATGGTGGGAGGTGAATCGGTTTAAATTGGAAGCACAACTTATACTTTGTAAAACTTAGATCATTTCACCCTCCTTATCCACTCCTCTATACTTGCTTCGCCAACAAACAATTAGGGAGAGTAATATGCATGAAGTATTTTCGAAAATTTTGATGGTTATGAAAAATATTCCGTAAACTTGTCCCGTCGATGAAAAATTTGACATCGCTAAAAATTATTTTTCCAATTTTTAGAAATTCATTCCAACATTAGTTTACATAATATATTCCTATGGACATTAAAGAGTTAGAGGGCAAAAAGCTCCCTGATTTGCGAGAAATTGCTAAGGCAATGGGTATCAATAAAGTTGAAAGCTTTAAAAAAGCTGAACTAGTTGATGCAATCAAAAAAGGTGACAATATACCTACAAAAGAAATAAGTTCTTCTGAATCTGGAAGTGACGAGCCATCAACTGTTAAGCGTAAAAGAACGCGTGTGGTACCCGAAACTATTATAAAAAAGGAAGAAACACCTGCAGCTAAAGATTTATTCGATCAAGCAGATGAATCGAAACCAGCAGTAGAATCGACTCAAGAAGTTGCAAAAGCAGCGGCACCTATTCAGCCAAAAACAGAGAAAGGAAATGCTTTGCTGGAGCGAGCTTTAAAAGCTAAAGAAGCGCATGCCAAAGGAGAGCCGCTTCCGTTAGCTGAAGAAAAAGAAAAAAACGATAAATTCAAGGAAACGGCAGAGGCTCGAATAGATCCTAGTCGCCCGAATCCAGCGGTGAGATCGAATAAAAATAACAACAAGAACCGTAATTCGAATCAAAACCAAAATCCAAACCAGAACCCAAATCAGAATCGTAACCAAAATCGTGGCAATGGAAACAGAAACACGAGCGAAATTAACGATGGTTATGATTTAGTTGGAATTGTCACTGCAGAAGGATCATTAGAAGTTATTCAAGAAGGATTTGGTTTCTTACGTTCTTCAGATTATAATTATCTACCTTCACCAGATGACGTTTATGTTTCTCAAAGTCAGATCAAATTGTTTGGTTTGAAAACTGGAGATACGGTTAGAGGAACTATTCGTCCTCCTCGTGAAGGAGAAAAATTCTTCCCTTTGGTGAAAGTAGAATCAATTAACGGCAGACCGCCAGCGTATATTCGTGACAGAGTTCCTTTTCAATACCTGACTCCCCTTTTTCCAGACGAAAAATTCAAATTGACAGGTCACGACAACGAAAGTATGTCGACTCGAATCATGGATTTGTTTGCGCCTATTGGAAAAGGTCAACGCGGAATGATCGTTGCCCAACCAAAAACGGGTAAAACGGTTCTTTTGAAAGACGTGGCGAATGCGATTGCAGCGAATCATCCTGAGACATATTTGATTGTATTATTGATTGATGAGCGTCCTGAGGAGGTAACAGACATGGCACGAAGTGTGCGTGGAGAAGTCGTTGCATCAACATTTGATGAACCAGCTGATCGTCATGTAAAAGTGGCAAATATGGTACTTGAGAAAGCGAAAAGAATGGTGGAATGCGGGCATGACGTTTGTATCCTACTGGATTCAATCACTCGTTTGGCTCGCGCATACAACACCGTTTCGCCTGCTTCAGGTAAAGTTCTTTCTGGAGGTGTGGATGCAAATGCGTTACACAAACCAAAACGTTTCTTCGGAGCAGCAAGAAAAATCGAAAATGGTGGTTCACTTTCAATCATTGCAACTGCTTTGACGGAAACTGGATCTAAAATGGACGAAGTAATCTTTGAAGAATTCAAAGGAACAGGAAATATGGAATTGCAGTTGGATCGTAAGATTTCAAATCGTCGTATCTATCCCGCTATCGATATTCTTTCATCAGGAACACGTCGCGAAGATTTGTTGATGAGTAAGGAAGCGTTGCAAAGAATTTGGTTATTGCGCAAGATGATTGCTGATATGAATCCGATTGAAGCGATAGAATTTGTAAAAAATCACATGAACAATACACGCTCGAACGAGGAGTTTTTAGCTTCGATGAACAGTTAAAATTAGCCGATTATGATGAACAATACCGTTAAAATCGGAATTGGATTTGCACTTTCATGGTGTATCATTAAATATGCCTACTTTCTTTATGATCCCTTGGCGGACATTAAACCGATGGTGATGATCAACATTTTGTTTATGTTGTGTAGCATAGCGGTTGGATTATATTATTACAAACGCAATAAAACAGGGGAAAGTAATGCCCTTTTAGATATTAAAAATGCAATGAAAGCTGGGTTTCCCTATACTTTGGTGGTGTGTGTATTTCTCTATTTTTATTACGATAAAATCAATCCAGAATACAATCAAAGGCAACTGAGTGACATGAAGTACGAAATGAAAAAGGTACTGGATGATCCTGTGAAATTTGAGGAGTTGAAAAAATCAAACGAAGGGTTTGAAGTCAAAACCAAAGAGGAGATTTTTTCTGAAATGAGTAAAAGTTCCGAGGCGTTTTATTCTGCTCGATCTATCACAACTATTAGTATGTTGGCGATGTTGATTCTGTCTATTTTGTATAGTATTTTAGTTACTGTGGTGTATCGACGAATTGTTTTTAGGGATTGAACTTGGCTTTAATTCACAAAAAAGCTCCGAACTAAAATTAAGTTGTGCTGAATGAGCGGTTTAGTTATTCAAAAAATCCATATCACCCGCCTTCATCTGTGCATATGTCTTCGACAAATAAGCTAACATAACGCGCATCGCATCAAAGGCATCCTCTGTTTCCGCGCTAATTTCTTTTTTCTGAAGTCGCATCAATAATTTCATGTACATGGCATGAAAAGCAATCTCAATTTCGTTCTTGTCTTTTAAATTCGATTTTTCCTTGAACTCTTCTATCATCGGCAAAGCACGTTCGAACACCGCTTTGTATTTGTGATCGTCCTTTAAATTAATCAGCGTATTATGGAGGTAGGAAATCTCAATCATAATTTCCTGCAAGTCGACCAAGTGTCCAGTAATTTGAATCCGCTGATCTTGCATGTCTAGTATTATTCCTGCGTACCATTTTCGATACGTTTCCGTGAAACTAGCATTGGGAATATGTGACTTAACGTAATTCTCCATAATCACCTCCAAGTCAAACTTATAGGCACGAATTACGTCCTCTATCTGGTACATATAGAGAATGTACTCAGCAATATTTTCTTTTTGTTTTTGTTGTGCTATTAGCATAGTCAATTATGAATTATTGAATTACGAATTTGAGGGATTACCGAATCTTAAATGTTCCTTTATGTTATTCCCACATGCGTAATTATTTCTCCATGTCTTTTTTGATTTCGTCTTGCTTCGCGTTTAGAAATTCAATGAAATCATTTGTCACATCCATATCTGGTTTGATATAGCCGAACTGACCACCCTTTGCGTGGAGCATCAAAATACTAATTTTGTTTTTCTCACAAAACTCTTGGCTATACACCTCCACTTTCTTTGAGATCTCCTCCATTTTATCGAACGCTTCTTTCTCAAGAGCGCCGCCTTTATTCTGCTGATAGTCTCCAATCTTCTGCTGCATAGACATTGCCTTTTGCTGAATACTTTGAAGTTCAACTTGAGCAAACTCACCTCTATCGGCCTTTTTACTGTTGCGCTCAACATACGACTGATATTCGCGCGTTAACCTATCCACTTCGTTTTGAAACGATTTTTGTTTCGCTTCCAATTTCGTTCTTTCCTCTTTTAGAAATGTGAAATTAGCATTCAAACTATCTTGGTAATAAAAAGCCATTTTCAAGTTTCCGGCTTTTACTTCCTGAACTTTAGCTGTAGTTGTTTCTTTGGCTTCTTTTTTCTTGTCACCGCAAGATGCTAAAGTGATTAGTGCTATTGCCGCTAGGGTCAAAAATTTATTCATATTCTAATTTTTATGCTAAATTACTATTTATACTATTCTTTTGAAGGAATGCCTCTTCCCAATCGATGCGCATGCTCACGAAACGTTTCAAACAATTACTCAACAATTGAGGCGTCAACATGTTTTTCACTTCTTGCAAACTCATCACATCTGTTTCCCCAATTTTAAAAGTTTGCTCGAACTGTCCCAATTCAATTTTGAGCATGTATTTCGCATTGTAATTGAACAATTGAATCTTGTATCGTTCGTGGGGAATGTCTTCAATCAGTCTCATTTTTTTATATTTTATTATTAACGTTGACTTTTAACGTTGACATTGACCAATTCAGTCAACAGTTAACAGTCAATGGTCAATTGTCAATTTACATGTTCCGCCTATACTGCCCTCCTACTTGGAATAAGGCTTCTGTTATTTCTCCGAGTGAAGCGACTTTGCATGCCTCCATCAATTTCTCGAACATATTTTCATTTTTAATCGCCGCTTTCTGAATTTCTTCGATTCTTTCTATCGCCGAATTGGCATTTCCTTTGTGGAGATTGTTCAACATCGAAATCTGATATTGTTTTTCAGTTTCAGTCGCACGAATAACCTCTTTTGGCAGAACAGTCGGAGATCCTTTCGAACTCAAGAAAGTGTTCACGCCGATAATTGGAAATTCACCCGTGTGTTTCAAAGTCTCGTAATACAAAGATTCTTCTTGAATTTTCGAACGTTGATACATGGTTTCCATAGCTCCAAGAACGCCACCTCTTTCGGTAATTCTGTCAAATTCCGTTAGAACGGCTGCTTCGACCAATTCAGTTAATTCTTCAATTATGAAAGAACCTTGAAGCGGATTTTCGTTTTTCGCTAAACCTAATTCACGATTAATAATCAATTGAATAGCCATTGCTCTGCGAACAGATTCTTCAGTCGGTGTTGTTATCGCCTCATCATATGCATTGGTATGCAGGGAGTTACAGTTATCATAAATCGCGTACAAAGCTTGAAGTGTTGTACGGATGTCATTGAAATCAATCTCTTGGGCATGCAACGAACGTCCCGAAGTTTGAATGTGGTATTTCAACATTTGTGCTCGTGAATTGGCACCATATTTTCTTGATAAAGCTTTCGCCCAAACACGTCTTGCAACACGTCCAATCACCGCATATTCTGGATCAATTCCGTTAGAGAAAAAGAACGAAAGATTGGGCCCGAACTTGTCGATGTCCATGCCTCGGCTCAAGTAATACTCAACGTAGGTAAATCCATTTGCCAAAGTAAAGGCCAATTGTGTTATTGGATTGGCTCCAGCTTCTGCAATATGGTAACCTGAAATAGAAACCGAATAAAAATTTCGAACGTTTTTCTCAATGAAGTATTCTTGCACATCACCCATCAAACGAAGGGCAAATTCAGTAGAGAATATACACGTATTTTGCGCTTGATCTTCCTTCAGAATGTCGGCTTGAACAGTACCTCTAACTTGCGATAATGTTTCTGTTTTGATTTTCTCGTAGACATCTGCCGGTAGAACCAAATCTCCAGTAACACCCAAAAGCATCAAACCAAGTCCGTCATTTCCTTCAGGCAAATCACCTTGATAATGAGGACGTTCAACTCCTTTGTCTTTATAGATGGCCGCAATTTTTGCTTCTACTTCTTTTTCTAATCCTTCTGCTTTGATGTATTTTTCACAATTCTGATCGATGGCAGCATTCATGAAGAAACCAAGCAACATTGGCGCTGGACCATTGATGGTCATAGAAACCGAAGTCATCGCATGCGACAAATCGAATCCAGAATACAATTTCTTCGCATCGTCCAAACAACAGATGGAAACTCCTGCATTTCCAATTTTTCCATAAATATCTGGTCGCAATCCTGGATCATTTCCGTAAAGCGTAACTGAATCGAAAGCCGTGGACAATCGTTTTGCTGGCATACCCAAACTCACGTAATGAAAACGCTTGTTCGTTCTTTCTGGACCTCCTTCACCAGCGAACATACGCGTTGGGTCTTCTCCTTCTCTTTTGAAAGGAAATAATCCAGCGGTGTATGGAAATTCTCCAGGCACATTTTCTTGCAATGACCAACGAAGAATATCTCCCCAACCATTGAATTTCGGCATCGCTACCTTTGGAATTTGTTGGTGTGAAAGAGATTCAGTATGCGTATCCAATTTCAAGACTTTGTCACGAATCTTAAATTCGAATATTGGATTTTTATACGCTTGTTTTTTCTCGTCCCATTTTTGAAGCAAGTCCCAATTTTTCGGGTCGAAATCTAATTTCACTTGTTCAAATAATTCTTGTAAACCTCTGATTAATCGATCTTTGTCTTCAATATCAGAAGCTTTCAAAGTATCGATAGAAGATTGCATACCGAACAATTTATCAACCACAAGAACTTGGTCCTCTACCCATTTGTCGTACCCACGATTGTTCTCAGAAATCTCAGATAAATAACGTGTTCTATCTGGTGGAATCACAAAAATCTTCTCCGACATTTCCTTCGTGATTTCGAAAGTAGATTTCAAAGGTGCGTCCGTTTTCTCAACCACTTTATCCATGATGACCTTGTACAAAGAGTTCATTCCTGGATCGTTGAATTGCGAGGCGATGGTGCCATGAACAGGCATCGTATCCACATCCGAATCCCACAAATTGTGGTTGCGTTGGTATTGTTTTCTTACATCACGAAGCGCGTCGAGAGCTCCTCGTTTATCGAATTTATTGAGTGCGATCACATCGGCAAAATCCAACATGTCGATTTTCTCTAATTGCGTTGCAGCTCCGTATTCAGGTGTCATCACGTACAAAGAAACATTTGAATGATCCATGATTTCCGTATCCGACTGACCGATTCCAGAAGTTTCGAGAATGATTAAATCGTATTCTGCAGCTTTCAAAACATTTATCGCTTCTGCCACATGTTTCGACAAAGCCAAATTGGATTGACGTGTCGCTAGGGAACGCATATAAACTCGATCGTTTTTGATTGAATTCATACGGATTCTATCACCCAACAAAGCACCACCTGTTTTTCTTTTGGACGGATCCACTGAAACAACGGCAATTGTTTTATCTGTAAAATCGACTAAAAATCGGCGAACCAATTCATCCACCAAAGAAGATTTTCCTGAACCACCCGTTCCCGTTATTCCTAAAACAGGTGTGCTTGATTCTTTTGCTAAAGCGGCTATCTTATCCAAAACAGTTTTCGCTTCCTCTGCAAAATTTTCTGCTGCAGAAATAATTCGAGCCATTGCTGGAATACTTTTCTCTTTGATGTAATCGATTTCATCTGTCAAGCCATTTCCAACGGGAAAGTCACTGTGCTGAATCATGTCGTTGATCATGCCTTGCAATCCCATCGAACGTCCATCATCCGGATGATACAAACGTGTGATTCCGTACGCTTGAAGCTCAGCAATTTCAGACGGTAGAATGGTACCACCACCACCACCGAAAATTTTGATCTGGGGAGCACCTTTTTCAACCAATAAGTCACGCATGTATTTGAAATATTCCATGTGTCCACCTTGGTAAGATGTCATCGCAATTGCTTGCGCATCCTCCTGAATTGCACAATCCACCACTTCTTCGACTGAACGGTCGTGTCCCAAATGAATCACTTCGCATCCCGTTGCTTGAATAATTCTACGCATAATATTGATAGCTGCATCGTGTCCATCGAACAAAGATGCTGCGGTCACAATTCGAACTTTATTCTGTGGTTTATATGCTTCTACTCTTTCCATAAATGATAAAATCTTGACTTGAACAATCCTTCTGGATTCGGGTACAAAAGTACAAAAACGAGTGAAATAAATGACTTTTGGTTGATGGCTTTTTTAGAAATTACAATAATAAAAATCATTCTCTTTTTTAACCTTTTTAACCTTTTCCCACTTTCAAGCGTTAGTAGATGTATCTTTTGAAGAAAAAGCCCGTAAACCGAATAATGAATAGATGTCCAATGGACATTTCTACCTGTTAATATGAGAAATTTTGCCCTGTTATCTTTATCGTTTTTAGTTGCATTTACTATAACCGCCCAAGGTCCACTTGATGGTTATTTTAAAGGCAGAAAAGTCTTAGACATAGCCGTGTCAGGCGGAGTGCAAACGGCCAATATGTACTATAAAGCAGATGGTCCTTTTGATTATTCAAGAACATTACCAATGGCTAGTGTATTCGCCGAATTGGGAATTACGGATAGGTTCGACGTAATTGCAACGCTACCCTTTATCAACGATAAACTTCAAGACATAGGCTTATACGCCAAAGTAAAATTAATTGATGCTCGACTATTTAGTCGCCCACTGACAATTGCGCCCGGTATTGGATTCTCCACTCCTGTTTCTAATTACAATACAGAAATAAAAAACGCCATTGGTCAAAAAGCAACTCAGTTCCATGGACACTTGATTGCCCAATCTACTCTTTTTGGTAACGTTAGTCTTCAACTACAAGGAGCATATCATTACGCCTTGGATCCTGTTCCCTCATCAATAACGGCATCGAGTAAACTAATATATTCAAAGGACAACTGGTATTTGGATTGTTGGTATGAATATCAAAAAGGACAAGGTGATATTACATTTGGTGGAACAATACCCTTCAGTTCTTTCCGTGAATTTACAGTCGATTACAATAGAATTGGCGGAGTAGTTTATAGAGGATTGAACAACAACTGGGGAATTTTCGTCAATGCATCAACAATTCTAAACGGTTTGGATACTTTCAATACCACAATAGTAATGGGTGGATTCGTTAAAAAATTCAACATATTGGAACATCAAAAAAAACGGTATCTTGAGGAAAGTCAAGTGCCTAGGAATAAGTTTGGATAAGAACCATAAAGTGATGATTACTTTAAATTGATCATCAGTTGTTCATGCATTTTTCTTGACTAAACCGTTCACCAATTTAAAATTACCGTTCACCGATTTTTTTCGTTTTTTCGAATAATTTTCAAATACATTCGTATTATAGAGCTAATGAATTAAATTTAAGATGGAAACAACGAATTGTATTGAAACATCAGGACTCAATTATCATTTTTCAAAGAATGATCATGTCCTAAAGGATATCAACCTAGCAGTGCCAAAAGGGTCTATTTATGGATTTCTTGGTCCAAATGGAGCCGGTAAAACAACGACCTTAAAACTCATTTTAGGCTTATTGAAAAATCAAACCGGTAAAATTGCGTTTTTCGGCAAAAACTTCCACGACAATCGCATTGAAACTTTAAAAAAAGTCGGATCATTAATTGAAGCACCTAGTATTTATCCTCAGTTGACGGCAATCGAAAATTTAAAAATTTGGCAGAAGATTTATCAATGTCCGAAAGAACGCATCCAAGTGGTACTAGAGATAGTCGACTTGGCGCAATCAGGTAAAAAGAAGGCTGGCAAATTCTCTTTGGGGATGAAACAGCGCTTGAGTATTGCGGTTGCCATGTTGCACCAACCAGATATTTTGATACTTGACGAACCAACAAATGGATTGGATCCAAGTGGGATTATTGAGATGCGAAAACTATTGATTCGCTTGAATGAACAGGAAAACACGACCATCATAATTTCTAGTCATTTGCTATCCGAAATTGAGAAATTGGTAACGCACATTGGTATCATCAACAAAGGTCAAATTCTTTTCCAGGGAACATTGATAGAATTACAAAGACTGCAAGATAGAGGTTCATCCATACTTTTAAGAACGAACAATTCTGATGCAGTATTGAAAATTTTGGAAGAAAAAAAAATTGTTGGTAAAGTAGAAAATGATGCAGTCGTCCTTCCAGCGATTTCCAAAGAAGTAATTGCTGAATTAGTTAAGTCAATTACAAATCAAGAAATTTCCATTTATGAAGTTTCGCAACAAAAAAATGATTTGGAGTCAATATTTATGGATTTAACGAAATAAGATATGAACTACATCAACAATATACAGGCGGAGTGGATTAAAACGAAACGAACGGCATCGAATTGGTTAGTGCTCGTAGGTGGACTTTTTATTCCTTTGATTACTACTCTGGTTTATTTCCACCAAGAAATAACATTAAATACTTTACCAAAAAATGGCTGGGCATCCCATTACTCCTCTTCATGGGAAAAAATGGCGATTTTCTTGTTGCCAATGGGAATGATACTTGCCGGGAGTCTAATTACTCAAATCGAGAGTAAAAACAATACGTGGAAACAAGTTCATGCCACACCTCAGAGTTTTACAAATATATTCTTTTCAAAATTCACTGTGATTTTGTTCATGAGTTTGAAGTTTTTCATTTACTTCAATATTGGGGTGCTCCTGTCAGGCCTTATCCCAACACTTGCCATGGAAGGCTCCATGCCGACAGATTCCTTCCCGTTTTGGGATGTCTTAAAATTGAATGCCAAAATATTCATTGCCTGTATGCCGATTTTGGCTTTTCAATATTTTTTAAGTCTGCGTTTTAAAAACTTCCTTGTTCCTATTGGAATTGGTTTGCTCGGCTTAATCGGAACCTTGATTGGAGGGCCTTGGGACCACATTTACCTGAGTCCATACGCTTATACATTTTATGTTGTAATGCCCAAAGAAACATGGTTTAATACATCTTTTTTCGCCCTAATTTCCTTTGCGATGATTATGGTCGTCAGCTTGTTTCTTTATTTACGAAGTAAAGACAAAGGATAACCTAAAAATCTATTCGACTACCCAAAGCATTTGCATTCTACCTTTTTCATCTTCCAATTGAACGATGTACGTTCCAGGTACGAAGTCAAAATCTTGTTTGTAATGATAGGTGCCTTTCAATTCATCGGTGAATAAAATCTTACCGTTCAAGTCCATTAAGTTTAATTTCGCAGACACTTTTTCACTGAAGGTCATGCTGAATTTTCCTTTTGAAGGATTTGGATAAAGTTTTATCTCACCAAATGAAAGTTCATTTAATCCAAAACCTGCAACAATATAGCATGTACTTGTATCTAAACAATTGGAGAACGTAATCTCGACAGCAAAACTTCCATTAACAGTTGATGTAAAGTTTTGAGATGTCGCACCAATTATTGGTGAATAAGATGCATTACATTCCAACCATTGATACGTTGCACCATTTTGTTGAGCCGTTAAAGAAGGTCCAGCTGCCGTTACTCCTGTATTTATTGCTGTAACAGATAAAGTCAAAGTTGTAATACTATCGCAACCTGTAACTGTCTGGCTTGAATCAATGTACGAACCTGAAGCAGTCAACCAAGTTCCGTCAAATAAAGTACTATCGTTTTGGCAAATTGTTTCGCTTATTGGGTTTGAATATTTCGGATTTACAATTAAAGTTGTCGAAACTATACTATCACATCCTACAGAGTTTGAATATGTTCCGACATACACACCGGCATTCGTCTGAAAAGAGCCATGAATAACTACAGCCTCTCCCTGGCAAATCGAAACCGTATTTTGACTCGAAGATGCAGATTGGACTGTTAAAGTTGTTACCACAATGCTATCACAACCCTCTGCAGTCTGCAAATTAGACGTGTAGATGGCTTGTGTGTTTTGCCATGCTCCGGCTAAGAAAATTGAATCATTATCACAGATGGTTGCCGTGTTGAAAATTTGATGAGTTGCACCAACGTAAACTGTATCGCTACTTACTCCTCCGGTAAAGTTATAGGAAACAATATATCCACCAGGAGTTGAAGCTGACAAATCAATTGTACCTGCACTTGCATTTAGTGACAAGCCAGTTGGCTGTGCTGAAAACGTTCCGGGTAAAGAACCTGTTATCGTTGGAGTAGGATCAATGCCATCTGCACAATAATTGGTGTCAGCGTATGAAATCAAAGTAGATGGCGCTTCGGTTACCAACTGCGAAATTGGTAATGAAGGTTTATCACCAGGTGTTCCTCCATTCCCATTCACCCCATTTCCGCAGGAATAAAAAGTAACGTTTCCTGTTCCTTGAGCTGGAGCAACCCATGTAAAGTTGAACAACCCAGAACCACTTGAACCTTGATGTTCTGGATATTGACGTCCACCCAAGGTAGATATAGTAGATTGTGTTGAAAGTATGGTTGTAAAGGTTCCAGCTTGAGCATTTGTTGATGTCAAAGCAACACCCTGAAAACCTTTAATAGGCTGAGCGGCAGTAACAATCCATTTTGCTGTATACGAATTTCCAGGAATGTATGAGGTAACTGTGACATTGTTTCCATCCACTAATGAAAAGGAAATAGTGGTTGTTCCTGTACCACCAGAATGACATTGGGAACATGTTAATCCACCACTGATTGGCCCTCCTGTTCTATCAATACCACTTAAAGCAGGCCCTGCAGAATAATAAATTCCAAAAACTCCATCGGTATGAGATGAAGAGATTAGCCATATGGCCACTAAAAATAAGGTTAATAAACTCAGTGGTAAAAATCGTTTCATAGTCTTTCTTAAAATATTGTCCTGTAAGTTAGAAATTTTATTTCGAATCGTCAGAAATGATAAACAACGTAGCTTGAATAACTATTTTGAATCAGAGAAAAGTAAAGATTCATTATACTTAATTTTATCGTGTGAAAAAACTGTATCCATATCTAAAGAATAAATTCATTCTAACTGGACTGTTATTTGTTTTATACGCTCTATTGCTGGACGATTTGGACGTTTTCTCCATGTATCGTCAAACCAGAAAAAGAAACCAAATTGAAGCGGCAAAAGTAGATATCCGTCAAAAACTAATCGAAACCGATAAAAGTTTAAATGACTTAAAAACAATTGGTGGAAAAGAACGCTATGCTCGAGAGAAAAAATTCTTCAAAAAAGATAACGAAGAGATCTTTGTAATCACTTATAACTAGGAACTAGTCCTCGAAGTATTCTTCCTCCTGTAAAATTTCAGGTAAATCGTGAACATATTGCTCAAAAAAGTTCTCTGTTTTTGTATCGTAAAAATAGGCTCCAGGAAAATAAAATTGTGTGATTTGCTCGTAGTTAAAATTGTAAGCTGCCATTTTCATTGCTCCTTCTTGACACATGCCCACTCCATGGCCAAATCCACGCCCATTTATAATAACGTATCCACCTTCTTCTCTAACACTAAAATAAGTGGATTTCAAGTTAAAATGCATTCTTAAATCACGTAAGGGAATACCTAATTCTGGTGATACAAAAAAGGCTTTTCGATCTTCTTGATCAAAGTTATAAATCTGCGATCCATATTCAGGATGACTAACAGGATAATCATAATTGGTAACTAGAAAACTTCGCCACGTACTTATTGCAATTTTCTTTGACCAAGTAGCCTGATGGGTATAAACACAAAATGTATCCTTAAAAGTGGATAAATAAGGAACTGGGTTGTTCCAAACATATTCCGGTAAACAAGTCTGTCCACCGCAATTGGCATGGAAATACGCATCAATGAAATTGCCTTTTACATCAACCATAATCATTCCAGAAGTCGCTTTAACGGCTTCATCGATTTTTGGTGTAAAACGCATCATGCTATGATACGCTTGACAATGAACACGGTCGCACAGATCGAAACCTTCGACTACGTGTTTGGTTTTGTATTTGTTGGCATACGTTCGACTCATAATCGCTTGCACCTTGTAATATTCTAATTCTCTCTTTCCTCCACCTTCAGACTCAACAACCCCTGCCAAGTAGTTATCCATGTCAACTAAATTGACAACGGTTAAATCTTTATGAGCGGTAATCTCAAAATCATCTTTGTATTTTCTCAGTTTAACAGCTGGAATCTTGCTTTGCAGCGACAATGACATGTTTCGCGAATCTTGGATGATAAATATTTTTCCATATTGACCTATGTAAGAGGCTCCTTTTCGCAGTGAAATCTTTCCTGAATCGACATAGGTTAAATCGAGAAACTCGTTGGGATGAATATGACCTAAAAACGTAGAATCTCCATAAAAGGAATAGTTTCCTTCGGCATAGGCGAAAACAATGCGTTTAACGGAATGAGAGCGTAAAACACCGATGCGCATCTGCTGGGACAAGCTTCCCAGAGACCAAAATAATATAAATACCAGCAAGAGTATTCTCACTTGAAACAATTTAGTTACAAATCAAACCGTTGATTTTATATAGCTTATCCAAAATGCTTGCCGCAATTTTCTTGCTTGCACCTCCAGCGCCTAGAACCTCAATTAGTTTTATGTATTTTAACGAAATTGTCTCTCTTTTGTTACCATTCGGGAGAATTTCTTTCAATTCTTTTTTCATTTCAGCAACATTACACTCCTTTTGAATCAATTCTCGAACAACTTCCTCATCCATGATTAAATTGACAAGTGAAATATATTTGATTTTAATCAGACTTTTGGCAATGCGATAAGAGATAGGATTTCCTTTGTAACAAACTACTTGAGGCACTTCTAACAAAGCTGTTTCCAAAGTGGCCGTTCCAGAGGTAATTAGCCCAGCGGTCGATTGATTTAAAAGATCATATGTTTTTCCATATAAAATCGACACTCCACCTTTTTTGGGTAGCAGGTCTGTATAGAAACTTTTATCAATCGAAGGTGCTCCCGCTATTACCATTTGATAGTCTTCAAATTGCAAACCTGCTTTCAGCATCAGCGGAAGTTTGACACTAATTTCCTGTTTTCGACTCCCTGGAAGCAAAGCAATGATTGGTCTTTCGTCCAATTCATTCGCCTCGTAAAATTCCTCTTTGGTGAGTGCGCGTTCTTTAAATTTCTCCACTTCATCTAAAAGCGGATGTCCGAGATAACTTACGGCAAAGTCATGTTTCTTATAAAACTCTTTCTCAAAAGGTAAAATAACATACATTTCATCAACTGATACTTTGATTTTCTTCACGCGGTTTTCCTTCCAAGCCCAAACTTGTGGGGAAACATAGAAACACACTTTAATTCCTTGTTTTTTAGCCCATTCTGCAATACGGAGATTAAACCCTGGATAATCGATAAGAATAAGTGCATCTGGTTTAAATGTAAGAATATCTTTTCGGCAAAACTTAAGATTGGCAGCAATAGTTCGAATATTGGTAATCACTTCCCAAAACCCCATGAAAGCAAGATCTCTGATGTGTTTTACTGGCTCACCTCCTATTTCCTTCATCCGATCGCCACCCCAAAAGCGAATGTCCAAGTCAGCCTGTTGCGCTAATAGTTCTTCCATTAGATTGCTTCCATGTAGATCACCCGAAGCTTCACCTGCAATTATATAAAGTCTTTTTCCTGCCATTCTTTAGAAAAATACGAAATAAACAATCAATGGTAGATAACAAACCGTGCCCAAAATAACACCCATAGCAAATTGATATTTTTCCTTATTCAGGTAGATATAAAATAATCCTAGATTGGCCAGAACCGCAAGAGTCAGCATTTTGCTCATGGTGCTGTTGTTATTCATAAATCGGTACCACAATTGTTCGTAATAGAAGTTTTGTGCCCAAGAAAGGATCAGAATAACGAGAGGAACGATCAAAATAGGAAGAATAATTCCGATGATTAATCCCAATGTATGACTTCTATTCCAATTTTTTAAATTCATAATTTCCACTCTTTTAAGTTATCCATAGCTTTGTAGGCAGTTAAATCAAATTGCGTGGGAACAACACTCGCGTATCCTTCACCCATAGCGTAAATATCCGAATCAGTTTCATCTGAAATACATTCAAAATCACCTGTTAGCCAATAATAAGGTCGGCCAAATTGATCTTCACGTTTGTCAAAACGGTCTTCCCAAAAAGCATGAGCTTGCTTGCAAATACGAATTCCTTTGATTTCTTCAGGCGCACCTTTGGGCACATTCACGTTCAAACACGTATGTGGGTCCATTTTATTTTTTAGCGCCTGAGTAATAATCTTTCTGGCAACATTTTTCGTTGCTCTGAAATCGGCATTGGCATCAAAATCTTTTAAAGAAAATCCGATAGAGGGAATATTCTCCATTGCACCTTCAACGGCTGCAGACATTGTTCCGGAATACAAAACATTGGTAGAAGTATTTTCTCCATGATTAATGCCGCTCAACAATAAATCAGGCGTTCGTTTCATAATTTCATAGATTCCCAATTTGACACAATCGACTGGTGTTCCAGAGCAAGAATAGGCTAGACTATTAGGAAAAAGTACAGATTTATTTAATCGCAAAGGGTTGGTAATCGTAATCGCATGTCCCATGCCAGATTGCGGTTTGTCGGGTGCAATAATTATGACATCACCAAATTCTTCAGCCACCTCAACCAAGGCAAGAATTCCTTTTGCAGAAATTCCATCGTCATTGGTCACAAAAATCAAAGGTTTACTCATATTAAAAGGTTTTAGTAATGGACAACGAAAGTAAATAATATTCGTCACATGGATGAGTTTAAATGTTCACAATTGCGTGAATAACTGCCTACAAAACTTGTAAATTAAACTACAAAAAGGTTGTATTTTTGGCCTAGTTAATTGATATGACAGGAAACGAATTAATAGACGGCTTACAAGCCATTACAGAAGAAAACAAATCTTTTGTTGAGAGAAAATTAGCGCATTTGAATGCCGATCAGCTGAATTGGCGTACCAATGCAGATTCATGGTCTTTGAATGAAGTATTTGCTCATTTAAACGAATACGCCGCCTTTTATCACGCTTCTTTCCGCAAGGTTATTGCAAAAACGAAATATCAAAAACCAACGCAAAATTTCTTGTCCTCACCTTTGGGCAGTGCAGCATGGAAATCGATGAAGTTGGGAAAGGCAAAAAATGTAAAACGGAAGTATAGAGCATTGGCCGCTTTTAATCCAACAACTACTCCAACGATAGTAAAAGGAAGTGATTGGAAAGTATTTTTTACAGGTCAAGAAGAATTAAGTCAAATTTTGGAAGACGCTCGAAAAATCAATATCAAACGAGCAAAAACAGCCTTATCCATCTCAAAAATCATTAAGTTTCGGATGGGCGACACAATGAATTTTTTGGTTTTTCATAACGAGCGTCATATTCAACAAGCGCAAAATATTTTAAACCATAAAAACTTCCCCAAAAAGAAATGAAAGGCCTTTTTTGGTATTGTGGAGTTAGCATAGCGCCCGTTCGTTCTGAGCCAAAGGACAGCGCCGAAATGATTACCCAACTCTTATTCGGTGAGATCGTTGAATTAATGGACGCGGATAAACAATGGCGCAAAGTAAAAAGTTATTCGGACCAATACGAAGGGTGGATTGATGAAAAACTAATTCATCCATTGACCGAAAAGGAATTGAAAAAATGGATGGACAAACAAACCCTTCTATTTGATTCTCAGTTTAGAATTAATACAAAAGCAGGTGACATTCTTTTAACAAAAGGTTGTTTCATTCCAGGTGTTGAAGCGAAAGCACCTGTTCATATTGGGAATGAGGAATATATATTTACCGAAAGTCCAAGCACAGTGCCGAACGACATTCAAACCATTGCAAAATCGTACTTGAACGCTCCTTATTTATGGGGAGGCAAAACATTGTTTGGTATCGACTGTTCTAGTTATACTCAATTGGTCTTCCGGTTTTTATCAATCTCCTTGCCACGTGACGCATATCAGCAGGCCGAAGACGGAGCCGAGATTCAATTGGAAGATGCACAGCTGGGAGATTTAGCTTTTTTCGATAATGAAGGAGGAAAAATAATACATGTAGGTATTTTGTTAGATAACCAGAAAATCATTCATGCACATGGCCAAGTGAGAATTGACAAATTGGATTCAGAAGGAATTTATAATACTGAACGCGCTTACTACAGCCATAAATTGTGTTTACTAAAACGCTATTTTAATTAGTTGGTCAATCGAATCAGAAATAGCATATTGCAAAAAGAGAAATTATATTTATAAAAATTAAAAGTTGAAAAAACCATAAGAATTTAAGCTCATGAGAAACGACAAAGAAATTTTCGACCTAATTCAATTAGAGAAAAACCGTCAATTGCACGGTATTGAATTGATTGCCTCAGAAAACTTCGTTAGTGACGAAGTAATGGAAGCAATGGGCAGCGTTTTAACGAATAAATATGCTGAAGGACTTCCAGGAAAAAGATATTATGGTGGTTGTGAAATCGTCGATCAGGTAGAACAATTGGCGATAGACCGTTTGTGTAAATTATTTGGTGTGACTTGGGCAAATGTTCAACCTCACTCTGGAGCGCAAGCAAATGCAGCCGTTTTCTTGGCTTGTTTGAATCCCGGTGACAAAATATTAGGATTTGATTTATCACATGGTGGACACCTGACCCACGGATCGCCAGTAAATTTCTCAGGAAAAATATACGAACCTCATTTTTATGGGGTTAGCAAAGAAACGGGACAAATAGATTACGACCATCTCGAAAAACAAGCGAGAGAAGTAAAACCTAAAATGATTATCGTCGGCGCATCTGCATATAGTCGTGATTGGGATTATGCTCGCGTGCGAAAAGTAGCGGATGAAGTGGGTGCAATTATTTTGGCCGACATCTCCCACCCTGCTGGTTTGATTGCAACTGGCTTGTTGAAAGACCCATTAGATCATTGTCATATCGTAACTTCAACTACGCATAAGACTTTAAGAGGACCGCGTGGCGGCATCATCATGATGCGTCACAATTTTGAAAATCCATTTGGTTTGAAATGGAACAATGGAAACCTAAAATCGATGGGTGCTTTGCTTGATGCAGCTGTTTTCCCAGGAACGCAAGGTGGACCATTGGAGCACGTAATTGCGGCAAAAGCTGTTGCCTTTGGTGAAGCACTGACAAGCGAATATAAAGCATACATGAAACGTGTCGTTGAAAACGCAGGAATTATGGCAAAGGAATTTGTGAAACGTGGATACGGTGTTATTTCAAAAGGAACAGAAAATCACTCCATGTTGATTGATTTACGTTCAAAAGGTGTTACTGGAAAAGATGCCGAGACTCGTTTGGTCTTAGCAGACATAACAGTGAACAAGAATATGGTTCCTTTCGATGCGGAGTCGCCTTTTGTTACCTCTGGAATTCGACTTGGAACTCCTGCCCTTACAACACGTGGTGTTGAAGCAAATGAGATTCCAAAAATCGTAGAATTGGTTGACCGTGTATTAAGTGATATCAACAACGATGAAAACATTGCTGCCGTTCGTAAAGAGGTAAACGAATTAATGTCTAGCCGTCCTTTATTCACGTGGTAATTTTTCTTTTGTAGCTTTGGCGGGAATCGAACCCGAACGCCCAAAGGCACTGGATTTTGAATCCAGCGCGTCTACCAATTCCGCCACCAAGGCATTTGTGTTCTCTCTGGCAGAGCGAGCGCAAAGTCATGGATTTTATTGAAATTGTCTAACACTTTTTAAAATTTCGTCAATTTTTTTATTGTCGTCTTTCCATCCAATGAGATTTCAAAAAGATAAATCCCCGTTGTAAGATCATTCAAATCATCAATTTTCAGTGCATTATTGACCCAGTCGGACGGTTCAACATCAATCAGTTTTATTAATCTTCCAGCTTGATCTAGAATTCTAATTGTGCATGCCAACGGTTGATGTTCCGCACTTAACGATAAATCCGTTCGAAATGGATTCGGATAACTTTCCACCTTAGGTTCATTGGTGATTTCTGCAATGCCTGTCATGCTACACCCATTCAAAGTACCAGGAATATTTAAATCCAACCAGTCCAAACGTCGAGTAATCCAATCTTTCAAGCGTTGAACTTCTTCAGCGTAGGTTTGAGCTGGAGCTGGAACTTCTGGCGTACCCGTTGCCGCCCCCATATGCCCCCAAGTTAAATAATGCCATTCCTGACTTTCATCTACGACATTCGCTACAGAATCAACCAATCCGTGTAAGTACGATTCACTCAACACATTTCTTCGCAAATCTTCATATCGACATCGCATTTCATCTTGAAAAATTGGATCTTCAAACATGCGAACAAACCAACCAGGTGACGATACATCAGGATTACAGTCATTCACCTTATATGCCCATTCAGAACCATCCGTTGCATCATACATGCAATCCCACATGTCTTTCCAAGCCCAATCGAAATCCCAAACGGGTCCAGCTTTTAGTTTGCCCAAACTTCCATCCGAATGATCTTTCTCTTTATTGAAGTAACGACTCTTTTTAAAACCATCACCATTCCTCGCTAATTCGTTTACAATGAAGTAATCCAACCAGGAGCGAGTACTAATGTATTTTCTGAAACCATTAATTGGATCAGCGAAATTAGGTCCGTAAAGCGCCGTTTCAAATTGATCAACATAGTTTTGGATAAAATTCGTTTGAGCGCCTACTATATTGACAACTTTTGGATAAACATAGACCATGTGAATGTCAAACGTTGGATGATCTATAGGACTATTCGCTAGTTGCCATGAGTTTTGATTGTCCCAATAATCGACTTTTAAAATGTATCCTCCCGTCACATCAGGTGGAGCAGTTTCAAAGGGATAAAGGTCGTCAACATCAACTCGGTTTGCATCACGCTTGATCTTCTCTGTCAAAAGGTAAATGCCCTTGTACTCTCCATTCAAAACGACATCAACCAATTTTGTTCGCGGGGCGTAATGACCTATTTCATCAAAAATGTGATAAGGAATAATGTTTCGGGCGAAGGATTTATCATTGTAATTCGCTACCAATAACCAATCATGTTCAGCAGGCATCCCTATTAAAGACGAATCAATTTGATTCCCTAAATTATCTTGAAGCTTAAGCGCATAAGGTTTTTGCGGGAGTGATGCTGAGTAATTACCACGACGTTCAATTCCAATTCTTCCATCGTATTCATTCATTGGATTAGTCATGTAATTCCTCACTCCTGGGCCGTTGTAGATAATCCCCATATCAGCAAGGATTTTCGGTTCATCGGGAATTGATTGTCCATTCGTATTGATGACAACAATTGGTAAATCAGATTCGGAAAATTGAAAGTAATCCGCTGGACTGGATCCGAAAGTTAAATTCCAGGTATTCAATACGCCTTCATCAGCTCCCGCTCCATCATGAATTCGCAAGTACCAAGTTCCATTGGGGTTTTGACCATTGTTTGCCAGTCCCATTTGACCCATCGGTTGGAAGGTTCCATTGTATGGTGCGCTTCCCGATGATAGTGGATTTGCGGCATCCGATCTTAAACAGGTCACTTGCATATCGTCATCACCACCACCAACAGACGAGAATAATTCTACAAGTGTGCCATCAGGAGTCAATAACGAAACGGTTAAATCATTCAAATACGTATGATTCAGATCGATGCATATTTCCTCCAATCCGAATGATGTAGTATTAATGGATGTCGGAAGTCCCAATACGATAAGGGGGATATCAATCGTTTGATTGTCCAATATTGGACCTGTTCCTCCAGAAAAAGTTTGAGATATACCAATAGTGCTGAGCATGAATCCAGCAACGGTTATAAGTAGTTTCATAAATAACTATGATTTAGCGTGAATTTAACGAAAATTGAATTGACATCAGACTTATTTCTTAACCAAATAAAACGTAATGCGAAAAAGTATTGAAAAATGCGTTTAGTCATTTTTTAAAATACAAAAACGCATGCTTTTCATTCATTGCTTTGAATCAAAACTATCCGCATTAAAATAGGTATCTAATAATACGAAGCAAACTCTTATTAGGTTGAGTTCTGACGTCTAATAATTTTATAGAATAAAGAAAAGGACA
>ERZ1047472.629-NODE-629-length-30769-cov-10.500684_pt1 | contig 30769 bp, 26 predicted proteins | sample MGYA00383095_ERZ1047472 | MGnify/ENA primary metagenome ERZ1047472 (study PRJEB29581, sample SAMEA5548365) | metagenome | biome: marine; feature: coastal; material: water | depth 1 m | study: Short-term variability in the microbial, nano- and picoplankton... | reverse complement strand
TACAACTAGGACAATCAGCATCGACTTAGATATCTTACCATTTAACATCTTAAACGTCAAAAAACAAAAACCCATTTTCACAATCTCAAATAGTATAAATATGGAATACTTACCTTTTACAAAAAGGAAAAAAGGTGTGAAAATCAATCCAAAAAACCTGTTATTACCATTTTGGAAGTAGGAGTTAAATATTATCTCCCCATTCAAAGCATTAAATGCATTGCTATTTGACCAAGGACAGTCTAAAGGAGCAACAGGAACTAGATAAACAAGACCCAATGGCAAATCACACAACCTAATAAAAAAGCATAATCCTTAAACCTCATTGAATGTCTTAAATTGATAAGATTCAAATTTAACAGTATCAATAACAAGCAAAAGCTATAGATGATTCTTATGCTTTATTATTGCTTACTAAAATGTTTAATCAAAGTCTATTCCCGATACTCCTAAAATCCATTGGCCAATTCCAACTTGAAGAACAATCCAAAGTAACTCAAGGCGAGATAGAAGAAAAATCACTCAATCAATTAGTAAGCTATGTAGATGTCGAGAGTGAAAAAATGCTTGTAGAAGGTCTGCTTAAAATTACTCCAGATGCAGGCTTTATAACTGAAGAGGAAACTACTTCCATAAGAAATGAAGATCAATACTGGATTATTGATCCCATAGATGGGACCACAAATTACCTTTTTGGCCATACTAAGTTTTGTATATCTATCGCCCTATATGAGTTTGGTAAGCCGACTTACTCAGCAATCTATGTACCTGCAGACAAGGAATTATTTACAGCTACTGATGAAGGTGCTTTTCTAAATGGTAAGCAGTTTCATATGCCACTTCGCCCCTTGATTGAAAGTTTACTAGCTACTGGATTTCCATATTATAATTTTGATGAAATAGATGCCTATCTAGACTTACTCGGAGTATTGATGCAGCAGACAAAGGGACTCAGAAGAATGGGAAGTGCTGCCATAGACCTTGCATATACTGCTTACGGCAGATTTGATGGTTTTTTTGAGCTTAATTTAAGTCCATGGGACGTAGCTGGCGGAGCATACATAGTAAAGCAGGCAGGAGGAATAGTCTCTGACTTTAAAAATGAAGAAAATTACGTGTTTGGCAATTCAATACTCGCAGGGAATAGCATTATCCATCAGGAGCTTCAAAGACTTATCGCAGAAAGAAACTTTTAATCCTGAACCAATTCAATTACATAGACATCCTCTTCATCTTTCTTGAAGAAAAAATTTTCGCGAGCATATCTTTCTAATTTGTCATCGTCTGAGAATAGATCATTTTTAAGTTTCGTCATCTCTTCTATCTCCTCAGTAAGAAACCTTTCTTGAGCTTTTAAGTCTTGCAACTCATTGTACTGATGATTCATAAACAAAAAGCTATTTCCATCAAAGAATACCATCCAAATTAAGAAGAAAACAGTACTAATGACATACTTGTATTTTGTTATGAAGGCTAGAGGTTTAAGCATTGGTTATCACAAAGGTAAATGGTTAAGATTTTATTCATTTCACAAGTCTAAAATGTCTTGTATTATTTACCACACATAGGCAGTATCATTTGCCCAGGAATCTTGAGAGATTAACACTTTCTGTATTACCTCTCTTATGGCACCTTTACCTCCTAGCTGCTTAGTGACAATATCTGCAACTTCTTGCACCTCCCAAGCTGCATCAGCTGGTGATACAGATATGCCACACATCTCCATCACAGGAATATCTGGCATATCATCGCCCATATATACAGTATTATTCAAATCCAATTGAAACTCATCCGCAATTGATAATAGTTTTTTCTTCTTATCGCTCACTGCAGTATAAACGTGTTGAACTCCTAGTTTAGAAAGCCTTTTTCTTACACCTTCAGAATTCCCGCCACTTATTATAATTATCTGATAACCATTAGTTACAGCGTGATTTATTGCATAACCATCTTTGATGTTAAAGTCACGATTCATACCTCCATCATCTGTGGCGATGACGGTCCCAGTTGTGAAAACTCCATCCACATCAAAAATGAAGGTCCTTATATTCTTAAACTTATCAAAAATCATCGGTTATGATTACTGGTTATCTCGCCATTCGTATACCCAGCTACTTTGGATCATTTCAAGATGACCTTCGTTACTATCTGATCGTTTCCCTTCAAAATTGTCAAGTGAAAGAACCCAATCTAATAAATCAGTAAATCTTATTCTGTAAATTTTACTTTCACCAAATTCATCTCCGAACTTTTCGTAAAGAGCGAGTGCAATATCTTCATAATCCGACCAATTCATCGGTGGCTCAAAAAATTTCTTTTCTTCCATTCTATTTTTAATTAATGACCTATAATAGTACTTTGGTCTGGTATAGTAACTTCTATGTCAGATGTAATTACACATTGACAACCAAGTCGGCTATTTATTTGAGGATTTATTGCACGGTCTATGAAATCTTCTTCTTTATCAGAAATTTCTGGCAAAGAATCCATACCTTTATCTACATATACTTGACAAGTGCTACAAGCACATACTGCACCACAATTATGATGCAACGATATTTTATTATCGTGAGCAGCGTCTAAGATTGTATCACCTTCCGCAATTTCCAAAGTGACCAATTTGTCTGGTTCTGTCTCAAATCTAAATGTGACCTTGTGTGTCTTCATTTTCTCGTCTGCAAACCTAATATTAAACTGACATTCTACGTTTATTAAAATAACAGAAAACGACTAAGCAACCTATAGCAGTTACTTACCGTCTGATAATCTAAAAAAAAGTCTGTTTTATAGTTGATTTATAGGAACTAAACATTGCAGACATACTTTTGTTTTGCTCAGAATGAATCAGAAAAGTTTTATAAAAATATCTTACATACTCTGTTTGACATTTGCAGTTTTCTCTGCTCGTGCTCAATCCTTAGAAAAATTAATGGGGATGCCATATACACACCCTGAACTCACATCGTTGAGAAGCGAGTTCGTTTCAGACAGTACTGAGGAATCCTTCTTACCTTATCTGAAAGTATTCAAAGTCAACTATCCTAAAGATGGCATCTACCTTGAATACAATTCTGATATTGCACTTTATCGAGTGGCTTTGTTTGATTCTGGGTATAGTTACATGCCTTACAAACAGCCCCTACCTTTAGGCACCAAGTGGGGTATGACACTCGAAGAAGTTCAAGAAAAAACCAATCTATTAGAATTTACAAAACAAAACGATTACATAAGGAGCTACATAACAGAAGACTACACTATAAATTTCTACTTCACAGATTGGAGACTTTCACATATAAAAATCACCTCCACCGTTTCAAATCTGCAAAAAAAGGCTAACGAAGTATCTGCAGCTACTGGCGTTAGACTCTTGCCAGACGGAGTAGTAAAAGAAGGCAACGTCTTAGATGGGCAAGGTACCATGATGTGGGGAAACAATGCAGCATTGTATAAAGGAGAATGGTCTTATGGTCTTCCACACGGAACAGGTCAATACATAGACTCATTTGGCAATAAGTATGATGGTGAGTTTAAACTCGGATTTTTTTGGGGTGATGGTAAGTTTTTCAGCAAACCCTACCAATATTCATACACCGGCAAATTCGCAATGGGGAAAAAGCATGGCAAGGGGAAGATTATATACTCTAATAAGACAAGCTATGATGGTGACTGGCTTCAAGATGTGATGCACGGGAAAGGCGTCTATTTTGCAAGCAGAAATTACGTATATGAGGGTGAAATGAAAAACAATGCTTTCAATGGCAAAGGAGTTTTAGAGACTCCTCAAGGCAGAGTGAAAGGTACTTTTAAAAATGGCAAACCTCATGGAGTATGTACACAAGAATCTACTGATGGCTTGCAATCCATAAAGGGTCGATTCGTAAATGGTCAAAAAAATGGAATATTTACCATCACATCTAATGGTGAAACCATCCAAAGGCTTTTTGAAAACGATATAGAAATATCTAACAAAAAAGTAGACCCTAAAAAATAAAATCAAACCAATAGGAGCTGCAAAGCACTACTTGAACGTTGCTCAAGAACGATATTTCTCCCGCCTATTATTTCATCTAATTCTGTATTCTTGTCGTTATAATTAAATACAGTTAACAAGGTTTGCCCTTCCACAATTTCTACTTTGAACTTCTCCTGAAGGAATTCTTCAAGTTGCTCAGATTTGTTATTCTTATTTGTGAAACACGCCATAAAACTTATCGCAGAGTTCTGCATCATATTTAATTGCACACCAGCATTGTTAAACGCACTAAAAATCAATTCTAGATTGTCTTCAACAATAAATGAAAAATCTTTAGAAGCTATGGTAATCAATGATTGATTCTCCTTCACGATGTAACATTGTGTTTCATTCAGAGTGCGACTTTCATTTTCTATAACCTCTGTACCGGATTGTGTGTGATCTAAGAATGATTTCACATAGAGTGGAATCTTTTTATTCTTGAGTGGCTGTATAGTTTTCGGATGAATTACAGAGGCTCCATAATACGCAAGCTCTATAGCCTCGTTGTATGACAACTTTGGTATTAAGACAGCATTCTCAAATTTTCTTGGATCTGCATTCATCACACCCTCTACATCTTTCCAAATCGTTACAGATTCCGCGTCCATAGCATAAGCAAATATGGCTGCTGTATAATCAGAACCTTCTCTCCCAAGAGTCGTATTTTTATGGTTTAGACCTCTACCAATAAAGCCTTGCGTCACTATAGTTTGCTTTTCTGCTAAGGGCTTCAAGCTATTGTTTATCAGCGGAACACATTCATCCCACAAAACATTAGCAGCTCTATTTTTGTCTGTTGTGATAATAAAATTTCTGGCGTCAATCCATCTGTTCTTGTACCCGATTTTATTTAAGTAAATACTTATGATTTTAGTCGAAATCAGCTCACCAAAAGGAACAATTCTATCATATTCCATGTCATATGGAGATGCTGTATCTCTTTTTTTTTCAATGATACATTCTAATTCAATGAGCAAGTTTTCTACTTCATAATAGTCATATTCGTCAATCTGAAGGTCCGCAATTATTTCTTGATGAAAACGCTTAATTTCTTCACAAATTATCTTCTTCGTATCCCTTTCATAGTAGTAAGCATCTACGAGCTCTTCAAGCTTATTTGTGATCTTACCCATTGCAGACACTACCACCACAAGAGGTCCGTCACCATGACTGCTCAGTACTTTAGCTACATTTTTCACTGCACTAGTACTTTTCACACTAGCTCCACCGAATTTGAATACTCTCATTTACCTAACTTTGTTGCAAAATTATCCAATTATCTAATGTAATGAGAATTAACCAAGTAATAAGTCTAAGTCAGTTCATAGCAGATCAACAAAGCAAGCATCCTGATGCTACTGGTGACTTATCAAAAATCTTTCGTGATATAAAATTTGCAGCCAAAATTGTAAATAGGGATGTAAGAAAAGCAGGATTGGTTGATATACTTGGTGCTCATGGAACGGTAAACGTGCAAGGTGAAGAAGTCAAAAAACTGGATATACTTGCTAACGAAGAGTTCAAATCATCACTTACACTTGGTGGAGATTGTTGTGCTATTATCTCTGAGGAAGAAGAAGATATACATCACATTGAAACTACCTTAAATCAGGATAGTAAATATATTATAGCAATGGATCCCCTGGATGGCAGCAGCAATATAGATGTAAATGCTAGTATAGGTACTATATTCTCTGTTTACAGACGCACAAGTCCTGTAGGTGGACCTGTCACAATGGACGATGTCCTGCAAAAAGGTGTAAACCAAGTAGCTGCTGGATACATCATATACGGAAGTAGTACAATGATTGTATTCACTACTGGCCAAGGAGTTAATGCATTTACGCTAGACTCCTCTATTGGTGATTTTTGTCTCAGTCATCCAGACATAAAAATTCCGGCAGATGGAAAAATATACTCTGTAAACGAAGGCAACTATGACCAGTTTTCGGATGGAGTAAAATCCTACATTGACTACTGCCGAAATTCAATAGACAAAGAAGCATATAGTGCTAGATACATTGGTAGTATGGTGGCAGACTTCCACAGAAGCTTGTTAAAAGGCGGTATCTTCATGTACCCATCCACAAGCGGTGCTCCTAATGGGAAACTCCGACTTATGTTTGAGAGTAATCCAATGGCGTTTATCACCGAGCAAGCTGGAGGTAAGGCTACTACCGGTGATGGAAAACGTATAATGGAACTGGAGCCCACCGAAATTCACCAACGTAATCCTGTATTTATGGGAAGTCCTAATATGGTGAACAAAGTTGAATCTCTGATTAGAGAATCCTAAACTAATAAACATTGTCTCACGACTGGAGAAGATACCATCCTTACTGAGAGACTAGAACTTGTTAAGGTAAACCCGCAAGTCCTTGATAAAGTTTTTAATGAATTAACCGGTCAACAACAAATGGATTTTTTAGGGTGTAATAACATTACAGAACTTCAAGAGCAATATACTCGTTATTCCTTAGATCTTTCCACATTTAATAGAAAGTTCCTTTACTTTTTCATAAGAGAAAAGTCTACAGATAAACATATTGGATGGTGTGGTTTTCATACTTGGTATACAGACCACTTCAGAGCTGAGATAGGATATGCGTTGGACCCAAAGTATCACCGACAAGGCTTGATGTCTGAAGCACTTTCGGTTATTTTGAAATTTGGTTTTGGTAGCATGAAACTTCATCGAGTAGAAGCTCTAGTAGGATCGCAGAATATTGCATCAAAAAAACTGCTCAAAAAATATGGGTTTAAATATGAAGGACTTCTCAGGGAGCATTATAACATCAATGGAAAAAATGAAGATTCAGAGATTCATTCATTATTAAAGACAGAACAAATTAAATAGGTTCACATTCTGTATGAATTAACGACCTTTGTGCTATGAACATTGCACTTATCCCTTTTGTCGGTTTTGGACAAATAAAATTTGGACAAGACATGGATCAAGTAAAACAATTACTTGGAGAGCCCACAGAAACAACTCGTGAAAAGCACGATGATGGTACAGAAGATGTTTCTTTTCTCTATGGTGAAAAGGGAATTGAACTTAGTTTCATGTCTGAAGATGACTATAAGCTAGGTCTTATCTCCTGCTATGCTCCGACCTATTCCATTGACTCTCAATTATTCTTAGGTAAAACCGAAAATGAGTTTCTTAACGAGTCAAACTTTAGTGATTTAGAGTTATCAGATGACTTTGCAGATCTGAAAGCAAAAGATTATACGGTGAATTCAAAAGGCTTGAGCTTCTGGATTCAAGATGGTCAAGTTCATAGCATTACTCTATTTCCAAAATACGAAGGTGATAATATCATCTGGCCAGAATAACAAAGGGAACCTACTTAGATTCCCTTTTCAGTTTATTCAAATTCACCGCAGGTGTCGGTATCTATCTATGATTAGTGCAGCACCATCAGCAGCAAGCGGTTTACTAACTTGTGCATACATCCATTGTGGATTGGGTATTCTAGGCTCACTTCTATTTACAAATTCAAGTTGGCCATCGCTCAAAGCACGCTTATCACCTCTATAACTAGCCCACCTTTGATTCCAGTGGTAAGTACTTGGAATTACTCTTCTAAGATTGATGGCTGATGTTAGACCGTCTATCACCGTCACTTCTAAACTCGCTCGACTGGTGATAGTCTTGTTAAACTCTAAATAGTCCGCGTTCACAGTACCGTATACTTTAACTACTTCACCACTATCAGTCTCTGTCTCACCGATAAATACATCCTCCCTAGACACTTCTACAATTCTTTCACTAAACTGAACATTACCTATGTGAGCTTCATTCATACGAACTTGAATCATTTCGTCTATCTCAAAGCCTCCTTCAACAGGTTCTAAAACTCTAAGAAATCTAAATCGTGTATTATTGACTCCATTGTTTACGTGGTTGAATACTTGTTCAGTGTTAAAATCAGGGCCAAAAAAGCCGCTGCTAGCAAATTCTACCACCACATTTACTGTTCCTTCTTCCTGAGCTTTATCCAGCAGCTCTGTAGAAACCATTCCTCTTCTAAATGAATTAGCTTGGATGAAATGTCCAAAAGCATCCCTTGCACGAGATTTGACACCAGTTTTAAGTAACTGAATCCCTTCTTCTTTATGTACTAGAGCAGCTTCATTTCGAACAAAAGCGAGTTCCTTTTTCACATCAACAAGAGTCACTAGATCCTTGTACATTGGATAACGTCTTATGGCTCTATTCAGATGATCAATCAACTCATACTCTCTTGTCATTACATCATACTTGAATCGTCTATTCAATTGGTCTTGGAACGCTATCCGTTCCATGTGCTCGTTTACTGCAAGTGTATAAGCCTCTCTAAGCACTTTTTCTGCTTTCTGGTAATTGGGTTTCTGATTCAGACGCTTTACTGCTTTATATACCGCAGTATCATAGTCTCCTTTTTCTAGTCTGTTCTTTCCTGAACTACAAGCTGCTAATAGAAAGCAACTCAAAATGATAAGTAAGTAATTCTTTTTCATGGCGTTTCATATTAATGGGTTTGTGCTATATTATTCACAGACTACACCAAACAAACTAAGTAATTGTTTTTCAAATAGTTAATAAAAAATAATAAGCCTCAAAGTGTCTATATTTATATACAACGATGTTCTGCTGCGTACTTCTAGTTTACACGAGCACAACCTGTTATAAATCTATATGGATAATTTCTAACTAGAAGGTGAAACATTTTTATCAAAAGCTTTTACTAGAACACGTAAGGTAAACAAAATCTAGTACACGATGTATAGTTTTTGGAGTGAATGTCGCTGCTTGCATACACTGTCACCACGAGGTAAAACCGCTTTCACGGATTTTGCCATAATGGCCCCAAATTTGTTTCTATAGTACTGTTCACCAAATCAAGAAACATTATAAAAAAAACACCCATTATTTTAATCGTACTTTTAAGCTTCTTCATTACCAACTGCACAGTAATAACACCCGGACAAGTAGGTGTAAAACAGATACTAGGAATACTAAATGACAAAGTATACCGTGAAGGTATCGTCGGTTACAATCCTTTTATTGCTAAGGTAAATAAAGCCTCTACGCAGACTAACAATCTTAAACTTGTACTTAACTTACCAAGTAAAGAAGGTTTCAGTGTCACCTCAGAAATTTCAATATTGCATAGAATACAACCAGACAGTATCCAGACTGTGCTGAGAACTTACGGTAGAGATTATACATCTATTATTGGTAGTGTCTTTCGTTCAGCATCTTCAGATGTATGTGCTCAGTATTTTGCTAAAGATATGCACTCTGGAATGAGAGCAAGTATAGAGCAATCCGTAAAAGAAAAAATGCACGAACTACTCGAAGGTAGTGGAATCATAATCTAGTCTGTACTTATGAAAAGTATCACACTTCCAAATGGATTAGCAACATCAATAGAGCAAAAACTTCAAGCTGAACAAGATGCTATGAGAATGGAATTCATTCTTAAGCAAGAAAGACTTGAAGCTGACAGAAAAATAATTGCTGCGAAGGGAACCAGGGATGCCCAAAAGATTTTGGCAGAAGGACTTACTGAAGAAATATTGAGACTTACAAGCATCGAAGCATTTGAAAAGCTAAGTCAATCTCCAAACGGAAAAGTCATTATTACTGATGGGAAAGCCCCACTTCTAATAGACTAGCGAGATCCTAAGAATATTTGTTAAAAAAACGAGTTGAAATCAACTCGTTTTATTTGTGTGAGACCTTTAATTAGATTACTTCCAACCTATCATCCTTGATCATAAAAAAGAAACCTAACCACCATACCTTTGTTGGGATAATAGAATGCTAATCAAACTTGCTTGGAGAAATATATTTCGCAATAAGCGTAGAAGTGTCATCACCGTTTCTTCAGTAATTTTTGCTGTGATTTTTGCAGTATTTATGCGAAGTCTTCAATTTGGAGCATACGGGAATATGCTAGATAACATCGTAGGGACCTATATGGGTTATGTACAAGTGCACGGTAAGGGTTTCTGGGAAGAAAAAACATTAGACAATAGTTTTGAGCAAGATAAAGTATTAGCAATTTCCGACGACATAGAAGCAACTTACATTAGTAACAGAATAGAAGGTTTTGCCTTAGTAAGTTTTGAAGAAAATTCTAAACCTGTGGCTATCTTAGGATTAGATGCTGATATGGAAAAGGAGAACATCCAATTAGATAAAAAATTGATAAATGGATCCTATCTCTCCAACAGTAAACCTGGTATACTTATAGGAAAATCTCTTCAACATATACTGAAAGTCGAAATTGGAGATTCGCTCATATTCCTTGGGCAAGGCTACCAAGGTTCCATAGCTTCAGGTGCTTATCCAATTTGCGGTATAATAGACCTTAAGACTCCCGAATTAAACAAACGAACCGTAATTTTCAATTTATCAGATGCTCAGGATCTATTCAGCATGTACGGTCGTGTGACCACAGCTGTGGTAGGTATAGATCACTCTAATTGGAAATATGCACAAAAAAAGACTGAGCAGGCCATAGATAGTAATGAGTTAGAGGTTTTGAATTGGCAGGATATGCTCCCAGAACTTAAGCAACTCATAACTGTAGACAAAGCTGGAGGAACTTTTGTGCTCATCATATTGTATAGCATCATCACTTTTAGTCTTTTTGGAACGGTACTGATGTTGACAGAGGAGAGAAGTTTCGAGTATGGTGTATTGGTGGCAATAGGAATGGCAAAGAAAAACGTAATCTATGTAGCCATCATGGAAACAGTGATAATGGCTATCGCTGGAGTATTCATTGGTCTCGTATTAGCTTTTCCCATAGTGCTTTATTTCAACATCAATCCCATAAATCTGAGTGGACAAATGCAAGAAGTAGTAGAAAGATTCGGTTTTGAGGCTTTGATTCCTACTTCACTAGATCCATCAATCGCTCTTACCCACAGTAGTATTATTTTTCTCATCGTATTGGTAGTAAATATTTATACGATACAAAAGATTAAAAGACTTCACCCAATAAAGGCAATGAAAAAATGATAGTACGAATTGCGTTTAAAAATATATGGAGAAATAAGCTGAGAAGTTGGACTGTCATCATTGCTACAGCTCTTGGAATTTTTGGTGGGTTAGCGGTGATCAGTACGGCAACTGGTCTCACAGATATGAGACAAAACAATGCCATACGTACGTATGTAAGTCATATACAAATACACGATAGTGCATATCTGAAATATGGAGGTATAAACGACCAACTTCAGAACGATCAAAAAATCATTAATGGAGTAAGTAAAATTAAACAAATTAAAGGAGTTAGCTCTCGACTAAAGGTAGAAAGCTTTATACAAAGTGCAGGAGGCACTAGCGGTCTTATTCTTAATGGGATTAACCCAAATGATGAAGCCCTAGTCACTGACTTACATAAGAAATTACAAAAAGGGAACTACTTAGAAACTTACAAGAGAAAGCCGCCAATTTTAATAAGTCAACGAACTGCTAAAAAACTAAATGCAAAAATTAAAACGTCTATTCAGTGTAGTTTTACAGATAGTGAAGGTCTCCCAGCTGCTGGTGTTTTCAAAGTAGTGGATATATTTCAAACGAGTAATTCGATGTATGACGACATAAATGCATTTGTAAGAATAGAAGATCTCAAAAAAATAAGTGGCCTAGACGAATCTCACGAAATTGCAATCACTGTGACTAATGACAATGCTGTGGAACAGTTGAAAACCAATATTGAAAAGATGTACCCCAAAGTTCATGTAGCCTCTTGGAGAGGTATAGCCCCAGAGTTAGGATATGCTGATAAGATGATGGATTTAGTAATGATGATTTTTCTTATTATCATTATGTTGGCTTTGGCTTTTGGAATAGTAAATACTATGCTTATGGCTGTTCTAGAACGAAAAAAAGAGATAGGAATGTTGATTTCTGTAGGAATGAATAAGAGAAAAGTCTTTTGGATGATAGTATGGGAGTCTATTTTTCTCGCTTTTATAGCTGGTCCTTTGGGTATAGTAGTTTCATTTGTCACTATCCAGTTTTTGGGTAGACACGGAATAGACCTTAGTTTTGCTGCAGAGGGTTTAAGGAGTGTAGGTTTAGAAAGCACGATATTTCCAAGTCTAAATCCAACCTACTACGTAATTATAAGTGTTCTAGTCGTGACTACTGCTATTCTATCTTGCCTATATCCTGCACTTAAAGCACTAAAACTAAATCCTGCCGAAACTTTGAGAACAGCGTAACACTAAATGTAAATTTAAAATCAAGTGATAAAAATTAGCAACATCCAAAAGACTTATGATGATGGCAATATAAAAGTTCGTGCCTTACGTGGGATAGATTTAGAAATCAAACCAGGAGAATTCACTGCGATAGTTGGACCTAGTGGAAGTGGAAAAACCACTCTTCTAAATATCATCGGTGGATTAGATGTTCCATCAGCTGGCTCTGTACTAATTGGAGATACCGATATTGCAAAGCTTACGGAGAATGAACTAATTGATTTTAGATTAAATCATATAGGGTTTGTATTTCAGAGTTACAACCTCATACCAGTGCTCACTGCAAAAGAAAATGTAGAATTCCTAATGCTTTTGCAGAAGAAGTCTGATGAGGAGAGAGATAAGCGAATATTGAAGCTGCTTCAAGCAGTTGGTTTAGAAGATCAAATCAACAAAAAGCCAAATGAAATGAGTGGCGGTCAGCAACAGCGAGTAGCTGTAGCCAGAGCTCTCGCCAGTAAGCCTGACTTCGTATTAGCAGATGAACCTACTGCGAATCTTGACTCTAAAAGCACCGCCAACTTGTTAGACATTATGCTTAAACTTAATGAAGATGAGAATATCACATTTGTGTTTAGTACTCATGACCAAAGAGTAATAGATAGAGCCAAAAGAGTCATTACAGTAGAAGATGGTAAAATTCTTAAAGACGAGTTGAAATAAGCAAAGAATACGAGTGCTTGCCGTAAGTTGATTTACTTCTGACTCAGGTAGGTACCAAAATCAAAAGGCAGTTTGAACCGAAAGATTATGACCCAAATAAAAGATTGCCATAGACCAATAATTTCTAACTTTGTTCGTTAGTTAGCTGTATGGGAAATCTACCACTTATTGTTTTAGTTTTGACTTGCTTTGTTGCTAAAGCTCAAATAGGAGGAACAAGTGCGTTCACATTCTCATTGGTTGAAAATAGTGCTAGACACACTGCTTTAGGCGGCTACTCTCTAGCAAACACCTCTTCACATCCGGCCGCGGGATTTCAAAACCCAGCTCTTATCAATGCTTCAATGCACAATAGTGCTTCACTTTCATATGCCAATCATGTTGCTGACCTGAATTATGGCTTTGGAAGCTACAGCCGGTCTTTTGATAGTTTAGGCTCATTTCTATTTTCAATTGGCTACTATGATTACGGTACATTTATTCGTACAGATGCAGCGGGTGACATTCTAGGAGATTTCACGGCAGATGACTATAATTTTCAAGTAGGCTACAGTAGAAAGTTCAACAATAAGGTTTCATACGGAGCAAATTTTAAGTTTCTATATAGTGTTTTGGAGGCTTATGTAAGTACAGCAGGAGCATTTGACTTTGGAGCATCTTATATGGACTCAAGCAACCTACTGTCAGCTGGATTTCTAATCAAGAATCTGGGATACCAATTTATCAGATACGATGACAATAGTCCCAGAGAACCTCTACCATTTGATATTCAAGCTAGTATAAGTAAAAAACTCGAACACAATCCACTTCGATTTACTTTGGTTTTGCACAACCTCCACAGATGGAACAATTCCTATATAAATGTAAATGCTAGGAACAAAGAGATAGACCTAGAATCTGGTGAGGTGCGGAATCAAGAACTTGGTTTTGGGGAGAAAGCAATGAGACACGTAGTATTCAACGTAGAGTTTGTATTCTCAGAGAGATTTCAACTCAGAAGTGGGTACAATCATCAACGTAGAGCAGAACTTGGCCCTGAAAACAGAAAAGCAACAACAGGGTTTAGCTGGGGTTTTGATATAGGAATCAAGAAGTTACAAGTAGGCTACGGCAGTGCAGGTTTCTTTCCAGGCATTGCAACAAATTACTTCACAGTAAGTAGAGATTTGACCAGCTTTAAGAAAAGAGTAGCACATTCGGCATCTAAATAGCACTCCTTATAGTCTCTAAATTGACCTAGGTCTTCAAGTTTGTAATTGAAGAATAAGTCTTTACTATCTGTATTTATTCCAAGCGTATCTTTCTAATCAAAGAAAACTTTCAATTTCAAAAAATACTCTTAAGTTTGAACTGAAGTGGATGCTAAGATAAACATAGCTATAGATGGTCATTCTAGTTGCGGAAAGGGCACTCTTGCCAAAAACCTAGCAAAAGAACTCGGCTATCTTTTCGTAGATAGCGGTGCTATGTATCGAGCTGTTACGTTATATCTTATCCGGAACAATATTCCCCTTGAAGAAGTCTCTGAGGACCCTGCACTTTTAGGAAACATAAAAATTACTTTTGAATATAAGCCGGACAAGGAGTTTTACGAAACCTATTTAAATGGTGCATCGGTAGAAAACCAGATTCGAGGTATGCAAGTTTCTCGAATGGTTAGCCCGGTGAGTGCAATCAAAGAGGTTAGAGATTTTCTTGTAGCTAAACAAAAGGAAATGGGAGAAAACAAGGGGGTAGTAATGGATGGTAGAGATATCGGCACTGTAGTGTACCCTGAAGCTGAATTAAAAATATTTATGACAGCTAGTTCTGAAATACGAGCTAAAAGGCGTTTTTTAGAATTAGAGAAAAAAGGAGTTCGTGTAAACTATTCTGAAGTCTTGCACAATATCAAGGAGAGGGACCACATTGATAGTACTCGAGAAGAAAGTCCTCTGACAAAAGCAGAAGATGCCATTACATTAGATAATTCAGCTATGAGTAAAGAGGTACAAGCAAAATTAGCTCTAAAATGGGCTAGAGGAGTAATAGAATCTGTTGCCCAGCATTAGGATACATAAATTCTTTCTTTGGGGTCTAACAACCTATTTAATCACATATTGTCTTTTTCTTTTTGCCAATCTTCATCTTATGCCTTTGGCTTGGGTAGACGAAGTTGCTGGATTAGAGCCAGCGGTCAACTTTTCACAAGGCAGAGGATTCACATCAAAACTTTGGCCATACGACGGAGTTGAAGAGTTATTTCTCGCTTATCTGCCTCTTCAGGGTTGGCTCCACATCATTTTTCAATCTATTTTAGACTTTTCAGTATACGGTGTTCGATTACCGTATGCTCTTTTTTTAGTCACTGGAGGGTTGTTTTGGTTTAGCTATATGAAGTCACGTGGAAGCATCACATTAGTAACGCTATTTATCCTCATTCTCATACTGAACGAAAAGTCGTTATTTGAGACTACTAGAGCTGTGCGAGTAGAACCTATTTCATTTCTATTACTTGCGGCAGCATTTTACGGGATTGTAAAATCAAATAAACATATTGTATCCATAGCATTATCTCTAATGCTCTTTCTTCATCCAAATATGTGGCCCTCTGCACTAATATTATTCATATGGATAGGTAGAGAAAACAGTCTATCATTTGGAAAACCACTTCATTGGCTGAAACCTAATATTTATTGGATTTATCCTACTGTCTTTCTATGTTTCTTTCTTTTGTTTATAGAGGGTAATATTTCATTACTTTTCAGTCAACTTATAGCACAATTCGAGAGGCATGAGGCCTCTTTGGGTTTATTTACGAAAATATCTGACCACTTTGTTACACGCTTTTGGCCTTACTATCTGACTCAACCATTCGTCCCTCTACTGGTGTATTTTACATTTTTTAGAAGTACACATCGCATTTCACGTCAGACAGGCTCAGTTACAGATTACATGCTTGTTTTCACTCATATCTGTTGGATGTTAGCTATAGGTCCTATGCATAGATACAACAGTGTCTTAGTGATTCTGAGCCTTGCGACCTTAATACCCTGGCTCGCTACCATTCACCAAGATACTTTAAAGTGGAAACACTATCTACTGGCAGGTATCATTTTTACAACAAGTATGGTTGATGTTTCAGCACGTCAAATCTTGGCTAGAGTGCAGTATGAAGAAAGGAATCCTACCTCCTTCATAGAGTGGTTAGATACAAATATGCCCAAAGGTAAATCTATCGTTACAGGCCATGAAATAGCCTACTACCAAGCAGCACAAAACAATAACTTAGATTTCTTTCTTTACAATACAGAACCGTATAGATTCAACTTCGAAGACTATGAAAATCTATTGCTTATTCACAACAGCCCGCTAGATAACACTGAGGTGATGGGATACTATTCTTTAGACCAGTCTGCTCAACCAAATTGGGTGAAGAACAACTCATCATTGACTTACAATAATCTCTACCTTCTTCGCATTAACAATACGACAGAATATCGTACAATACTAAATAAGCTTAGAAAAAAGAACACTGAAAAAAGTAACAAGGAAAGATATAACTGACTACTTCAGAATAGTAACCGTGCCATTTGCAGTATGACGGTAATTGTCCCAGCCTTTATAAGTCACTATCCAAAAGTAAACATTGCTATAGGCTAAGTCATTGTCCTTATACTCGCCGGTCCAAGTGGCATTTTTGTCAGTCGACTCAAATACTTTTTCTCCCCAACGATTATAGACTCTCATCTCAAACTCACGAACAAAAACATCACTCCAAACAAATGAATCGTTCAGATTATCCCCGTTTGAAGTTACAGCATTTGGCACAAATACCAATGGAGGTTGGATTAGGTAAATATCATTACTTCTACTTGTCGCATCAAGTCCTCCTGGTCCTTCGTGGGCTATTACACTATACCAATACCCCCCCCAGTCGAAATCTAAATTACTATCTCTATAGTATTGATATTTGCTATATACCTTTACGATAGGTCTCAGGCTACCAGTATCTACAGACCTAAGCAGTTCATATTCCTGCACTCCACCTTGCCAATCTACATAGTTATCCCAATTTAAGTCCATCTTAAATCTTGGAGTTTCCTCTTCCTTGTTGATAGCTTCTCCTCGTATGACTATAGAACAACCTTGATTACTTAGTTTACTCAGATTCCCACAATTATCTGTTACTTGCACTTTGTAACAGTATGAGATATTATTTACATCTACCTCTTGATCGTAGAATACCGTATCCGATATTTCAGTAATGAATATGTATGGCAAAAAGTTGTCTTTACCTCTCTCTGATTTAAAAACTATATACTCCAAAAAATCATCTTCCTCTGATAGATTCCATACCACTTTCAAAGAGTCCCCAACCACAGTTACTGTTCTTAGGTATGTACTTTTCACCGGAGATCCACTTTCTTTTTGAGTCGATATGATGTAGGATTTTGGTCCTAGATTATCACATATATTCTCCACCGTAAGGTAATATGAATAATTATTGTTGCGTGGATTATTAACATCCTTATCCAAGTGAGTATTTGCTCCAGCACTAGAAAAAGTACCAATAACCTCATCCCTGCCATCAGGCCAGACTTTATGAAGATACATCTGTTTGAAGTATTCGGTCTGAGTCAATGCCACCCATTCTAATCTCACTAAATCATCTGAAGTGAAGAAAAGACATAATACCTCAGGTGGGTCTAAGACTGGAGGTGGTTTCACAATTATGCCTATACGCCCATTACTATCTTCAGTATTTGGACAGCCGATGTCAGATGCAATCACATCTATAAAAACGGTATCTCCAATGAGACCACAAGAAGGCTTGAAAACAAACTCACTCTCTAGAGTCTCAACAGATCTAACAAATCTTGGGAACTGCCTAAAAAAACCTGTATACTGATCTTCCATATCAAAGTTGACCAAAATAGTATCAAGATCTGGATCAGTAATAAGATACGTAAATTCTAATTCCTCAGTGGCTATCACCTCATACAAAGTATCGTTCATATTAGGAGGTGCATTGAAGTTTATGGCTGCATACTTAAAAGATGCGTTGCTGCATCTGTAACTCTTATTGGTTTCCGAATATGCTCCCGGTGTAGTGGGAAAATCTGAAACATAGTATCCTGTACTTGGGCAACTAGCACAGACGCTTTGATAGATTATTCCTCTCTCATCGAATCTACTTGTTCCACCATCCACGTGATCTCCAGTTCTCGAACCGCCTATGTAAGAACCAAAAAGAAGACCATTCATATCTTCTTCAAAAACAGCGATATAAAAATCACTACCATCAGTATTGGAACGAAGTGCATCTCCAGTTAGCGGCATGTTAGAAAGACTACGATTGGATAGAGAAAAACCCTTATCATCTATGTTCCCACCCCATCCAGAAACAAAAAATTTGCCACATTCATCTACAAGAAAGGCATTTATTGTAATATCAGGCCTACCTGCTCCAGAGCCAAAAGTAGTTGAAAGGTCTCTTTCCGTAAGAGCTGAATTATATCTAGCTATAAATTGTCCGCTATTTCCATCCGAATACAAACTACCGTCTATTGGAAAGTTTCCATAAGTCTGACCTACTACATTTACTCTATTATTCCTATCCACGTGCAGCCCCATTATCATGTCTCTACTGGCTGTACCTACATATGTCAATTGCTCTAGAATTGCGTTCTCAAACGAAAACTTCGTGATGATACCATCAGTAAGTCCCTGAAGACTCGAAGCGTGTCCCCCATTTGCCCTAGGCAATCCTATACTATTCGTAGCTCCAGTAGCATAAATAGAACTATAGTCTCGTGAAAAGTCTATTGAAAATAAAACATCACTAGACTCACCCGAAATATAGTTTACCCATCTGAGCTCCGATAAATCTGGATTCATGCTAAAAACCAAGCCGTCTAAACCAGATGTTGCTTCGCGTGAAATACTAGATGGATTAGGAGCATCTGTTGAATAAGTACAACTGGCAATATAAATTTGATTGTTTGTATCTATATTGACTTCACCGCGAAACTCGTCAGAATAAAAGTCTCGTGTTGCATTGTAACCCTTGTTCAAACCATCATCCTTACTCCCACCAAAAAAAGTACTGCCTAGCAAACGACTGCCATCCGTATTAAATTTAGATATGATTATATCCGAAAATTCAGCAATTGTATCGCCTGAGAGATTAAACTTCCTGTTGTAAGCACTTAGGGTTGTCGGATAATCTACTGAGGTAGTTGTTCCAAATAGCACTAGATTACCTTCACTATCTACAATCAGACTGTGAGGATACTCATTGTCCATTCCACCGATATATGTAGAATAAATCAACTGTGACCCGTCTGAGGAGTACTTACTTATGGCAATATCACACGGGGAGTTATTTCCCTCTACACCGCTAAAACTCCCCCCATTAAATGAAACATCGTATGCACCCGCTGTTACAGGATAGCTTCCATTGCTTCTTGGGTTGAATGGTGTAGGTTCTAGGGCTATCCCACCGGAGTATAAATTTCCTTGAGCATCATATGTAGCAGTAAAACCAAAATTATCTAAACTACTTCCTGAATAGGTCGCAAATATCAGTTCTGGATCAATGACTAAAGTACTACTTTTCTTGTTTCTAAGTTTTCGCAGTGTGATTTTTTCATCAACCTTTTCATACCACACATCCGCAGGCTCTTCTCCATCCTCACTCACCCAATAGGACACTGGCATCACTTCATCCAAAGGACCAAAGCGAGTATTTATCGTGATTCTATTCTTATTTACAACATAATCCGCTCCCTCTATTGAGAATTGAATATCTTCAATATCCGCCCCCTCTCGCAGAATGAAATTATACTTAAATCGTGTGTCTGCGGCAATAAACTCTACATCTATATTTGGATAAACATTTTGAAACAAGACCTTTTCAAATCGTCTTACGTCAGTAGCCCATCTGCCAGGGTCGTTACCTAAGTAGTAATTATAAAAGGTACTCTGCATACTTTCCGTTAGAAATCTATCCCACGAAGCACCCTCAAATTGATATTTTATTGCTTGAAAACCAAGAACTCTATCTGCACTCGAGGAATCCTCTTCTCCGTGAAAGTAATGGTGAAAATCTTCAGCAATCTGCCCCCAGACCTTCTCATCGTGAAGCAAAATAGTAAAACCGTCATTGTCTAGATAGACACGAAACTGCCCGAGATCCGCTTGGAATTTTACCTTAGAATTGAACTGACCTTTGTTCTCCGTAAATCCTGATTGAGCGAAGCCAAGTGTGTAAAAAAACACACCAAAACATAACAAGATATTTCGAATAGCTGACCGCAATAGCTCTGCCTAAATGCTGTAGACGCGCAAGATACTAAAAAGGTTGCGGATGAAGCAATATCTATTTACCAGGATTGTAGTAAAATGAGCGGACGGTGTACATATATTTACGTCCATCTGACAAAGTCACAGTTACTTTAAAATTGCTCTTGTCTGGCAGACTCCCTTTATCAAATTTTGGTTGAAATACCAATGTAGGAGCTCCGTAACCTCTTACAAATGATTCTACATTTACATCTAATGCTTTCCCATCTTGCAATACCTCTACAGTAGCGTCTTTGAGATCTCTATATATCGAGAATGTCCAATTCTTGAACAACATCATCTGAGGAACGTCTCCTTCTGGAGGCCAAGAAACTGGCTGATCCATATACTGTGTGGTATCAGTACTTCCACTATCATCCAACGCCCAGATAACTGCTACATTATTTGTACTTCCATGTCCATATACTTTTCCATTTGGATAAAGTAACCATCTACGATTTCCAGCAGCAGGATTTTGATCATCCATAATATAAGTAACGGCCATAGAAGTATTTGCATCCTGTATAAGTAATGAGTGCTTTGCTGCATAAAATCCATCATTCGTCCAACATCTCCATGTACGAGGCGGTTCGTGATCCAGACTTTTATTTGAAGTCATCATCAGTGCAGCTTTTTGACAGATTTCATTTGTGGCAGCATCCAAAAGCACCTCAGGAACACCCGCATTTCTTCTAAAATAGTTGATTCTATCTGCTACTTTTTCTTGAATATCCATATCAATTGATCCCTCATCGCACACACTCGCACTACCATTCCAATCAAAAGCTTTAATGGTATTTCCATCTAGATCTTTTCCTTTAGTACGAGTAAGGAAATAGTTTTGATAAAAGTCTTCCCTTGCAAGATACCTCAAACGCTCGCTATGATCTTCGTTTGGAGTCATCTCCGTCTGCTCTTTCATCACACTTTTAGCCGCATTGAATCGATTTGCTGCGGCTAATAGCCCGACATACTTATCATTTATTGCCAATAGCCTTTTCTTATTGTCATCGCTTGGGTCAGCACTAAACTCATCCTTCATCAATAGATACAGAGCTCCCTGCTCATCAACATCTGCAGCAGCTACTTCTCTCTCTGCTATTACTTCTTTTCTCGAATCAAGCAGACTCTTATTGTCTGGATACCTAGCAATAGCTTGCTGTAAAACAAATCCCGAAAACGGCAATTTCTTTGTCTTGAAAGCAAAGTTTGTAATAACGTACCACCTATCTGCAATTGCTTCTTCTGTAGTATCTTTTGCCGTCTGAGAAATGTAGCGATTAAGCATGTGTTCTGAACTTGTCAAGTGGTCGTTTTCTTGAAAATACTGAGTCAATTTCCACAGTACATTTTCTGGTTTTTTCTCGACGAAAATGTCAGTATTCTTGATAATCATGGCATCCTTCAATGCACTTTTTGCTACCTTCTCTCGCACAAATCTATTAATCAATAAATCGCCACTCCCCTTCTTGTTCTTACTTAGTTTGTTCTTTATGAGGTAGATGTAAACTGCATTTTCTTTGTGCAAGAAATCCTTGTCATCGGGACTATAGACCAAAACCTCCTGTATGTAATCCAACAATAATTCTGAAGGAGCCATATCTTGGATTTGGTCATAAGTCACTTTTACATCGTAATAATTTAGTTTGGCATTATCATCAAAAATCTCTCTACCATTTTTAATCAAGAACTTAGCACTATCGTAATTTCCTGCTTGCCAATATTTATCGATAAAATATGCATGCGGGTCCACAGTCTTCTCGTTTTCTTTATTTCCTGTTTTCAGGTCTTCATTGTACCATGATATTAGTCGCTTATAACTCTGTTCACCCAGAGCAGAGTCCAGGTTCGCGATATGACTCTTTCCGACCATGTAATGAGCATATCTATTTGTACTATCTAAGTCTATGACATATTTAAACATCTTCACAGACTTCGACATCTTTTTAATTTTATACTGTCTTTCGGCTTCTTCTATTTGTCTTTTGATAACTTTTTTAAGTACTTTTTCAAAGTCTCTAGAAAGAGTCGCTCGGTTTTCATCTTTCTTGATCCCTTTAAGCATATACTTAGTAGCCAATTTTACAGCATCTGGATTCTTGGAAAATAATATTTTGTCCATTGACTGCTCTATGTAAGCTTGTGCCAAATAGTAATAAACTTCAGGCTTTTTCTTTAACGCTTTGTCTTCCAACGCACTCAAAGCTACTTTTTCAAGCTTTTTGAAGTTTTTATCTTCAACAGCTTGTTCCATTTTATAAATCTGTGAGAACGAAAGATTTGCTAATAGGCAAAACGCCAATAGAAATAAGGTTTTAGAAAGTAATTTCATTTATGTTACAATATTATTTACTTTAGTTTCAAACTCCAAGCCGCAGGTTTAGCTCTGAACAGAGTTTTTGTAAAAGGCCAGACTTTACCAAAAATTTCTGAGCTCCTATACGCATCCAAACTACTCTTATTCAGCCATGTACTATGCGTAAAGATTATATTCTTATCCTTTTCATCCTGATAAAGCTTTAAGGAAACTAAACCAGGCATTCCTTCTATCTTGTCCTTAATAGTCTCAAAATAGGCTAAAAAATTAGCCGTTTCTTCTGGCTTGAATTCCATTTTAACAAGTCTCAATATCATCTTTTCTGTACTATTATTGGCTTATATTTTCGAAGGTTCAATAGCTTTTCTGCATTACTTTTCTTGATAGCAACTACCAAATAACCGTGTTCAGAGAAATAGCAAATGGGATCACCATCTTGAACATCTGAAAAATTATTAAGTACCTTATCTAAGGAAGAATGTCTACTTAGCTGGATGCTATAACTTATATTCTCAGTGAATCTTTGAAATTCCTCCTTCTCTATGTTGGTGTATGCGTTGCCAAAATGATCAACAAAGAGCACAGTTCCTCTAAGCTCCTCACCGTCATTTACGGGTCTAATTCTTGATTTTATATTTACATCAACTGCTTTTTCGGCTATACCACCCAATGATTCTCCTACTTTTATTTTCGCTATGAAAGGTAAATATATGTTTTGAATCTTTTGTTCGTTTAGTGGAGCTGGAATTCTATAATAGTCTTCAAAGTGTTCACCAAAAATCAAACTTAAGGTGCCATTATCTGGAGCCAGAAAGTATTGATTCTCATAGTATGCAGCGATGTGCCGGTCAAAAGAAGTGGCTACCACATTTGTAGCCAGAATATGTATACTATTTTCGCCAAAGTCTGCGTGAACCATCGCTGACAGATAAGCAGCCTCTACAATATCAAAAGGCTCTATCCTACTAGTGATTTCTATAAAAGGTAAATTTACATCAGATTGATGCATTGCCCCTCTGAAAGAAGCTAGATAGTGAGAGTCAGCTCCAAAATCACTTAAAAAAGTAAGTACAGACACGATGTTTTTTTTACCTATTTTAGCTGACGAAAATAAGGACTCCAACTAAGAATTTGTAAAATACATTGGCAGAAAAAAAATATTTAATCGAAGACATCTCCCCCTCACGTTTCTTCGGACCATACAACAGTCATTTTAAGACCTTTAAAGAAAAGTATCCGGCTTTATCACTTTCTTCTCGAGGAAATCAAATAACCATTAAAGGTGAAGATGTGGATATTGAAGAATTCACAAAGGTGATTGACTCTATTATTAAATTTCTTAAAATCAATAAAACTGCGACTTTAGGGGATATAGAAAGAGTAGTACAAGGTGAGGAAAACACCAAGTCTGCAGAAAGAGGTATCATCATTCACGGTCAGGGTGGACGCATTATATCAGCGAGAACTAAAAATCAGCAAGAGTTAGTAGATAAAGTACAAAAGAACGACTTGGTATTTGCTATAGGTCCTGCAGGTACAGGTAAGACTTATACTGCCGTTGCATTAGCCGTAAAAGCACTAAAAAACAAAGAGATTAAGAAAATTATCTTGTGTAGACCTGCCGTAGAAGCTGGAGAAAGTTTGGGTTTTTTACCAGGAGATATGAAAGATAAAGTAGACCCATACTTAAGGCCTTTATATGACGCATTGGGCGATATGATTCCACAAGAAAAGATGAAAGCATTCATTGAAAAGGGAATCATAGAAGTAGCTCCCTTAGCCTTTATGAGGGGACGCACACTCAACAATTGTTTTGCAATTCTGGACGAGGGTCAAAATGCCACAGACACCCAGTTGAAAATGTTCTTAACTCGGATGGGACCGATATCAAAAGTTGTGATCACTGGAGATTTGAGTCAAGTAGACCTTCCACATCGAATCAAAAGTGGACTAGAACCAGCACTAAACCTTCTGAAAGGAGTCAAAGGCATAGGAATGGTAAAACTCAATGAAAACGATGTGGTCAGACATCGACTCGTGAAGGAAATTATAAAGGCCTACAATAAACGTAAGTTAGACTAAGAGTTCTGTTCACTACTGGCCTTTGAAAAAGTTATCAAATTTCGATTTAGAGGCAACAACTTTTTTTGTTTTGTGAATAACCCTAATGTTAATTGTGAATCTTACAAGTGCATCAGGTTAATCGTTAGTTAATGATATGTAAATCAGTATTTTACAAACAGATTTAACTTCTATTTGAAACCCTTCTAAATTGAATAAAATGTTCATATCTCCGACAAGCTCGCTTGGCCCGATAATTATATTTGCAGACGCTTTATATTCACGCAACACTAAATGTACAATCCAAAAACACACATCGTACTAACGATCATTTTTACATTTGCAAGCACTTTATCATTTTCACAAAATAATATGTCATCATTTTATTCAGAATCTACGTTTCTAGCGTTAGTCATTCTCTCAGTGGTTCTTTTAGCTATTGCAGCGCTACTGTTTGGAATCAAAAGACACCTATCAGAACTTAATAAGGATAAATATCCTCAAGAAGTTGAACCGTCATTTTATCAATCCAAGGTAAAACCTGTCATTGATAGTTGGAATCCGACTATCGCTACTTTGGTTATCTCTAGTTTAATACTTGTAATTCTCGGTGCTTTTGGATATAAGTTTGGAATGGAAGAAGTTGGTGTTCAGCAAGGATACGCTCCTACCCAGCCTATCAATTTCTCACACAAAATTCACGCAGGACAATATGAAATGGACTGTAAGTACTGCCATAGTACAGCAGACAAATCTAAGTCAGCGAGTATACCCTCTTTGAATACGTGTATGAACTGCCATAAGTATGTGAAAGCTGCTGAAAAGTACGATGGAAATACATCTCCGGAGATACAGAAAATCTACAATGCAATTGGATTTGACGGTGACAATATGGAGTATATGGAAGGTTACGAACAAAAACCTATCGAATGGGTAAGGATTCACAACCTACCAGATTTGGCCTATTTCAACCACTCACAACACGTAGTTGTAGGAAAGGTTGAATGTCAAACTTGTCACGGTCCTATTGAAGAAATGGAAAAAGTAGAGCAGTATTCAACTCTCCAAATGGGATGGTGTATTGACTGTCACAGAGAGAGAGGTATAGATGTAGAGAATAATGAGTACTATGAAGAAGCACACAAGAATATGCTAGCTGAAGGTAAGGATTATTTAACCGTTGCGGAAAACGGAGGTCTAGAGTGTAGTAAGTGTCATTATTAATTAAATTAGAGAAAAGAAAATTATGTCTTCAAATAAATATTGGAAAGGTGTAGAAGAGTTAGATCAAACACAAGAGTTTGTATCTTCAAATACCAATGAGTTCTCTGAGGGGTTACCACTAGAGCAGGTTTTTTCAAACGATGACTCAACTAGAGCTAATAGAAGAGACTTTTTAAAATATTTTGGTTTTGGCTTGGGTGCTGTCACACTAGCTGCGTGTAATAGAGCTTCCGTGAAGAAAGCAATTCCTTACGCAGAAAAACCAGATAACGTAACACCGGGTGTTCCTCTCTATTATGCAAGCAGTTCTGTAAGCAATGGAGAAGGTTTTCCCGTACTTGTTAAAGTACGTGAAGGTAGACCAATAAAATTTGAACCAAACAAAGAGGCTTCATACTTTGGAGGTGGCTTAGATGGCCTTGGTCACTCTGCTATTTTATCCCTCTATGACGTCAATCGTCTTAAAGGTCCAATGACTTCAGAGAGTCGCAAACCAATTACCTGGAAAAAACTAGATGCCGAAGTAACTGCAGCTCTTGATAAAACAGCATCTTCTGGCAAATCAATAGCTATAGTAAAAAGTGGAAACACTAGTTTACTTACTGGTAAAGCAATAGAAGACTTTAAGGCAAAGTATACTTCTACAGATGTTATATCGTATGAACCAATAACTTACTCAGGTATCAAACGAGCAAATGAGCGAGGAATTGGTAAAGCCATTATCCCAGCTTATAATTTTGACAAAGCTGATGTAATCGTAAGTTTTGGTGCAGACTTCCTAGGTACTTGGATAAGCCCTATCAAGTTTCACTCAGACTACGCACAAAATAGAGTGCCTAAAGAAGGTAAGATGTCTAGACACTACCAGTTTGAGTCACTAATGTCTATAACTGGTGCTAACGCAGACATTCGAGTTCCAATAAAGATGTCCAATGTAGGACAACACCTTATAGCTCTATACAGAGAGTTAGGCGGATCTACTCCTCACAAAGGAATGGAAGTGGCAGGCAACAATATTAAACAAGCTGCTGCAGACCTTAAAGCTGTAGGAAATAAAGCTTTAGTAGTATGTGGTAGCAATGATGAACATGACCAAGCACTTGTAAACGCGATCAATATGATGCTCGGTGCTTACGGAACCACTATCGATACTACAAACTACTACAAAGGGCAAAACTCAGATGAAGCTGAGTTTAACTCTTTCATTTCAAATGCTAAAGGCGGGAAATATGGTGCTGTAATTACGTTAGATACTAATCCTGCTTATTCTAGTAAGGCAGCATCTGATGCTATGGCTAAGATACCTGTAAGAATTAGTACTGCTATCACTAAAGATGAGACTACTTCAGTATCTACTCATATGGCAACTGGACTTCATCCATTAGAAAGCTGGGACATTAAAGAGCCATACAATGGAAGATTTGTGTTCTCTCAGCCTACAATCTCTCCAGTATTTGATGGAAGACATTCTGCTAGCTCACTAGTAGCTTGGTCTGGAGGAGATGTTTCTGATAAGAAAGACCTATCACACGCATACAACTACGCTAAAAGTATATTCTCCTCACAAATCGGTGGAGATTTTAATAAAACCTTTGAAAAAGGTGTAGCTGACAAGACTACCTCTTCAAGTGTTCCTTCTTTTAGTACTTCTGGTAACGATGCTGCAAATAAATTAGCAAGCAAAAAAGGAACTGAAACTGAACTTATTCTATATCAAAAAGTAGGAGTAAGAGATGGAGCTTATGGCAACACACCTTGGGCCCACGAAATGCCAGATCCTGTATCAAAAGTTACTTGGGATAATTACTTGAGTGTTTCTATGCCAGATGCTAAAACAAATGGGTGGGAAAATGGAGATATCGTAAGTATTAACGGTTCTATAGAATTGCCAGTACTTATACAACCAGGACAAACTAAGAGCACTTTTGGTATCGCACTAGGATATGGTAGACTATTGCCTTCAGAGGTTGAAAACGACCTTAAAGATTTAGGTAAAAATGCCTATCCATTAGTGGATGACTCTAAAGGATTCAACAATTATGTTCTTGGGAATGTAACAATAGAAAAAGTTGCTGGTGCAAGACAACACGAATTTGGAATCACTCAAACGCACTACTCTATAGAAGGTAGAGACATCATCAGAGAAGCAAGCCTAGAAGATTATAGAAAAGATCCAAAAGCTGGGTCATATGTGCATAAACCAAAACCTATTTCATTATGGGATGACTATGATTATAGTAAAGGTCATCACTGGGCTATGGCTATAGACTTAAATGCTTGTACGGGATGTAGTGCTTGTATCGTAAGTTGTAGCATAGAGAATAATGTTCCTATTGTAGGGCGTGATGAGATAAGAAGAAGACGAGAGATGCACTGGTTGCGTATCGATAGATACTACAGTTTCGAAGCTCCTGCCAAGAAGGATCTAAGTCTAAGCATTGTGCACGGTGGAGATCAGACAGTAGAAGCAGGAGAACAAATGTCTAAAGAAAAGGTGATGGAGGCTTACTCTGACGCATCTGAGGACGAATCAACAGCATACGACTACTATCAAAATGTAAGAGTGGCTCACCAGCCTATGATGTGCCAGCACTGTGATAACGCTCCTTGTGAGACTGTTTGTCCAGTACTTGCAACAACACACAGCAGTGAAGGTCTTAATCAAATGACCTACAACAGATGTATAGGTACTAAGTATTGTGGTAATAACTGTCCTTATAAAGTACGTAGATTCAACTGGTTTAAGTATAACAACAATTCTAAATTCGATTACCACTTCAGCAATGACTTAGGTAAAATGGTCATCAATCCAGATGTAACTGTAAGATCAAGAGGTGTGATGGAAAAATGTAGTTTCTGTGTACAGCGTATACAAACTGCTAAGCTATCAGCTAAAAGGGAAAACAGAAAACTTGGTAAAGATGAGTTTACTACTGCTTGTGCTCAGACTTGTCCTTCAAATGCAATTGTATTTGGTGATTTAAATGATAAGAATAGTGATATATCTAAGTTATATACAAATGAAAGATCTTACCATGTACTTGAAGAGCTAGGTGTAAAACCAAGTGTTCAGTATATGACTAAGATTCGAAATAATAAAGAAACTTCTAATCAAAACGCTCATTAATAAAACAGCATGTATTCAGCAGACATAAGAAAACCGCTCGTAACCGGCGGAAAAACTTACTCAGATGTTACAGCAGACATCTGTAGACCTATTGAAAATAAAGCAACTAGTGCTTGGAAATTAGGTTTTACAATTGCTCTTTTCTTGTTACTCATACTTGTAGGTACGCTTACTTGGACTGTGTGGGAAGGATTAGGTACCTGGAACGTAAACAAATCTGTTATGTGGGGTTGGGATATTACCAACTTCGTATTTTGGGTAGGTATAGGACACGCAGGAACATTGATTTCTGCTATCTTATTACTATTTAGACAGAAGTGGAGAATGAGTATCAACAGATCTGCAGAGGCGATGACAATCTTTGCCGTTTTCTGTGCTGCAATATTTCCTTTGTTTCACATGGGTCGTGTATGGTTAGGCTTCTGGCCATTGCCATTGCCAAACGCATTTGGTTCACTTTGGGTAAACTTTAACTCTCCTCTATTATGGGATGTTTTTGCAATATCAACTTACTTATCTGTTTCTCTTGTATTCTGGTATTTAGGTCTTATACCTGATATTGCTACAATAAGAGATAGAGCTACCACAAAAGCACGTAAGTTTTGGTACGGATTTTTTGCAATGGGTTGGAATGGTTCTGCAAAGTCTTGGGCACGCTATGAAGTAGTTGCTCTTATCCTAGCAGGTATATCTACTCCTCTTGTACTTTCTGTACACACCATTGTATCTATGGACTTTGCTACCTCGGTTATCCCCGGATGGCACACCACGATATTCCCTCCATACTTCGTTGCTGGAGCGATATTCTCTGGATTTGGAATGGTACTTACTCTTCTTCTTATAGTAAGAAAAGTAATGAACTATGAAAACTACATTACACCAGAACACTTAGAAGCTATGACCAAGGTTATTCTTCTCACAGGATCTATTGTAGGTGTAGCATATATTACAGAATTTGTTATTGCCGCATATTCAGGTTATGAATATGAGCAATATGCGTTTGCAAATAGAATGTTTGGTCCTTATGCTTGGGCTTATTGGACGATGATGTTCTGTAACCTTATGGCTCCACAAGTATTCTGGAGTAAATGGGCTAGAACCACACCTTGGTTCATATTTGTAGTTTCCATTATCGTAAATATCGGAATGTGGTTTGAGCGATTCGTAATTATCGTTACTTCACTTCACAGAGACTTTTTACCAAGTAGCTGGGTTATGTACCACGCAACTTGGGTAGAGGTTGGCATTTTCCTAGGAACATTTGGACTCTTCTTCACATGTTTCTTCCTATTTGCTAAATTTATGCCTGTTATCAATATGGCTGAAGTTAAAACTATACTAAAAGACAAAGAGTAATATGATTGACAAGAGTATATTATTAGATGATAAGAAGTTTACTGTTGGGACATTCACTGACCCGGATAAACTTCTTCATGCTGTAGATAAATTAAAAGCTAAAGGTGTTAAGATCTTTGATTGCTACACTCCTTTCCCAGTACACCACTTGGACAAAAAACTTGGATATGACAGAACGAACTTAACTATTGGTGCTTTTATATGCGGTCTAATGGGAACCCTTACTGGTTTCACATTAGCCTATTCTATGAACGTAGTAGATTGGCCTATGATTATCGGTGGTAAGCCTCAGGATATCACACTATTTACAAGTTTTATACCTGTAATGTTTGAACTTACAATTCTATTTACTGCATTTGGAATGGTAATCATGTTTTTTGGTAGAAGTCGCTTAGTACACGGTATTAAA
>ERZ1047472.627-NODE-627-length-30887-cov-12.024196_pt1 | contig 30887 bp, 24 predicted proteins | sample MGYA00383095_ERZ1047472 | MGnify/ENA primary metagenome ERZ1047472 (study PRJEB29581, sample SAMEA5548365) | metagenome | biome: marine; feature: coastal; material: water | depth 1 m | study: Short-term variability in the microbial, nano- and picoplankton... | reverse complement strand
CTAAAGGTATGTTCGCACAAGGCGCCACAGCAGGCAAAAATATTCTCAATAATTCTATTGCTTATGCAAAAAATGTATTCAACAGTAGCGGTGCAAAAGGCGTAGCAAGTAAAATGAGCGGGTATGCATCGACATACGGTAAAGCAATATTCAGTGGCGGAAAAGACCTAGCAGGTAAAATTGCAGGCATGGCTTCAGGGTTTATGGGCAAACTTACAAAAGGCGGAGCACCAGATGTTGTAGGAAAAGGTATGTCAACCCTAGGTGCTAAAGCAAAAGCACTAGTGCCAGCTGGATTAAAAGACAAAGTAAGTAACATGGGCGGCAAAGTATCGGGTATGTTAAAAGGTGCATCAGACAATGCAGATAAAGCCACAATGCCAATGGGCAAGAGTGGTGGCTTCATGCAGTCAATAGCAGATGCAGTCAAAAAATTCGGAGATAACAAAGTTGTTAAGGGAGCGGCGGCTATTGCATTGTTAGGTGCTTCAGTTGGTTTAGCAGGTGTTGGACTTAAACAATTTAATGAAGTAGATTTCTCATCATTAATAAAAGGCACATTAGCATTAGGTGGTTTAGCCGCATTATCACAAGCGTTAGGCAAAGGCTCAACAGCAATGATTAAAGGTGCCGCGGCAATATTGATATTAGGTGCGTCAGTAGTGCCATTGGCATTTGGACTTAACTTAATGAAAGATGTTGGTTTAGGCACAATAGGTGTGTTAGCGGCAGGACTTATTACACTAGGTGCGGCGGCGGCAGTTCTTAGTTTTGCATCACCGTTCATACTAACTGGTTCAGTTGCAATAGCGGCATTAGGACTTGCACTTATACCATTCGGCATAGCACTTAACTTAGTTGCTATGGCATTACCTGCATTCACTGACAGTATGGCTAAGATGTCAGAAGTTGATGGTATGGGATTAGTAAAAGCCGCAGGCGGAATGTTAGCAATGGGTGGAGCAATGGCATTAATGGCGCCACTATTACCATTCATGATGTTAGGAGCATTAGCGGCTCCGGCAATTCGTGCATTAGGTGAATCGTTACTAGTAATGAACTCAGTTGATTTTAACAACTTGTCAATGGCAGGATCTGCACTGGCTAGTCTAGGAGTAGGAATGGCGGCACTGAGCGGCGGATCATTAATGAGCAGTATAACTGATGGCATTGGATCTTTCTTTGGTGCAGATAGTCCTACAGAAAAAATAAAAAACTTTATAGAAGGCTTCAAAGGCATTGACTATTCAGGTTTATTCTTTGCATCTGAAGGCTTACTGATGTTACAGCAATCTATATTAGGCTTGCCTAAAGCATTAGAATTAGCAATGTCATACATGAATGTGTTAGGCGAGCATTTCCTTACTCTTGCAGATAGCTCAAGGGCAATAGGCATATTTGGATCTAAAATTGGCCCCTTTGCACAACACATGGAAACACTTGCGATTTCGTTCTTGTTATTAGGCGACAGACCGTTTAGTGCATTTGATGGTGTGGAAGAACAAGCCAAAGGCATGGAAATGTTCGCAACAAGCACAGAACAACTTTCACTCGCATTAGGCAGTATAGATTATGGTTATATAAGTGACGGTTTTTATGACATAGCAGATTCTGTAGAAGCAGTTGCAGACAGCATGTCACAGATTAGTATGGGCGACATGCTTAAAATGGGTGCAATGAAATTAATTGGTCCTAGCAAACAAGAACGAGCGGCAACCGAACAACAAGAAGCAGTCAAAAACCAATCATTTGACAAGTTGCATGGTGACTTCGGTGGAGCCGGCCTTTACGAGTTAATGGACAAGATTACTGCCAAGAGCGGTGCTAATGCTATGAGCTCCGGTGAAGACCCTTTAAGTCAAATTTTAAGTCGTCAAACAGAATTAGGTGCGGCAGGTGTTAATGTTGATTCAGACGCACTTCTCAGTGGTGACGGTGCAAGAATTGGCGAAGCAATGCAGGATGTTACAAGACAATTACAAGCACAAATTGACATGTACAAAATGCAAAGCGACACGGGTGTTGTTGCAGACAATGTTCCTACCACAGCACAAACAGTAGCCGAAGTTGCAGAAGCAACAAAACCGCAAAATACCACTACTCCTCAAATGGCTGAAAAAGACGCTATGTCTGGCAATATTGGTGCTGGCATGTCACAAGAAGAATTACTTGCAGAGTTAGTTAGATTAACGCAAATTAATACTAACTTACTCAAGAAAGGCAACAGACTTACTGCTGACATAGAAGTTTAATAAAAACCTTTTCCGTTTTGCTTGACATTATTCCAACGAAGTGATAAATATACACATATAAAGAGGATTTTATGGCTACTTGGCGAAAATATTTTAACAGTTCAAACGGTGGATTACCTGTAAATGTAACAGGCAATAACACTGATGGATATAGTGCAACACATTCAAGATACAGCAGTTGGCTCCCAGAAGTCTATGCTGGCAGTCCTAACAGGTTAATGAGATACATGCAGTATGACCAAATGGACAACGATTTAGAAATTAATGCGGCACTAGACATTCTTGCAGAATTTTCTACTCAAGAAGATGATACAACAAAAACTCCGTTTAAGTTTAAATTTAACGAAGACCCTAGTGAAACTGAAATGAAAATTTTAAGTAAAACACTAGACCAGTGGAATAACTTAAATGATTTTAGTCGTAGAGCTTTTAAAATGGTAAGAAGTACACTAAAGTACGGCGACCAGTTTATGATTAGAGATCCAGAAACATATAAATTATATTGGACAGATCCAGCAAACATTGAAAAGGTTGTGGTTAATGAAAGTAAAGGTAAGAAGATTGAAACTTACTATGTTAAAAACCTAGAAGCAAACTTTGAACAACTAGCGGCAACATCAGCCGCGGCAATCCACTCCAGACCATATGGCGCAGGCGGTGGAATGTTAGCAGGCGGAAATATCGGAGCCAGTGCTGGTAACTATAAATTACAAAACGACCCAAGTCAAGGTGCAAGTCAAGGCATGCCAGTTGATGCAACACACGTTGTACAATTAAGTTTAACAGAAGGCATGGATCATAATTGGCCCTTTGGTATTAGTATTTTAGAACCAGTATTTAAAGTGTTCAAACAAAAAGAATTATTAGAAGATTCAATTATTATTTACAGGGTGCATAGAGCACCTGAAAGAAGAGTGTTCTTTATTGACGTAGGTAATATGCCTCCTCATAAAGCACAGCAGTACTTGGAAAAAATTAAGTACGAAGTACAACAAAAACGTGTTCCTAACAAAAACAAAGATGGTGCAAACGTAGCCGATGCGGCATATAACCCAATGAGTATGTTAGAAGATTACTTCTTTGCTCAAACGGCAGATGGCAGAGGATCAAAAGTTGACACTTTACCAGGAGGTACAAACTTGGGTGAGATTGACGACTTGAAATACTTTAACAATAAACTGTTAAGAGGACTTAGAGTACCTAGCAGTTATTTGCCTACTGGACCAGATGACGGAACAGCACAACATAATGACGGTAAAGTTGGCGTAGCATATATTCAAGAGCACCAATTCTCAAAATACTGTCAGCGTTTACAAAGACAAATTATTAGAAATTTAGATAGAGAATTTAAAATGTATCTAAATTATAAAGGAATTGAACTTGACAACAGTACATTCAGTATTGAGTTTACAGATCCGCAAAACTTTAGTAGTTATAGAGAGTTGGATCTAGATACACAACGAGCTCAACTGTTTACAAGTTTAGAAGCAGTACCATATTTAAGTCAGCAGTTCAAGTTGAAAAAATACTTAGGTCTTACAGAAGAAGATATGAAAGACAACGAACACTATTGGAAACAAGAGAACAAGTATAGTACAGCAAATGCAGGAACGGAAGATGTTGGATTAAGAAATGTAGGTGTTAGACCTGGACCAAGTGCAGACTTAGACATAGAGACACCGATAGATGATATTCCGGATCCTGAACTAGATGTAGAAACTCCAGATGTCACCCAATTAGATCCATCTGGGACACCGGGAGAACTATAATGAAATTAAATGAATTTTATAATCCAGAACATGATAGATCAGCAACAAGAGATTTTGACGATACTCGTAAAACTAAAATTACTTTAGAAACTCTTAACAAGTTAAGAAAGTACAGAGAGTTAAAGAAGAAAGAGAATATCGAACAGGCAGAGTTTGCATCTATTATGTATTCCAAAGCACAAGAATCAGACGCCGGCGCACTGTAAATGAAAATAGCAGTATGCGGCTGTAGTTGGTCTAGTCGTGATATAGCATACCCCGATTTAGAATTTGGACAATTAATAGCAGACTATTATGATGCTGAATATATCAATTTAGGAAAACCTGCTTGTAGTAATCCTGGCATAGCACTTCAAATAGATTATCTTTTAGACGGCAAAATGGGCAGTCTTCCTGACTTAGTAATAATTAATGCCACCACAGTAACAAGAACAGAACTTAAATTAAACGGCAAACGAAGATTTGATCCGAATGATAGTTGGGACAATGTAGCATTTAATATGCTGTTTGGTGAAAAGTTTAGAGATGAACATGCACCTGGTTATGGTAAAGGATACGATCCTAGCATTGTTGTCGATAGTTTCTCTACTATATTCGGAGAGGACATGACTAAGAAATTTGGCGAAGGTCATTTCCATGAAAGATATAAAGATGCATTTACTCCAGCATCTTATAAAGCACTAAAACAATGGTTTTTATACTTCTTTGATGCAGATGTAGAAAGATATAAACAACAACTAATATTATTTGGTGCCTTATTAAAACTAAAAAAGAAAGGCGTTAAATTTATTTTTTGCCCAAATACATTTGACTGGGCAGAGGATTTATATCTACAAAAAAATCCAAAGTCCGAATTTCCTGAGAAAGCGGTAACGTGGGAAGCACTTGAAAAAGACGAATTACTATATTCAGGAATAGCAGAATCTTTATGGTTAGAAAATGAAATATATGGCAGTTATGAAAAGAGCCCAGGATGTATACATGACAATCATTTGCCCATGGAGTGTCATATGGACTTTACATACAAAGTTATATCACACATAAATCGCCATGGTTTGGCTAAATAAAAGCATATACAAAAATACTAGAACACCCACATCAAATTAAAAAACAGTCAAAAAAGCCTGTTTTTTCCACAAAAACACATCTTTTAATAAGTAAACATACATTATATTATGTATACTCACGAAAGTGTCTAAGCATAATCATTTAAATGAAAAACTTTTATTATATTAGGAGCTCATAATGTCAGAACGCAGTAAACTAGAACAGGTTTTAGAATTCCTACTTGCGGAAGATAACGAGCGTGCCGAAGAGCTACTTCACGAATATGTCGTTGAAACTGCTCGTCAAGAGTACGAACGTATATTGGATGAAGATGAAGTAGTAGCTGAAACTAAAGACGAAGATGAGTCAGAAGAAGAAGCAGTTGAAGAAACTGTAGAAACAGATGACGAAGAAGCAGTCGAAGAAACTATAGATCAAGCAGATCCTGAAGCAGATTTTGTATCAGATGTTGAAGAAGCAGATGAAGAAATTGAATCAGATATGGTCGGTGAAGTTGATATGGAAGATGAAGGCGAAGAAGGTGAAGAAGGCGAAGAGGAAGAGTTAGAAGACAAAGTCGACGAACTTGAATCAGAACTAGAAGACCTAAGAGCTGAATTTGAAAAATTACTTTCAGACGACGAATCAGGTGACGAAGAAATTGAAGGTGATATGGAGCCTATGGGTGACATGGAACCAGAAATGGAAGAAGAATCAGTTGAATATGATTTAGACGAAGAAGTAGCAGAAGACGATGACGAAGTTGTCGAAGAAGCAACTAAACTTCAAGACGCAGTAGCGACACCAACAGGTGGCGATGCAGGCGAAGGTGAATCACCATTCACAAAACAGCCAAAAGGTACATCAGTAAGTTCACCTAACGGTGCTGGTAACCCAGTTAAAACTACTGACGGTAGCGAAGGTAACAAAGGCGAAGGCGCTAAAGTTAACCCAACTACTGACAACATTAAGGTTGAACCTAAAAAGGCTTAAGGCTTTTTTATATACTAGGAGTTTTTGACAGTGCGTAAACTATACGAATATATGAGTCCAGAACAGAGTAAGATTGAATTATTTGAATCTAACGATGGGAAAGACTTATTCATGCAAGGATTATTCATTCAAGGTGATGTAAAGAACCAGAATGGAAGAGTATATCCGAAGGATGAGATTCAACGTGCTGTTGAGAACGTAACTAGTAGATTAAGTACAGGCGAAACTGTGATGGGAGAGTTAGATCACCCAGAAGAGTTACAAATAAACTTAGACCGAGTAAGTCATATCATTACAGAAATGCAATGCGATGGATCGAACGGTTTAGGTAAACTTAAAATTATAGATACACCAATGGGGAATATTGCAAGAGCTTTATTAAAAGCAGGCGCAAAACTAGGTGTGTCCAGTAGAGGGAGTGGTAATGTTAATGAAAGCGGTAAAGTTTCCGATTTCGATATCATTACTGTAGATATAGTTGCCCAACCAAGTGCCCCGGATGCCTATCCAAAGACCATTTATGAGTCTTTGTTTAATATGCAAGGTGGTAGTATGATACATACTATTGCAGAAGACTATACACATAACAAAAACCAAGATGTTGAAAAGCATCTAAGTAAACAAATCGTTAATTTTATTAACGAATTAAAATTGAGGTAGGAGACTACTATGGCAGTAAACTTTAAAGACCTTATCGAGTCTAGCGATATGAACGAAGAAGTTCGTACAAGTATCGTTGAGGCCTGGGAAAGTCGTCTTGCCGAAGCCCGTGAGGAACTAACAGCAGAATTAAGAGAAGAGTTTGCTCAAAGATATGAGCATGACAAAGGCTTAATTGTTGAAGCAGTTGATGGTTTTATCAAACAAAGAGTTGAAGCAGAAATGCTTGAACTTGCTGAAGATAAACAAGCAGTTGCTAATGAAAGAGTTGCTTACAAAAAGGCTGTTAGCGAACACTCTGTAAAATTAGAGAAGTTTGTCGCTGAACAACTTGCAAAAGAAGTTAAAGAGTTAAGAGCAGATAGAACTAACGTTCAATCACATGTTACTAAACTTGATGATTTTGTAGTTGAGCAGTTAAGCAGTGAACTTAAAGAGTTCCACGCAGACAAGCAGGCTTTAGTAGAGCAGAAAGTGAAAATGGTTAGAGAAGGCAAAAAACAACTTGCTGAATCTAAAGCAGATTTCATTAAACGTGCCGCTGACAAGGTTGAAACTGTTGTTAACAAGATTGTAAAAGAGAATGTTGCAACGTTTAGAGACGATATCACAGCCGCAAGAGAGAACGATTTCGGTCGTAGAATATTTGAATCATTTGCTAATGAGTATAGATCAAGTTACTTGAACGAAAGCTCAGAAGTTAAAGATTTACAGAAAGAAATAGCTGAAGTGACTAAACAGTTAGCAGAAAGTAAAACAGAAGTTGAAGCGAAAGCTGAAGCAACTGCAATTACTGAAAGCAAACTAAGAGTAGCAGAAGACAAGTATGCTCGTAAAGAGCAGTTGGACTCGTTACTTAAACCTTTAGCAAAAGGAAAGAAAGAGATAATGGTGGACCTTCTTGAAAGTGTAAAAACTGAAAATTTAGAGAAGCAGTTTAATAAGTATCTTCCTAGTGTTTTAGACGGCGAAAGCACACTTAAAGAAGATCGTAAACCATTAAAAGAATCAGTGACATCAGAACACACTGGTAATAAAAGCGTTCAGCCTTCAACTGAAGATGAACAGGGCGTAGTCGAAATTGACGAAATCCGTAAATTAGCCGGACTTTCAAATTAGGAGATAAGAAATGGCAGAATTATTTGAAAGCAATTGGTCAGCAACTAAGGATGCACTACTTGAGGGTTTAAGTGGTTCACGTAAAAGTTCACTAGATGTGGTCCTTGAAAATACTAAGAGACATCTTCAGGAATCATCCACAGCGGGTGCAACACAGGCTGGCAACATTGCTACATTAAACAAGGTTATGTTACCTTTGATCAGAAGGGTTATGCCTTCCGTGATCGCAAACGAACTTGTTGGTGTACAACCAATGAGTGGTCCAGTAGGACAAATTCACACATTAAGAGTGAGATATGCAGACAACACAGCGGATACTAATCCAGGTGATGAAGCATTAAGCCCATTCAAGATTGCAAACCAATACTCAGGTAACCCAGACGCTACAGCATCAGCTGAAGGTACTGCTGGTAACAAAATGAGTATTCAAATCTTGAAGCAAACTGTTGAAGCAAAAACAAGACGTTTAAGTGCTAGATGGACATTTGAGTCAGCTCAAGATGCCGAAGCAATGCACGGACTTGATGTTGAAGCAGAAATTATGCAGGCACTAGCACAAGAAATCGTAGTTGAAATCGACCAAGAAATTATCGGTTCACTAAGAACTCTTGCTGGCGCAGGTACAACGTTAAACTTTAACGGCATTAGCACTGACTATACTCCAACTTACGTTGGTGACAGACATGCTTTATTGGCTGTTGAGATTAACAGAGCGGCAAACAGAATTGCGTCTAGAACAAGACGTGGTGCTGGTAACTACATCGTAGTTTCTCCAGAAGCATTAACAATCTTGCAAAGTGCAAGTACTTCAACGTTCGCAAGAACAACTGAAGGTTCTTTTGATGCGCCGACTAACACTAAACTTGCTGGAACATTAAACGGTTCTATCAAAGTGTTTGTTGATTCATATGCGGCAGACGGTACTAAGGTACTAGTAGGTTACAAAGGTTCATCTGAGACAGATGCTCCTGCGTTCTATTGTCCTTATATCCCATTAATGAGCACAGGTCCAGTTATGGATCCTGCTACATTTGAACCAGTAGTTTCGTTCATGACCAGATATGGTTATATTGAACTTACTAACACTGCTTCATCTTTGGGTAACGCGGCAGATTACGTTGACGCAATCACATTGCAAAACGTAGCATTCCAGTAAGAATTACTTAACGGAATAAAATTAAAAGCACTTCCTCCGGGAGGTGCTTTTTTTTGAGTTTTTGACCAAAAAGATAAATACAACATATAAAGTTGAACTTTAGGCGAGACATATGACAAATAAAACAAATTTCAGTCCAGACGGTAATCTATTCGTAAAAGGCGGTTTAACATCCGAGAGTTACTTAGACGTCACAGGTAACACAACAATTGGCGGAGAAGCCGATATTGCAGGTAACTTAGTTGTTGCAGGTAGTATGGAAGTAACAGGTGATATAACATTTTTAAGCGATACACAAACGGTTAACGCGGCAGACGGGTATGTTATTAACAGCGACAGTGATGTCCCTACAGCATACTTACAAATTAATTCAGACGTTAGTAATGTTAGATTGTCATATACTACTAATGCAGTAACACTCGGCTATCCTGGAATTACAGAAGATGTAAATGTTAATGCAACAGAGTTCAATCTTTCAGATAATGTCACAATCGGTGGCACAGCAGATATAACAGGCAATACTACTTTAAGTAACCTCACAATCAACGAAGACTTGATTGTAACAGGTACTACAGACATTGCTGAAGACTTAACAATACCGGTTAACAAACAAATAACTTTTACAGGTGCTAATACACTTACTGCTTCTAGATGGAGCGGAGTTTCGACCTCGGCTGATAAATGGCACACAGCAAGAACTTTAACAACAGAATTAACAGGTGACGTTGCTGGTACAGGTAGTATTAGTATTGACGGCACAGGCGATGTAACATTAACTGTAGCAACAACGGCAGTTCAAGCAAACGCAGTACAATTAGGCGTAGATACATTTGGTAATTATGTTGCCACAGTAGAAGATTCAGGCAACGGTAGATTAGTAGTAACAAACAGTGGTACTGAAGATGCCGCAGTTATTTTAGAATTAGGCGACACAACTGTTACTGCTAAAACATACGGACAAGCAAGTATGATACCACAGTTTACGGTAGACCAGCAAGGTAGATTAACTAGTGCGTCTAATGTATCAATTAATATCACAGCATCACAAGTATCAGACTTTACAACAGCCGCAGAAGCAGTTTTTAGTGTTACAGATACAGGCGGAGATGGAAGTTTATCATATAACAATACTAGCGGTGTATTCACATATACCGGGCCAAGTGCTTCTGAAACAAGAGCACATTTTACAGCCGGCACAGGATTAACAGTTACTAACGGTGAGTTTGTATTAGATAATACAGCAGTCACAGCCGCAAGTTATGGTGGTAATGTAAGCGAAGTAAGTGCATTTGATGTAAACGCACAAGGACAACTTACTGGAGCAAATACAACTCCTATAGCAATTACGGCTAACCAAGTTACAGATTTTAATGCTAACATTAGTACATATATTCAAAACGGTACTTATGTTACAGAAGCAAACGGTGTTTTAGATATTACAGCAGATGTTGTTACCACAGATAGAAGTGATACATTAACAGCAGATTATACATTTACTGGTAATGTAAACTTTAGTGGCGCCAGCGTAACAGATGCCAATGTTGCACACTTAGGTGGCACAGAAACATTTACTGGTGATAAGACATTTACTGGTGCAGTTGACTTTACTAGTACAGTTGACTTAACAGGAGCCGTTACAGCAACGGACACAGTTGACTTAACAGGAGCAACAGTAACAGCAACAACTCAAGCAAACACCGATACAACATCTAAAGTTGCAACAACTCAATATGTAACAACAGCGATTGCAGACTTAATAGGTGATGCACCAGCGGCATTAGACACATTAGGTGAAATTGCAAATGCATTAATAGATGATAATAACATTGGTAACGTACTAACATCTAGTATAGCGGCAACAAATGCCAATGCTATATTCAAGCAAGGTAACGTTGCAATGACAGGTGACCTAGATTTAGGCACAAATAAAATTATAAGTTTAGTGGATCCAACTGCGGCACAAGACGGCGCCACAAAGAATTATGTCGACACAGCAAATACTAATATGCAAACTTACGTCGACACAGCAAATACTAATATGCAAACTTACGTCGACACAGCAAATACTAATATGCAAACTTACGTCGACACAGCAAATACTAATTTGCAAAGTTATGCAGACGTTGAAAAAGTAGATAAAGACTTCACAATTGGTGCTTCTTATTCGTTTAACTTAGGTACCAAACTTGCTAATGGACAAATAGTTAGTGCAGAGTACAGCGGTTTAGCCAACCCGGCTTCAGCAAACAACGAAGTATCATTTAGCAACTTAGATGATACACAGAATCTTTTCCTTAACACGGTAAAGTTTGGACATTCATATGCAGTAATACACGAAGGCGAGCAAACTGTAAGTGGAAAAATAAGCACATTATCAGGTGATGGGACAACTACTACTATTGTAACACCTGTGGCTCATAGAGCTACAACAGGCGAGTCATACACAATTAGTAATACTAGTGATTCAGCAACGCATGGAACGTTTATAGCAACTGTAGTTGACTCAACTACATTTACTGTGCTTAGTAGTTTTAATGGTTCAGCAACAGGTTCAGCAAGTTTAGTTGGATATCAAGATTCGAACGCAACAGCAGATGCCCAAAAAAGACAAGGTAACTTAACTGTACACGGTGGACTGACATTAAGTAGAGGCATAGACGGCGGCGAAACAGAAGGCAGGAAACAAGGACCTGGCACACTTACGTCACAGTCTAGTATCTTCCATGTTAAGTCACCAGATGCGACATTTGCCGCTTCTCAGGCATTCTCGTCTAACGTACAGCAATTCCACTTTAAAGGCCAATTGGGAACACCGGGTGTAGAATCCACAATGAGCTTTCAAGGCTCGAACGTATTTGTGTTAACAGGTAGTAATGACTCTGTAGACACTTACTTAGGTTCAGAAGCAACAGGTAACATTAGTTCAGTTTCGGGATATGCTAATACAGAAATAGGTGTACCAAGAGCACATTTCCAGAACTGGGGCAAGACCACTAAGTTTGTAGGTGACTTCGCTAATGTATCATTATACACAAATGTGTACGACAAGTCAACTGAAACAGACCAAGCAAATAATTCAGGTGATGGTAGTACATTTACTACTGGTTCAAGACCGTTAGAAAGACTCACAGTTGATGGAGCAATCCAGGTAGGACCTAGACATACACCGGATGACTTATTGGTTAACGGTACAATGTTTTACGACAGAAACGATAACAAATTAAAAGGTGTACAGAACAACAGGGTTATTGAACTTTCGGGCGAGACTGTAAGTACAATACATCCAGGTGACGGCTCTGGTGACCAGCCATTATCACAAGCATTGAGTGGCTCAACATATTACTTGAAGCAACTATCCGGCGGCAACGGTATAAACCTAGCAAACGCTGGTTCTGATAGTTCAGATATAATCACAATATCAACAGACGATTCGTATGTTAGAGGATTAATAAGCGGTTTAGGCAATATAGATTATAATGATTCAACTGGTGTTTTAAGTCAATCTTTAACAACAACAGATATTGCAGAAGGCAACGGCTTATACTTTACTAACGAAAGAGTAGACGACAGAGTAGGAGCATTAATTGTTGGCGGAGCAAACGTTACAGCAACATATGATGATACAGCCGGCACATTAACTTTAGATGCAGATTTATCCGGCGATGTTACAAGTGTTGTAGCAGGAGCGGGTTTAATCACAGGCGGCACATCAGGTGACGTAACATTAGACATTGGTGCAGGTACAGGTATTACTGTAAACGCAAATGACATAGCAATAACAAATACAGGCGTTACCGGAGCCACATACGGTACTGCTTCACAGACACCAACGTTCACTGTTAATGCACAAGGACAAATAACAGCGGCACAACAACAAGCAATTAATATCACTGCATCACAAGTCAGCGACTTTAACGAAGCAGTGGAAGATAGAATAGGCAGTGGCTTTGTAGTAGGCGGCAGTAACATAACTGTAACATATAATGATGTTGCAAACTCATTTACAATCGATGCAGATAATGTAGGTGATGTCACAGCCGTTGTAGCAGGAACAGGTTTAACTGGAGGCGGAAGTGCAGGAGACCTTACACTTAATGTTGTAGGCGGAACAGGTATTGTTGCTAATGCAAATGATATAGCACTAGACTTTACAGAGTTCGACACAAGCGATATTACAGAAAATACAAATTTATATTATACTGATGCCAGAGCAGATGCTAGAGTTAATTTACAAACTGGTACTAACCTAGATTTAAGTAATCAAGATACAGGCGATTTAGCAGAAGGTTCAAATTTATATTATACAAATGCAAGAGCAGATGCTAGAGTAGACGCAGGATTTACTGCTAAGTCAACTACTAACCTAAGCGAAGGAACAAATTTATATTATACAAACGCAAGAGCGGATGCCAGAATAGCGGCGGCTAGTACTAGTGATTTATCAGAAGGTACTAACCAGTACTTTACTACAGCAAGAGCCAGAGGTGCTATTAGTGTAAGTGGTGATTTAAGTTATGACAGCGGCACAGGTGTAATTAGTTTCACCAATGACGCAGGTGATATCGAAAGTGTTGGCGCTGGTGACGGTTTAAGTGGAGGCGGCACAACTGGTGCAGTTTCATTAGCAGTTGATAGTACTGTTGTTAGAACATCAGGCAATCAAACTATAGCAGGCAATAAAACGTTAAGCGGAGCCACACAAATAGATGCATTAAATATTGCAGGCAACTATGATTTACCAACAGCAGATGGTACTGCAAATCAGGTATTAGCAACTGATGGTTCAGGCGGAATAACTTTTAAAGATGTTACTACTATTGGCGGAACAATCACAGGCGTTACTGCTGGCGCAGGTTTAACAGGCGGCGGCGTTGCAGGAACAGTAACAGTTAATGTAGTCGGTGGAACAGGTATTGTTGCTAATGCAAATGACATAGCAATTGATTTCACAGAATTTAACACAGGTAGTATCACAGAAGGTACTAACTTATACTATACAAGTGCAAGAGCAAATACAGATTTTGATACAAGACTTGGAACTAAGGATACTGGCGATTTATCAGAAGGTTCAAATTTATATTATACAAACGCAAGAGCAAGAGCGGCTATCAGCGAAGGATCAGCACAATTAAGTTATGACAGTGGCACAGGTGTATTAACATACACTCAGGGCGATACTGATACTGTAGCAGAAGGTTCAAACTTATATTATACAAACGCAAGAGCGGATGCTAGAGTAGATGCAGGATTTACTGCTAAGTCAACAAGTGATTTATCAGAAGGTACTAACTTATATTATACTACGGCAAGAGCAAACAGTGCCATAGACACTAGAGTTACAAAAAGTTTCGTAGATGCGTTAAACGTTGATGCAGATACATTAGATAGCATCAATAGTGCAAGTTTCATGAGAAGTGACCAAAACGACACACATAGTGGTACTATTACTCCAAGCACAGATAATTCAATTGACTTAGGTTCAGGCACAAAGAGATATAACGAAGTATACGCAGTAACTTTTAAAGGTACAGCAACATCGGCTCAGTATGCGGATTTGGCAGAAAAATATGTTGCAGACGAATCTTATGCTCCGGGCACAGTTGTAGAATTTGGCGGAGCAAATGAAGTAACAGCAGTTACTAAAGAAGGTACTCCGGCAGTAGCAGGTGTTGTTTCAACAGATCCAGCATACTTAATGAACTCTGAACTTGAAGGAGACACTGTTGTAGCAGTTGCTCTTAGAGGAAGAGTTCCTTGTAAAGTAATTGGACCAGTTAGAAAAGGTGATGTCCTTATAGCAAGTGGCAAAAAAGGCTTAGCCAAAGCGGCTCCGTTCAGAGGATATCAAACTCCGGCGGCAAGTATTGTTGGTAAGGCTGTTTCCGAAAACTTAACACACGGTGAAGGCGTTATTGAAATAGTTGTTTAAGGTTTCAAACACTAACATTTCCTAGTTTCTCGATAAATACTGTTTATAAATAAGGCGGGAGCCTTACTTTATGACTAGACTTTCGACGGACTGTCTAGACTACATAAACGTAGAACATAAAAATAGGAAGAATACAATGGCCACAGCAATTCAATGGAGACGAGGTAACACTTCCCAAACTGCAAATTTTACAGGTTTGGTTGGTGAGATCACAGTCGATACAGATTTATCTACCGTTATTGTCCACGACGGCTCAACAAGCGGCGGACATAGGTTAGCGAAGTATTCAGAACTTTCAGCATTCGGTGATGGAGATATTACAAGTATAGTAGCAGGAACAGGTTTATCTGGCGGTACTACTAGCGGAGACGCAACTCTTAATATTGACAACACAGTTGTTGCAACGTTAACTGATTCGCAAACTTTAACAAATAAAACTCTTACTAGTCCAGTTTTTAACACTGGCGTAAGCGGTTCAGCAATACTAGATGCAGACGATATGTCTGGTGCTAGTGCTACAACACTTTCAACTTCAGAAAGCATCAAAGCATACGTTGATGCACAAGTTGATACAGTAGACGCATTAAGCGAACTAACTGGTGATACAGATGATGTCACAGAAGGTTCAACTAACCTTTACTTTACAAATACTAGAGCAGATGCCAGAATTGCAAACGCAATTGATACAGATACTGCTTTTGCTAGTGCTTCAGATAGTTTAGTACCTTCACAGTTAGCAGTTAAAACTTATGTAGATGCACAAGTTGATACAGTAGACGCATTAAGCGAACTAACTGGTGATACAGATGATATCACTGAAGGTTCAAGCAACTTGTACTATACAAGTGCTAGAGCAAACGCAGATTTTGATACAAGACTTGCAACTAAAGATACAGCAGACTTAACTGAAGGCACTAATTTATACTTTAACAATGCAAGAGCCAGAGGGGCTGTCAGTGGTGGTGCAGGTATTACATATACGGAAGGAACCGGTGTAATAGAACTTACTGACCAAAACTATGTTTCAGGTGTAACAGCAGGTTCAGGTTTATCAGGTGGCGGCGCCACTGGTAACATCACTGTTGCTTTAGACTATGAAAATTTAACAGGAAATTTAATACCAAGTGCTAACGTAACATACGACTTAGGTTCTACAACAATGATGTGGAAAGACATATATGTTGGTCCAGGCTCATTATATGTTAACGGACAAAAAGTATTAGAAGATGATGCTGGTACAATTACAGTTAGTGCAGACGCTAACCAAAACGTTGCATTAGTAACTTCAGGTACAGGTGACGTTGAATTAAACGCAGGTGGTACAGGTGTAATTAACGCACAATCGAACATGTTGTTTGATTCCAGCCAAACAATTGGTGGTACAGGCGGCTTAACACTTTCAAGTAATATTAACGCAAGTAGTAACTACATTAATAACGTAGGTACTCCAGCAGTTGCCGGCGATGCTACAAACAAAACGTATGTAGACGGTACATCATATATTACTGGCGGTGACGGTATTGATAACAATTCAAGCACAATCGAAGTTGATGCTACAGTTGTAAGAACAACTGGTGCTCAAACTGTTGCAGGTGCTAAAACATTCAGTGATGATGTAATATTTAACGGTGACTTCACTGTTAATGGTACAACGTCAACAGTTAACACTGAAACAATTTACTTAGAAGATAACATTATTACTTTGAACTACGGTACTTCAGGCGCTCCTACAGAGAACGCAGGTCTTACAGTTGACAGAGGTACTAGTGCAGATGTAAACATACAGTGGAATGAAACAAGCGACCAGTGGGAATTTACTGTAGACGGTAGTTCATACACTAAGATTGCAGAATCAACAACAGACTTATTAGAAGGTACTAATTTATACTATACAACAACACGTTGGGATAGTAAAATGGCATCAGCTGATACAGGCGATTTATCAGAAGGTTCAAACTTATATTATACAGATGCAAGAGCAAGAGCGGCTATTAGTGTAAGTGGTGACTTAGCATATAACAGCACAACTGGTGTAATTAGTTTCACTAATGACGCAGGTGATATTGAAAGTGTTACAGCAGGCACAGGTTTAACAGGCGGTGGTACAACTGGTGATGTTTCATTAGCAGTTAGCCCTAGTTATATTAAAGGCTTATTTAGTGCAGGCGGAGACCTATCTTATAGTGACGGTGTATTTAGTTTTACTAATGACGCAGGCGATATAGAAGGTGTAACAGCAGGTGCTGGTATGACAGGTGGCGGAACTTCTGGTTCAGTTACATTAAATGTTATAGGCGGTGACGGTATTACTGTAGCGGCAGATGAAGTTACAACAGACGATACTTATATTAAAACATTGTTTAGTGCAGGTGGAGACCTAGCGTATAGTGACGGTGTGGTTAGTTTCACACAAAGAACAGACGCACAAGTACGTGGCTTATTAAGTGGCGGCACAGGTATATCGTATAATGATAGTACTGGTGCAATTTCACTTACAGATACTGGTTACTTAACAGGTGTTACAGCAGGTAACGGTTTAACAGGTGGCGGCACAAGTGGCACACCAACAATAGATTTAAGTGACTCGCATGTAAGAGGATTAATTAGTGCAGGCGGAGACCTATCATATAACAGCACAACTGGTGTAATTAGTTTCACTAATGACGCAGGTGATATTGAAGCCGTTGTAGCAGGTACATTGTTAGACGGTGGCGGAACTTCGGGTTCAGTTACATTAAACGTTGACCTTACAGAACTTCCAGATATGACATCGGCAGTTGTTGGCACATCAGACGAACTAGTAATACTAGATTCAGGTGTACAAAGCAGAAAACTTATTAGTGAAATCACACTAAGCGACTTTAGTAATGACTTAGGCAACTACGGTGGCTGGACAACTAACGTTGGTGATATTACTAACGTAGCGGCTGGCACTGGTTTAAGTGGCGGCGGCGGTAGTGGTGCAGTTACACTAGCATTAAGTCACTTAGGTATTCAGTCATTGGGTGATCCAGATGACGACAGAATTATGTTCTGGGACGACAGCACTTCAGCAACAGGCTGGTTAGACGCAGGTACAGGTATAAGTATTAGTGGTACAACTATGTCAGTGAACATGGGTGCATTTAGTACTTCAAACTTATCAGAAGGCACTAACCAATATCATACAAGTGCAAGAGTTAATACACTTATTGATGCAAGAGTTACTAATTCTTATGTAGACGCATTAAATGTTGATGCTGATACATTAGACGGAATTAATAGTTCAAGTTTCATGAGAAGCGATGCGGCAGATACGCATAGTGGTACTATTACTCCAAGTGCAGATAACAGCATTGATTTAGGAAGTGGTTCAAAGAGATATAACGAAGTATACGCAGTAACTTTCCAAGGTACGGCAACATCGGCAAAATATGCGGATTTGGCTGAGAAGTACGAAAGCGATGAAGAACTAGAAGCAGGAACAGTTGTATGTTTCGGCGGAGAAAAAGAAATAACAGCATGTGAACATGAAGCTCATCACGCAGTAGCAGGTGTCATTAGTACAGACCCAGCATACATGATGAACTCAGACGCAGAAGGTCAGTATGTAGCATTAACAGGAAGAGTACCATGTAAGGTTACTGGTCCAGTTGCTAAAGGTGACTTGCTTGTAAGTTCAAGTGTTAAAGGTCATGCTAAAGCAGATAACAATGCACAGGCAGGTAGAATCATTGGTAAAGCAGTTGGTTCAAACGAAGCAGGTGAAGGTGTTATTGAAGTTTTAGTTAACATGATGTAAGGAATCCTTAACTACCTTAGGGACCGTGATTGCTGGGAAGGCGTCACAAAAACAAAAAGGGAGCAGAAATGCTCCCTTTTTTTGTGTCAACTAAATTAGGAAACCCTAGGTAATATGTTTTCCATATGTCCAGATTTCATTATTGAGTCAAATTTTTTGAAGTAGTCAGATGCTGTGCCACGTAATGGACGAGTTAATCTGGCTACTATTCCTAATGGATTCGCCATGTTATTCTCCTAAATGTATATTAACACACATGTAAAACATGCTTGGGGCAACTTCACCTCTAATGAGGAATGTTACAACTAATCAAACTCTATGTTACAGTTATGTTACAGAAGTATTTATGCAATAGTTATTTTTTTGGCACAGAAAACTTGACCTAGGTCAATTAAAATTATAAAAAAACGATAAATATACTTACATAAATTATACATACAACACATCACACACTATATAAAAACAATAAACAAACAGGTGTAGTAGATGGAAGATATTTTTAAATTAATTGGCGAAGTGGGCCTACCAATTGCCGGTTCCCTCACGATGGGATTTTTTATATTTCTCATAATCAAACAGATGCTTGCCGGCATAGTCGGACAAATTGAAACACTCACGATGTTTTGTAATAGTTTAGAAAACAGGGCAAGAACAATGAGTAATGAAATGATGAAAATTGATTTGCTTGTAAGCAGTGCATTAGACCTCAGACCAGATATAGATAGAATTGCGAGAGCAGAAAACTTTGTGGAAGATGGCAAATTAGATGTTAGGAGAGATTAGTGGATATAGCTCAACTTATTTCAGACCACGGCTACCCAGTAGTCGCTACAGTTGGACTAGGCTATTTTATTTTTTATGTATGGAAATTTATCGGCACAGAGATTAAGCCTGCTTTAGGTCAAATGCACATGGCACTGATTAGAGTCATTGATCAAACTAGAATGCTTGACCAAGACATGATTAGATTACAACAAAAAGTAAATGTTGTTTTAGAATATAGAGCAAGGCAAGCCGTATTAGAAGACGCAGAAGAAAAAGAGGCACTACAAGAGTTAAAAAAACAGGATGTTAAAAAATGAATAAGGTATTAATGATAGCAGTTGGATATGTTATGATTGCTTTTACAGCCAATGTACAAGCAGACCAACTAGTACACAAATTTAAATCTCCTAGTTTCAGCGGAATAGGTACAGGAGCACATTACCTAACAATTGAAAATCAGGAAAAAAGTCGTAAAGATAAAATAAGAGATGACATTGAGTCAGCACTCAAGGCGGCAGAACGTGAAGAATCTAACAGTACAATAAACAAATTTATTAGAAATTTAGAAAGTAGAATATACGCACAAATATCAAAAGGATTGGTAGACAGTATGTTCTGTGATCCAGCCACAGTAGTAGAATGTACAGGATCAGATTCAGGTGATTTTACTATTGAAGGTAACAACGTTTCATATCAAATTGTATTAAACGAAGATGGACTAGAAGTTATGAGATTGACTATTGTAGACCCTGATGGTTCTGTAACTACAATTGAAATACCGATTGGCATCGGAAGTATTGGCGGCGGATAATGAAAAACTTTAGTTTGTATCTTGTCCTTGCGGCACTATTGCTAACTTCTGGATGCGCCAGCATTGCCATTCCTGGTGATGAAATATGCAATACAGATTTTTTAGAATGTGTGGAGGAACCAAAGCAAGTAGAATTACCTACTTATAGAAAGTTGCGTTATCTTCCTCCAGCAGAAACAATGCCAGTAGTGGCAGTATACAAGTTTGACGACTTAACAGGACAAAGATTAAGCACAGATGGAGCGGCAAGTTTTAGTACAGCAGTTACCCAAGGTGCAAAAGATTTATTAATCGATGCTCTTAAGGCGGCAGGAGCCGGCAAAGATCCGAAAGGTACTTGGTTCCGTGTTGTTGAGAGAGGATTTGGATTAGATAACTTAGTGCGAGAAAGGCAAATTATTCGTAGTACAAGAGAATCGTATGCGAATGAGGAACAGCCTGCACAACAAGTACAGCCATTATTATTTGCTGGGATGATATTAGAAGGTGGTGTCGTTGGATACGACTCTAATATAGAAACAGGTGGCTCAGGTGCAAGATACTTGGGTATCGGGACAACAAACCAATATCGAAGAGATAGTGTAGTAATATCATTAAGAGCAGTTAGCACACTAACTGGGGAAGTGATATTAAACGTACAGACATACAAAACCATTCTAAGTGTCGGGCAAGCCGGCGATGTGTTCAAGTTCCTTGACATGGACACTAAATTGCTCGAAATAGAAAGCGGTTTGACAGAAAATGAGAGTGTAACATGGGGAGTTCGGTCAGCGATTGAAGCCTCTGTTTTAGCTCTTGTAGAACAAGGCGATGAACGAGGATTTTGGAAGATTGTTTATCCTGAAAATTGGGACGAACAAGTTGCTGAACAGGAACAGGCTTATTGGATGAAAGTTTCCGATAAGATAGCTGAACCTATGAGTAATGCACAATCTGAATTCGAGAATGACGAGTCAATTGTAAAACAAATTTTTTACAAAAAAGACTCTTAAAAAATAAACCATATATGGAGTAAGTTATGAAGACTAAAAGTTTTTCTTTTAAAAACACAATATTAACCGTCTTCGCTATAACAGGGATATTATCAATGGATCTAGCATCTGCTGATAATGAGGTATTGATAGATCAAGTTGGAGACAACTTAACCTTAACAATTTTACAGGCAGGCTATGGTAATAGTTTGTCCGGTGATACGAGTCAGTCTACTGATTTAACTCTAACCGGTAGTAGTTTAATTGTTGATCTAATCCAAGACGGTAACCTAAACGAGATGTTCGGTTCATGGGTACTTGATGGATCAGGGTCTAGCGTATTAGATTTTTACTTTCAAGGCAATAGCAATATTTGGGATATGAATATCGGTGCTACTGGTAGTGGTGACTATACTGATATCCTTTCGAATATTACCGGAGACGAGAATATTTTTGATATTGATATAGGCGGAAACGCTACTGCTGAAAGTTCGAATATGGATTTAACCATATTGGGATCAAGAAATGATTTTGACACTAGTTTTACAAACAGTAAGGTCTGGGCCGCGGGCACAGCCAATAACGGTACTGGTACACAAACTATGGCAGGAATAATTATTGATTCTAGTTATAATACTTGGAACTTTGATATTACAGGTGACGATAATTCGTTTGCAACATTGCAAAACGGAAATGACTCACATATCTTAACTGTAGAATTAGAAGGTAGCGACGGTGATTTCCAGTTTATACAAAATATGACAACAACATGCACACCAGCATGTAATGGTGTTATAAATTTAGAAATAGACAGTGAAAATGCATCAGTTAGTATTAAACAGACAGACTAAGTTATTAGCATTATTGCTGATAGCAACATTTAATGTGCAAGCCTCCGCCGAGTCAATTGGCGGAGTGCTTGAACAGTCTGGCAGTGTAGCACAGATACAACGAGACAGAGAAAACATACCAGCAGTTTTAGATGAAAGTATAGCCAGTATGGATGAAGTGGAAACAAAAAACGGCAGATTAAAAATTAAATTTGTTGACGACACACTAGTAAGTTTGACAGAACACACTTATATGGTTATAGATGAATATGTGTATGATCCAAATCCTAGTAAGAGCAAAATGGCTTTAAATTTTGTATCAGGCACAGCAAGATTTGCCACAGGAGGATTAGGTTTAGTACCTAGGGAAAATATACAAATACAAACTCCCACAGCCAGTATTGGTATTAGAGGAACAGATTTTACTACCACAGTAGATGAACTGGGTAGAAGTTTGGTAATATTATTACCAGATGAGAATTGCACAGACAAAGTCAAATTAGAAGAAGGCTGTGCACCAAGCGGAAGTATAACAGTTACAAACGATGGAGGTACCCAAGTACTAACAGAAGCCTACCAGGCAGTAATGGTAAGCACGTTTGAAACTATACCTACAACACCTGTTGTACTAACCGATTTAAATTTAAATATGATAGACAACATGTTTATTGTGAGTGAGCCAGCAGAGATTACTGTGGCAAAAGATGAACAAATACAGGAACTACAAGGTGACGCAGGATTACTAGACTTTAATGGCCTCGATGCTGATGCATTAGAGATTGAAAGTTTAGAAGACAACACAGCAGACAACTATGAATTTACAGAGTTGGACATAAACTTTTTAGATGTTGAATTTTTGAAAGACTTGTTAACCATACTAGAAGATAACATTGATTCTTTGGGTAATGAATTAGACGACAATGGTGACGGTACAGACAGATTAATAGGAACACGATTTGGTAATGACCCAAATACACAATTTAATAGTTTTGCAGAATATGATGGAAAAATATTTTTATTAAGGCAAATATCAAACACTATTGGTATTAAACTAGAAAAAGGATCGACAGCAAGAGTTGAAATATTTGACGAAGATAACGGAGAGGACTTGATATGCCTAAACAGTTGTGACGGTATATACATAAGCATAACACAAAATGAATAGATTATTTTTTATATTTTTAACAATGATATCCATGCCTGCATTAGCAGACAACGAAATCACTATTAACCAAACAGGCGATGATTTAATAATGGATATTTTACAAGAAGGATCCAGCAACGAAATCACTATTAACCAAACTAGCGGGGATAACTTCAACCTAGCAATTAAACAAGTTGGTACAAATAATATCATTAAAGGATACGATTACTCTTCGTATATTGAAGGTGATGATATGGATCTCACACTCATTCAATATAACGACACATCAACTAACAATGTTATAGAATATTGGCATCTAGATGGCCCGGATAATACTATACGGTGGGGTCAGGGAGTTGCTTGGTCAAACTCAACAGCAACTACATATTCCTATGATGGTGATGAAGGTGGCGGTCATTATTCAAGATTAGATATACATGGCGAGAACAATCATTTACAAGGTCATCAAACAAATTCAGGAAGCACAACGGGTCACACATTTACTAGTCTTATTTTTAGTGACAATAATGATATTTGGGTGAGGCAACAAGGTGACGGCGGTAAGACAATAAATTTAACAACCTGGGTAGATGGTAATGATATAACATTACGACAAAAAGGTAATGGGGCACAACATACAGCAAACATTACACTATCAGGTTCTGAATCAACAATTCTTAATTTATATCAAACAGGCACTACAACACAATCATATTCATTATCTCAGAATTGCGTAACAGTTGGTGGTTGTTCTGTAACAGTAACACAGGGGAATTAATAATGTCACACAATAGACAAGTAGTAGAACTAGTACCATATTCGTTTAATAAAGACTTCATATTAGTTTGTTCTATAGGCTTAAACATAGGTTTTGCAATAGGATTACTTTTACTTTAGAACGTAAATCATTGATCTATGCCGATGATTTTGCATAAATAAACACTGTAAAGGGATATTCCCTTTCACAAACAGGAGAATGTTATGACTAGATTTTTATCTATAACAGCATTCCTCGGTTTTGTTCTTTTCTTACCTTCATGTGCATCAGTTGGTGCAGTTATTGAAGGCGGTAAAGAGTTTACTACAGGTGTAGTAGATGGATCCGTTAATGCTGTTTCAACAGTAAGTCAAGCAGTTTTAACAGATGTATCTAGTATTACAGCAACGGCGGCTACAGCGGCTGGCGGTGTAATCGATACTGTCGCGACAGAAGTTGATAAACAAACCGACGAATTGCAAAAAGAAGTAAAGCCTGAGGGAAAGTAAAATCTTCATCGTCTAGGAAGGCAGATGAAGAAATTTCAGAACAAGACATGAAATTTTTAGTTAAAAGTATCATGCAGTACTGTTCAAAAAACCCAAAGGAATGCGAGTAAAAAAAGCACACTCCGGTGTGCTTTTTCTTTTAACCGATAAATATATTTATGAAATGGATTTTATTTATTGTTGCAATCTTTTTAACACTACCTAGTTACTCTGCTACATTATCACAGAGCCAAATACATTTCATTCTATCAGGCAATACCTGTTGCTATTCACAAGAAGTTATAGATAGTGTACAAGTTCCTACTTATGAATATCCGCCAAGTGTTGTCCTAGACTTACCTTCCTTAAAAGAACCAGCATCGCCTTTGACTTGGACTGTATTTTATGGTCTACAAGTATTAGATGTGTACACAACTGAACGAGCATTACAGTATAGTTGCGTAGAAGAGATTAATCCTATACTTGGCAAATCGCCAGATGTAAAAGACATTATAGGACTGAAAATATTACTACTTGCTCCTTCCTTGATGATCTATCCATACACAATAACTGATGGCGATTTAGCAGGAGCAAATTACTTAATGACAGCCGTGGTTGCTAATAATATTGATGTTTGGCACGAAGTAAAAATAAGACAAGACTGTCGTAAGATACGATAAATATATTAATGAAATGGTTACTAAGCGGCTGGGCCGTAGCAATATCTGTATTACTACTGACAACACTACGAGTTGCTGATCCTACACCATTACAAAGTTTGCGTAGCCAAACATTCGACGCATTACAACAATTAGACGAAAAGAAACAAAGCAATGAAGTTGTAGTAATAAACATTGGAGAAAAAAGTTTAGACACATGGGGACAATGGGCATGGCCAAGACAGAACATAGCACAACTGATATCAGATCTGAGGAACAAAAACGCTGGAATGATTGGTTTAACGATTATGTTTCCAGAACAAGACCGATTTGGCGGGGACGCAGTTTTACAAAGTTGGATGTCGGACAACGGCATAATTTTGTCCCAAACCCCATCTGGAAAAGGGACAAGGAGTTCAGGTCCGCACATTGGTACAGCAACGATAGGCCCAGAGCCCGCTACCAATTACTTGCTGACATGGCCGAATCTCGTAACGAATATTGAACCACTAGAAAGTGTAGCCGCAGGTATAGGTGTTGTAGCAACAGAGCCTCAACCTGATAACCAAACAAGAACTTACCCACTAGCAATTGGAGTAGAGGGAAAGATATACCCTAGTTTTGCTATTGAGATGTTAAGAGCTTATACAGGTAAGCCAAGTTATATTTTAAAAACTAGTGAAATAGGAATAAAAGAATTTGCAGTGCCTCCATTTGATCCGATAGTTACATCTGCTAGAGGTTCTGCTTACATAAGATTTAATAATACTTTCGAAGAACACGAGTATGTAACAGCGAGTGAACTACCTGACCTAGGTGGAAAGTTCGTAATAGTGGGAGTAAGTGCTGAAGGCGTTGCTAATCCGGTTCCCACTCCGGGCGGCAACGTTTACCCACAGTTTATACAAGCTCATATGCTACAAAACTTTATAGACGGTAGTAACATTACCAGGAATGATTTAAGTGCTGTGTACGAGCTTCTGTGTGCTTTGTTGAGCATGGTATTAGTTGCTCTAGCAATATATAAGTTGCCCGTATGGGCAGGATTGTTTACTACAGTAAGCATTATAGGGTCTATTGTCTATTATACTATACATTCTTACACAGCAAACTTAGTTTTATTTGATGCTACATATCCTGCAATAGCAACATTTTTAATATTCACACAGGCAAGTTTTAATAACTTCTGGGTACAGTTTAAACTACGAGCAGAGATACAAAAACAATTTGCCGGATATGCCTCACCTACAGTTGTTAGAATGTTGCAAGAAAATCCAGACTTAATTAAACAAGGTATGAAAAAAGAAGTTAGTATATGCTTCTCAGATTTGCGTGGCTTCACCCCACTAGGAGAAAGTTTTGGTGATGATGTTCAAGGACTAACAAAAATAATGAATGGTTACATGGACGCCATTACACAGCCTATACTTGATGCAGATGGAATGGTTATTAAGTATATTGGCGATGCAAGTATGCACATACACAATGCACCAATGGACGATCCAGATCATCCTGCAAGTGCTGTGAAAACAGGAATACTAATGCTTAGAGCAGTAGAGGAATTCAATGATAAAATTGTTAAAGAAGGTAGACCGCCAGTCGGTATGGGTGCTGGTATTAATACTGGGCTCGGTTATATTGGGGAGATGGGCTCCACTGCCAGACATTCATATGACATACTCGGAGACGCAGTTAGTACTGCCGCGAGAATAGAAAGTAAGTGTAAAGAATATGGTTGCTTGTTGTTAGTGGGAGGAGACACTTACAAGCACACAAAGAATAGTTTCTTTTATCTTAAAGTAGATGACCTTGCAGTAAAAGGAAAGACTGTGGGCATTGAAATATACACTGTGCTTGATATTAAGATAAGCAAGTATGCAAAAGCCAAACAGATGCATGAAGATATGCACATGCAATATCGTAAACAAAACTTTGATAAAGCAATTAAATTATGTGAGCAACTACATGATGCATTCGAAGGTAAGATGAAAGGTTATTATGATATGTGGATCGAACGTTGCGAATTCCAAAAGACACAAACACTGCCTAAAGATTGGGATGGCGTTTTCATAGCCACAAGTAAATAATTAGTCGTCAGGCGACCAACTCCTAACAGTAGTAAATAAATTTGCATAGTCAAGCAAATCAGAACGTAATGTTTGCAAATGTTTTAGTTCTATAGGAGTTTCTAATTTAGCAGACTCGTACAGTGGCAAATAAAAATTTATAATTTTATCTACACGTTTTCTGTCAGTGAGTATCGCCTTCATTACTCTTTGATGCCATTCGTTCTCAGTAATCATATCATGTAACCATCCGTGATGTACACTGTGACTGTTAAACTTTTTAATCATCTCTTTAGTTTCGTAATACACAGCTCTAACAGGATTTATATTTACTCTGTATTTTTGCATCACAGCAGGATACACCCACCATTCTGCTCTACAATGCTGGTTGCTAAGAAATCCTCTATACTCATTTAACATACTTTTTTCTAAGCCGTCTACACTATCTCTAATTTCTACATCATACTTTTTCATTAATCTATCTGCTAGTCTTTTATGTTTAGCAGATAGGTCGTTGTAGTTCTCTTTTAAATCTAATATCGAGAACGTGCCATCTAAAAAAGTGTTTGGTATAGTCTTGTGTAGTTTAAACTTGTTAAGTTCGGTAGTCAGTCGTATAGAATCAAAATTTATAATATCTTTTGACATGCTAGTACTTATCAGGAATTGAGTTTTAGGATAGTATGTAGTTTATTAATGCCTTTGTTTCTGGCTAGTGTACTTTTTGCACCAAAGTGTAAAGGCTTAGGCCATTGCCCTATGTCTACCCAGGCATAGCCGGCACTCTCGTGATTAAGTGTTGGTATAAATTCTTCGTCAACTAGATACACAAAACTGTAGTAAATAAAGTTTTTGTCTTTGCTTTGATAAACATCTATGGGATTTAATTTTTTTAGTTCGGGTACGATTCCTATTTCTTCTTCTAGTTCACGTTGTATAGTGTCGTATGTAGTCTCACCTGGATCCATCATGCCGCCCCAAAAACCCCAAGTGTGTTTTCCTTTTTTATCTGAATTGCGTAATTGAAATAAACACCTGCCGGTAGATTTTGCTAGAAATAAAACACCTGCGGCACTTACTCCGGTGTGTCTTGATAAATTGGTCATAGGGTTAAGTTTAGTAAGTATGCTTTCGCTATCTAAACGTTTAGACGCCAGAACCCTGGGTTGTACTTCCCTTCGTATGTGCTTGTCCATTGGACGTTTTCCCATTTGTATTGTTTGTTTGTGTATAAGTTTTTAACATATTGAATACTTTCTTGATTAAGTGATGTAGAAGCATTAAATGATACTACCCACCCTGTGCCGTTGTATTCGATAATGTCGTTTGTGTTTGCTGTGACACCCCATTGGTTACCGTGTATCTCAGATGTGAGCAAATAACGTTGCCCAGTAGCCACAGCATCTAGTGTCCCGTCACCTGGATAGTTTTTAGAAGCATCAACAATTCTTGTTACGTCTGTTAGTGTTGTTGAAGGTAACGTGTCTGCATCTAAATTAAATACCAGTTTAGACGAGTCTAATACATTTCTACTTACTACTCCTGTTATAAGTGTATTTTCGTTGTCTACATTATTTGTTATGTTAAGTTGTAATGTACTTGCGGATGTTAGTGGTATATCGTCTATGCTTACATTTGCATTCGCTGTACCAGAACCTTGCGGTGAAAGTACTTCAAGCAAGTCGTTCCAGTTTGCTTCTGCACTGCCATTGTCTTTGTACAACTTCGCTTCCGTGCCAATAAGTTCTACTTCGTAGTTGTTTGGCGATATTGTGTGCAATTCAAAGTCTGACTCTAATGTTCTAAAGAAATCATACATGTCTGGATTATATTCTAAATCACCTATACTACCTGTATCATAAATGTTTGTAATAATAGTATTAATAATTTTTTGTCTTGTAACTTTAGCAGGAGGACTTAACCATATAGGTAACACAAATGTCAACGTAGCAACGTCAATTGTTTCGTCAACACCTGCAGGAACACTTCTATTACTCCACTGTATATCGGTCAACTCAACCTCATATAAACTTGTCCAGTCTAGCGGATTATTTCCTTGCTGTAGTTGTATACTAGGATTAAACAAGATTAATATTTGTTCTAGTAATTGCAATTTTTGGTCTGTGTTGCCACTCCATATATCAAGATTCATTGTTAAGTTGTAAGGTACAGGCATATATCTGTCTGTAGTATACAAATTACCTGGGAATTCTTCTGAACCATATGATCCACTACCAGCATCGTATTGTCTTTCAGCAACTTGTACTTTGCTAATATTCATTGGGTCTTGAGTTCTATCTCTAGCAACAAGCAAACTTGTAACGTTACAAGCCATAAACGGTGTGCTATTAACCATGTTCTCAGAACCTTTTGTTAATATATGTGCAACCATACGTTGCATGTCTGCATATCTAACAGGCACTTTGTTGTAATGTGTTGTTCCGTTTCGTACACCTTCTGCAACAGAGAAGCCGCTGAATATTCTCATGAACTGTAGTAAGTATCTTCTTAACTGTGCGTCATAGAAATGGTCCATATTAATCTGCCTTAGGTTTCACAGCCTTACTCATATTAGTTTTTTCTGCTTGAGTAGTTCCGTCTGTGTTAGTAGTTATATTATCATTATTAATGAATGATGTGAGTATTTTATTGGCGGCACTCCAGACACGTTTGTTGTCGTCGCTTATCTTAATCCACTTACTGCCTTGCTTCCTAAATAGTCTGTTTGGAGTAAAGTCTGTTCTCAAGTAGTATTCTCCATCATTTGCGTCTAGTGGCATTGCATCGCCACTGCCTACTATTGAAATACCATTGGGCGGAGTACCATCACCTGGGAAGTACACACCAGGTTTATCTTGCGAGTTCTCATCTACATATAAATGACCACCCTCATAGTAACCTGCATCATATTGTACTTCAGCATTTGCTAATTCTATTACTTTATCTGATATTGCTATTTCAGTACTGTATGTACTTAGAATATTTCTAAGGTCATCAGCCTGTTCGCCAGTACCAAGAATATCTCTGTATTCTGGACTGTCTGTAATATTTTTAAGTTTAACTCTCCACAAGTGAGGCCACCATCTAGGATCATAACCTTCTGCTGGTCTTCCAGCATCACTTACTACAAAGAATCTATTAACTGCTTCGCCACCACCTAACAATAAGTCATCTCTTAAATGTGGTAACTCTAGCACATCTCCTGCCATTAAACGTCTACCCAACATGTTAGCACATGTGTTCATATGGAAAGTCATAAACAACGAATCGTTATTTACAAATAAACCAAACTGGGTTAAGTCAAAGTCGGGGTCTGCTATAGTGTATGAACCGCGTAGTTCGTATATATCTGTGTCGTATTTCCTATCTCTGTTCTCGAGGAATACAACATCCTGGATATATAATTCGTCATCGTTTCCGTGACCTTGCGTGGTGTCGTCTTGGTATGTGCCTACATACTTATGTACATAAACTCCTGTTCCACCTGCGTTGACGGACTCGGCTACAACTCTATCTATAAAGTCGTAATCGTTTCCTTTGTTCTTGTTCCATAAACTTAATCTTGGCATAATGTAGTATTTATCACTTTAGGAAGTTCTTGACAATTTCCTTGATAACTATTATAATACAAAAACGAAACGGAGAGTTGGCTGAGTGGTCGAAAGCGCCTCCCTGCTAAGGAGGTATATG
>ERZ1047472.623-NODE-623-length-30987-cov-6.632743_pt1 | contig 30987 bp, 33 predicted proteins | sample MGYA00383095_ERZ1047472 | MGnify/ENA primary metagenome ERZ1047472 (study PRJEB29581, sample SAMEA5548365) | metagenome | biome: marine; feature: coastal; material: water | depth 1 m | study: Short-term variability in the microbial, nano- and picoplankton dynamics... | reverse complement strand
CTCTTTAACTACGCTAACAAGATTGGTGGCATCGTGGTTGGCACCGGCGACTTGAGTGAGCTGGCCCTAGGCTGGGCGACCTTTAACGCAGACCAGATGGCTAACTACAACGTCAACGCCAGCGTACCCAAAACCATGATGGCCTACTTGGTGCGATGGTATGCCCAACATCGCGCACAAACCGATCTAGCCGTCGTACTGCAAGATGTTCTGGCAACGCCAATCAGCCCTGAATTGATTCCCCCGGAAGACGGAGAAATCAGCCAGCGCACTGAAGGCCTTGTGGGTCCATACGAACTTCACGACTTCTTTCTTTACCATTGGTTGCGACACGGCGCGACGCCGACCAAGATCTTTCACCTTGCGCGACTCAGTTTTGACGGACTTTATAGCCAAGAGGTTATCCAACATTGGATGCTGCAGTTCTTCCGTCGTTTTATGACCCAGCAATTCAAACGCACAACCCTGCCACCGGGACCCAAGGTTGGTAGCGTCAGCCTGTCCCCTCGAGGCGACTGGCGTATGCCCGATGAAGCTGGATTTCAGCATCTGCTCGCGGAAGTATCCCAATTACTTGCGCACGAAGAAAAAGCCGGCTAATCGCCCTCCACCAAATCATTGCATCGAGACACGCCCATGACATTACGCACAACTCTGATCACTGTCGGCCTCCTGCTATCGCTGCTGGCCGGTTCTTTGCAGGCCAACAGCAAGCATTGCGGCGACCAAGGCGTTTGGGTTGAAATTCTAGGTGCCGGCAGTGGCGAGCTTGACGACGGACAAGCGTCACCCAGCTACCTGATTTGGCAAGACAATGTGGCCCGAGTACTGATAGACCTAGGGTCAGGATCTCAAGTCGGATTTGAGAAGTCCGGGGCCAGCTTTGAAACCGTAGAGGCAATTGCACTGACCCAACTGAGTCCCGAGCATAGCAGCGACCTGCCCGCCTTTATCAGCGCCGCCCAGAGCGACACTCGCTCCTTGCGTCTGAGCGTGCTGGGTCCAACCGGAGACGGTCAAAATCATCTGTCTACGCGAGAATTCATGCAGCGTCTCTTTGGGGCTAACGGGGTCTATCCCTATTTGGCCAACGCCATCAAACCCAGAGCCAGCCTTGGCTATCGGATACGCGGCGTGGATGTGCAGGCCACAGGTAGCAAGCGTTGGGCCGGTTATCAAACCGAGCATGTGAAACTCAGCGCCATTCCCGTGAATTCGGGTGATACACCTTCACTTGCTTGGCGAGTAGAGATCGACGATCAGGTCATTGTGGTCACAGGCGACTTCAACAACTCGAAAAACCTCGTCGCCACCTTCGCAAAGGACGCTGACGCCTTAGTCGTTAGCCACGCCATACCGGAAAACTCCCGAGGCACCTTACGCGAGTTGCACAGCAGGCCTTCGCAACTCGGGCGCATCGCCGATCAAGCCAATGCGCGCATGCTGATTTTAGGTCATCGCAACGCTCGTACTCGAGGCCGAGAAAGCCTGAGCCGAGCCGCCATGGAAGAGAACTACGACGGACCAATCCTGTTTGCAAATGATGGCGAATGTTGGGGTTTATAGACCCGCTAAACGGCTAGCATCGGCCCCTAGCCTGCATCTGAACGCAGATAATCTACTGCCAGGCGAGACATGGCATGTACCCCAAGGGGCAACGCGCCTTCGTCTACATAGAAGAAGGGTGAATGGTTAGGAATGGCTTTCTCGACCGGCACATCAGCCGGACGCCCACCGATGAAGAAGAAAAACCCGGGGATTTGTTCCTGAAAGAAAGAAAAGTCTTCAGCGCCGGTGATCAATACTGGCTGTGAGACCTGGGCTTGGCCGTACACGTCTTTCAAGGTTGGGGCCAACTGAGCGGTCAGGGCCGCGTCGTTGAAGGTTACCGGCACGCCCGGATCAATTTCTACTGTGGCCGTAGCTCCCTGAGACTGGGCTACCTGAGTCACTACCCGCTGAATCTTCTCGTGAACCTGAGCGCGAACTGTTGGATCAAATGTGCGGATGGTGCCGCTGAGCGTTGCTGTTTCCGGCACGATGTTGTTGCGCACACCGGCCTCAAACTGCCCCACGGTGACCACAACAGGATGTTGGGTAATGTCGATTTGCCTGCTGACAATGGTTTGTAACCCGTTAACGATCTGCGCCCCTACGACAATTGGATCCACCCCAGCCCATGGCCGAGCGCCGTGGGTTTGGCTTCCGGTTATTTCTACGTCAAAGCGCTGGGCGCTGGCCATAAAGCCAAGGGGGCGATAGCTGGCACGGCCAACCTCATCACCCTGAGAAATATGCAGGCCGATGATGGCATCGACATCTGGGTTTTGTAGCGCGCCCTCGGCGATCATCATTTTCGCACCGCCGTTCTCGCCCTTGGGCGGGCCTTCTTCAGCTGGCTGAAAGATAAACTTCACGGTACCCGGTAACTCGTCACGCACAGATGCCAGCACTTGGGCAGCGCCCATCAAGATCGCCACATGATTGTCGTGGCCACAGGCATGCATCACGCCGACGTCCTTACCCTGATATTCCCCGAGGACGGTAGAGGCATAAGGCAGGCCCGTTTTCTCAACCACCGGCAATCCATCCATATCTGCCCGCAGCGCCACCACGGGACCGGGCTTTCCGCCTCTGAGCACACCAATCACGCCGGTATGAGCGACACCGGTTTGCACCTCAATGCCCAGACTCTGCAGATGCTCTGCAACCAGCGCCGAAGTCCGAAATTCCCGATTCGACAGCTCTGGGTTGGCATGAATGTCCCGGCGCCAGGTTACGACTGCGTCTTTTACCGTCTGTACTTGAGAAGCTATTTTTTCATTGAGTCCGTCGGCATTTACCGAAAACGAAGAAAACATCAACAGGACAGGTAAAAGACAATGGACAAATGGAAAAAGACGGTACATATCGAACTCCTAACAGATCAGATCAGCCTATCGGAAAAACAGGGTGCTGACCATTACCAGCCCCGCTCTTTCTTCAGCTGAGTGAACCCCAACCGCTCCTGCATATCAGCAACGAAGTTCGGATAGCGCTGGGGCAAAATCGCCAAGTCAAAATCTCCGGCGATCTCTGAGCGGGTTTCGTGCTCCAGCAAAAACTTGAACGCTTGAATGAGCACCCATTCGTGAGTATTCGTACCAGCACATAGGCTTGTATAAAAGTCAGCGCTCATCACCACCTGATGATGAGTTTCGGCGCTACCTTCCAACACCACCTCGTAGACATCGATACCAACCCTATTCACACTGATCAAAAATAATCTCCAACAATGGACTGACCTATCATGACCGATCAAATCGAAGAGAAGAAAGTACTTTGCGACCAACTGCAAAGTATCTGGCACGAGCAAATTCCGCTGTCTAAGGCTATGCAGATGCAGATCGAAACCTTCGATGGTGAGCTACTCGAAACTCGCGCGGTTTTGGAACCCAACGTCAACGTTCATGGAACGGCTTTTGCGGGCAGTCTATACGCCATACAAGCACTCACGGGCTGGGGGATGATGCATTTGCAGCTCAAGCTAAATAATTTGGATGCATCCATCGTGATCGCCAACGGGCAAATCAACTACGCCAAACCCGTGGCTGAAAAAATCGTTGTGCAGTGCAGTTTTGGAGAGCACGCAGCCGAAATGGAAAAACTCAAAACATCGGGGAAAGGTCGATTCCCCCTTACCTGCCAGGTACTGCTGGCAGACGGCAAAGCAGCCGGTGAGTTTTCTGGTATCTATGCGGTGCGGCTAAATCGTTGAGATAGCCAAGCGCTGGCGCGCACTGCTAGGGCAACGAAGCCCAACACCGACATTGCCTGAGCCCAACCGGACGAGGCGACTAACGCCACACCAACAAAGGTTTGCATGAAGATCAACCAGATGTAGTGCATGCCTACCAAGTGCACGCGTCGCCACCACAAACCCATGGCTCGCTGAGCCCGATTGTTGCTGGTAAGGGCCATCACCCACATCAGCCCAAAGGCTGCGCCCCCAAAGACGACGGTTATCCAATTCGTGGGATCACTGCTAACCAAAAGGTAGGCGCAAACGTAACCAAAGTGCACCGTATGGCTAAGGGCCGCAGAGAGCCCAAGATAACGTCGTAGCCGCATCAAGCCGAAGGTTCTGCCGCTTAGCTGCCCCAGCGGCCGAGCGACATAGGCCAGCAGTAGCATGACAAAAGCCATACGCGCCGTGACTCTGAGCATATAGCCAATATGCTCAAGGGTTGTCTCGCTGGACATGGGTAAAGCCACAGGCGAAACGGCCAGAGCCGACACTAAGCCCACGGCGGTTGCGCCGATAAGAGCATAACCAACAGTTTTATCTGTTTTCACAAGGACTCTCCCATCCCGACGAAATCACCAAACCCATAAGTTGCTAAGGCGTTTGAAAAGCTAACTTACTGGTAATGTCGATCACAGGCTCAACTCGCCCGGCTCGTATTTGCGGCCGAAACACCCATGTGCGCACAGCGATTAGGGCTGCATCATCGAACAGCCCAGGAGGGTCACTGGCTATCACCCGCACATTAATTACTTCGCCTTGAGCCGTAACATCGTACTGCACTGTTACCTCGCCCTCAGTGCCACGGGATTTTAGCTCTGACGGATAAATTGGCGCGCTGCCGCTCACCAACTGCAAGGGCCGGCTGTCTGGCGGCTGCACAGCGCAGGCATTCAAAAGCCCCAACACACACAGGGGCAAGGACAGTTTCGCTAGTCTTCGAATGTGAACTGCCAGTCTGTCTTTAAATAATCCCACGCTCATAGCACTCCCTGCTTGGGTTATCATGTGTTCTTCAGCCTCGCCAGTCCACAGGCCAACGACCATGTCAGAAGAAAATCGCGACGAAAGCGTGAGCGGCGACTCATATTGCAATGACGCCCACACCAAAAGCTCGGAAGAATCCAACAAAGAAGTGCACCTGACCTTGGCACAGATGTTTGGCAGTGCCTTTGCCGCCATGATTGGCGTTCAATCCAAGGACAAACGCGAGCGGGATTTTGCCAAGGGTAAGGCCAGTCACTTTATTATCGTTGGCTTGGTGCTGACCGCGGGCTTTGTGCTGACCATGGCCGCTGTCGTCAGTTTGGTTCTATCACTGGTTGCTTAGACGCAAGATCATTGGGCCCCTGTGAACACAATTTTAAAACCGCGCTGGAACCTTTCCGCTTAAACCTCAACCCCAGCAACAATGGCGGCCATGGTTGGCCCATGAGCCTGAAACTCCTGAAACAGGGCAAACTGCTCTTGAGCGCGGCGCAGGTTGTCGCCGTGGTTCGGCACCGAAAAGTACCGATCCCCGTCTAAGTGATCGGTCAAAAAACGCAGGCCCAGCATGTAGGCCAGATAGGCCGGAGCGCTAACTAAACAGTCGGCATCAAGATCTTGCTTGCCCTTCCCGGCACGAAACCCCGTCACGCAGGCTTGGAAATCTTCCGAGTCAAAACCGCCTCGACTGAAGGCAACCGAACGCACCAAATCGCCGAAGTCCCAAGCCCAGTGCCCGTGCATGTTGTTGTCTAAATCTATAATCGCCAGCACTCGACCGCCAGCATCGTCAAAAAGCGCGTTGTTGATTTTGCAGTCCCCATGAATCAGGGCATTGGGAACCGCCAACTCTGGCGGCCACTGGCGGTGCTCTTGCACAAGCTCAATCCACGGCTGAGCCTTTGTTATCTCCGCCAGCTCGGCACAAGTAAGAACGGTGTCAAACTGGGCAAGGTATTCGGACATGTGCAAAAAATTGGGAATCGTGTGCTTGAGATTGGCGGATTCCACTGCCTCCAGCGCCCGCTGATAGGCACCAAAGGCTTTGGCCGCTAGCCGAATCTGAAGGCGGTTTTGGGGTGGGTCAAAGGTGGTGGAACCCTCAACAAAGCGCCACATCCGCCAGCAAGTTGTATCACCCTGGATTGCCAGCCTGAGCAGCGGCAGCCGCTGTTTTGTGGGAACGAGTTCGGGCACCCGATAAAGCCCGGCGTAACTTTCATTGTTAGCCAGCGCGCCAAGAACCAGCTGAGTTTGAGCCATAAGCAGATCAATATCCCAATAGACCACATCATTGATCTGCTGCAGAACATAGCTCTCATCAGGCTGGGAGGCGTCGGTTAGCCGATAAGTTTGGTGGATATGGCCTTGGCCCAGGGGTTCCAACTCCGCGGCGGCAAACCAAGCCCGCGCAGCCGTTTTTGCAGCAGCGATCTTCGCAGCCTCATTCATCGTACCCCTTACCGAGTTGGCGTTAGTCCCATCACTCATGCTCGAAATTGCGACCATCTCTTGAAGCTTCTTCCGCGCTCAGAGCCCAACGCCAGCGCACCAAGGGCGCCGCCATGTACTCGCCGTAGGGTTTATCCAGCGCCTCTAGGCCCGCAAGGGTGGCGTCCCGCGTCGCTTCCCCGCCGGCATAAGACGCAACGATCGCGGCGCCACGATGCAGGGCTTCAATGGCCGGTACCAACTCTTCAACAACTGTCTGATCCCCAAGCCCCAGAAGCAGCTCTTGCACTCGGTTAGCGCTTGCCGCCAGAGTCAGGTCATCCAGCCGTCGGGCAGCCATACTCTCCGGCGGCAGCATATCCACCACCTTATCCAGCGGGGTTGTAACGGCATAGGGACGAGCCTTTGGCATCTCGCTTCCAGCAATCCTCGCTTCCAAGGCCTGCTGACCCAACAAGCGCCCGTACCATTTCACCGGTTCTAGCAGGCTGGCTATGTCCACTTGTGCTCCGCTCAAGCCTAGAGCATGTAGGTTCCGCCGCGCTGTCAGTTCTGGGTCTTCCGGCAGACAAAGCCAACAGCTTTGAAGGCGAGAGTAAAAACTGTCCATGTCAGTACAGTCAGCAGCAGACCAAAGCCGCTCGGCCACCGCTGGCAAACGGCTCCACAGGCGCGTGGGTAGCACCTCGGGAGTCACCAGTTCCGACCAAAGACAGGCCTCGCCACCCATGACGCGGATGTCCCCAGCGAAGTCCACGGCACCCTGCCGCCACTGCTTGGTCCATTCGATACCCTCGGAAACATGACTTAGGCGTGGGTCTTTCTGCATGCTGTCTTCAAGCGCCAACCACTCGGCTTGGGGCAACTCCGGATCAGACTCGTAGTGCATATCCGCAGGGAAGTGCAAATCAAGATAATAGGGAGCCGATACCAAAACTGGCTGGCCCAGCGCCAGCCCACGATCCCGGGTTGTGGCACCACGCCAGTTTTGCACCACGCAATCCGGCATATCCGGGTGCAGCACCTCATCCCACGCCACCGGTGTTTTGCCCTTCGCCCGCACCAAGGAACATACTCGAGTGAGAAACTCGTTTTGCAGATCGTGAGTGCTAATGCCCTGCTGCTGCAGATACTCGGCTATGACCGGATCCTGCTGCCACCAGTCTGGGCTAACCTCATCGCCACCGACATGGACATAGTCATCTGGAAATATGTCCGCCAGTTCCCCAAGCAAAGTTTCAATGGCCGTATAGACATTTTCGTCAAGCGGATTAAGGCACCCTTTGTGAACCCCAAAGCGCTGAGTGGGTTCGCAGATATTTCTTTTACCCCATTGAGGGTAAGCAACCAGCCACGAGGTAACATGGCCAGGCATATCTAGCTCAGGAACAATGCGCACCCCGAGCTCTGCAGCGTAGCCAACCAGCGCTTTAAGTTCCTCACGGGTGTAGTGATCGGCGCTAGCCAACTCAGGATAGGCAGCGCTTGGAAAACGAAAGCCCTGATCATCGGAAAGATGCAAATGCAGCACATTCATCTTCAGCATGGCTAGGCCATCGACCACAGACTTTAAACTCTGAATAGGGAAAAAGTGCCGGGCCACATCCAACAGCAAACCCCGCCACGGAAAACGCGGACTGTCTTCAATGCTAAGACCGGGCAGCACCTGGTCGTGTCGGGCCAGTTGAGCGAGAGTGGAAATACCGCGCAAAGCCCCCCACTTGGAGCCAGCCCTAAGTCCCACTCGGTTATTAGTAACTTCTAATTCGTAGGACTCGTCCATGGTCCACATAGGTACTGCTGCGTCACCAGACTCGAGAACCTCAATGGAAATCGGCCCAAGTCGATAGGCCGCCAGCACCTTCTCGGCGTAGCAAAGTACATCTGAGTTTTTAGAACCGACGAACTCAAACACCGTAGGTTGCGAAGACGGCGCTGGTTGGGAAGGCGTCTTCACCATGGCAGCATTTTTCGGCCAAGGCAGGCAATTCAATTGGAGGTCGGGAATTGTTGTCATGATGACCATCATGCACGAAGGCAAAGCCGTTAAACATCGTTCTGCTGATGGGGCCGGACACTCTTGCTTTCCGAAGGGTGACCAAATATGAGGGCCTCACTAACCTTCCATCTTCTGCGGCAGGCCGCTGGTCGGTAATTCCTACCCGGCTTGGTGCACGCCCTCTATCTTTTCTAACTTGGGCGAGACACCTATCTATGGATGTATCAAACCGGTGGCAAAAACCTGCTTTCGTTATAGGGCACAAACTATCGCCCTTTCTTCTCTTGTTCCTAACAACCTCCTGTACCTCTGTCAGCCAGCGTCTTGAAGAGCCCGCTGCAACATCTGAAGAAGAGGCCATCCTTTCCGCAAACGCCTATGTGCCGCCAGTGCTCATTACACCCAAAACTCCAAGATTTCCCCACGCCCCGCGCAGACTGGGCAAAGAAGGCTGGGTTGTGCTGGATTTTATGGTCGACCCGAAAGGCAAGCCATACGAGATAGAGGCTACCCGGCTTGGGGGACATAAATCCTTTGTGGAGGAGGCCGTTCGGGCCGTTGAGCAATTCGTATATGAACCCGCGAGCTTAAATGGCAGACCCGTTCACGCAAGAACAACTAGAACGATTCGGTTTTCGTTGGGCGACAAGTTATATCCTCGAGTCAGCAGAGATTTTTTTCATGTTTATCAGAACTTTTTACGGGAAGCTTTTGAGGCAAACAGCGAAACCGCAATTCACCAAAGCTACCAGCAGCTTAGCGCTTTCGGCATCCAAAAAACCGGAGAAATGGAGCTACTCAACTTCGCAAAAGCTCTGTATGCCTCCCGTATAAAGGATCACTTCAGAGCGATGGAGTATCTTACTGATGCCCTAAGCTTGGAGAATGAGGATTCCGTCTTCCAAGACGAAGAACGTCTGCGCCATTTACAAAGTTTGTTTTGGCTGCAGTTTCACAACAAGAATTTTGGAGCGGCTCTAGACACGTGGCAAAGGATCGAGCCAAAACTAAGCGATTCAAGACAACGCTCTAGCTATACAAACTTGGTAACACAAATTCTCGGGTATAAAGAGTCAGAAAGAGCTTTCGCCGCCCGCCGAAGTATCAACGGCACTAAGCGGTTTGCGCACAAACTTCTGACAAATGCATTCACCCTTTCGAACGCTGAAGGCTCACTTACAACGGCCAAGCTCTATTGCATCAGCGGATTCATAATCTACGAAATAGAACTTCAAGTACGTTATGTCGTCCCCCCAAATCTCAGCGACTGCCGTTTAGTCGTCACTGGAAGTCCTAACACCACGTTCACGATTTCAGAAAATCCGTGATCAATAGGATTGCCTAGCAGGTTTGCTTCAAACCGCTGCCTTTACAGGGGTGCATAGATACCGTGAGCGTCGGATTAGGCCACAATAAGCAACCACATAAGATCTCTCTACCCTCATATTAAGGTAAGCTGCGCATCTTGAACGCGGAAGCTAAGGGTTACTCTTTTGGATATCAAAGAACGCATGCAGGCGGTGTTTCAGGCAGAAGCCGCCGCCATCAATGCCATTGAGGTCGATGCAGATTTCATTCATGCGGTGGAAGTCATGATGGCTTGCCGGGGCAAGATTCTCACCACGGGTATCGGCAAAGCTGGGCACATCGCAAAGAAATTCGCAGCCACCCTATGCTCAACGGCGACTCCCGCAGACTTTATTCATCCCGCCGAGGCTGCTCACGGTGATCTAGGACTGGTGGGAAGCAACGACGTCATGATCGCCTTTTCTACCAGCGGCAAAAGCCGAGAGGTGCTGGAAATTTTGGAGATGTCTCGGCATTTGGGCGTCGACAAGATCATTGGCGTCACATCTCATCTGGACTCGGAGCTTCGCAATCACAGCGACCTGATTTTAAATATGGGAGTGATTACCGAGCCATGCCCTCTTGGCCTGACCCCCAGCGCGTCGATGGCCGTGATGCTAGCCATCAGTGACGCTCTGGCCCTAGCGCTGCTAGAGCAAAAAGGCGTTACCCGGGAAGACTACGGCCTGCGCCATCACGGCGGCTACCTAGGTCGGGCGGCCCGAGCGGATAATGAACCCAGATAACCTAGCCTGCTGAACAGCGGGCTAGGACTGCCGAGCGGCGATCTCTTCCTCGGTCCAACCCACCATGGCCAGCTGATAACTGTTCAAGGTCGGCACCTTCGGCCAAATATAGGTTTCTCGCAGGGGTGCAGCCTGAATGTTTGGGAATGCATCGGCATCGATAAAGCGATCTGACCAATTTGTGGTGGAGGTCAAATTGCTCACTGCAGCTTTGCGTTGCTCAATGACCGCCGGATTGGACTTAGACCGAGGCATCATACAAATCAGGCTCGCCGCTCGAAGCAGCTCATCATCCCGGCTAGGCTTGGTCAGGCTCGGGGCGCTGCAATGGATGGTTCGAGAATCCCACAACAATAAGTCTCCCGCCTCCATATGACACATGACGGGTTGGTTTTGGACAAGATTTTCGTCGTCGTTTGGAAATCGAAAGTGATCAATGCTGGGGTGAATCCGGTCCAGTCGTTCTGCGTATTGCTCGGGTATTTTTTCGAACAATCTATGACTGCCGGGAATCACCACGTTGCCCCCAGTTTCTTGCGATGTCGGCAAAAGGTTCACCAGACCCTGAACACAGTGCTTGCCCGGTCGGCCAATCGGATGCTGATCTATGTGCAGCCAGCTATTACCAGCGTTAGTTTTCCATGATTCTTCATAGGTCCAAGGGCGCCAGATGGTTACGCCATCGAAACTCACCAACAGATCTTCGTCGCCATCCCATACCTGGGCGAAACATTGCTTTACGTTCGGCACATCACGAATAAACCATTGAGCCGCGCTGTGACCGATGCCATAGCTGGGCAAAATGCCTCCATGGACGGTGGTGGGCCAACGGTCGTCGCCCCAAGTGTCGATATCTGCTCGATCAATGCCCGTCTCAAGCTCTTCCAAATAATCCCATAACAAACCTACAGCTTTACTGGCTTCGGTAGCAGTCAACGCATTGGCAAAGATCACATAACCATGTTCTTCAAGATAATTCGTGGCAGCCGAGTCGCCGGTACGAAAACGAGGTACGTGCTGGTACGAAATATGAATATTGTTTTGCATAGCAGGCTCTTAACGCTTCTTTCCTGAGAGCGTAATCATGTTCTCTGAAGCGGTCTAGCATTAGATCAACTAGAAACTCGCTGCCTAGTTACTCCGGAATCATCTCGAATCGGTAGTCATTAGGCTTACCTCGAAAGCCCAATCCGAGTAAAAAATCTCCGGGACCGGCCAAGGGTGCCAACAGTTGGCGCCCGCCCCGACTCTCCGCAACACCAATGGCGTGACCAACCAACCAACGACCAACACCATTGCGCCGGTACGGCTCTGACACCATCACCATGGCCAATTCGTGGCGAGGCTTGGCGTCGCTGGGCAGATACATGGCATAGCAACCGATAATCTGCTCCTCAATTTTAGCAACGCGCAGCACCTGGGGTTCCGGGACCAGCCCAGCAAAAACCTTCAACATCACGTCCGGCAAGTGCGCTGGATCGCCACGGAACACTTCGTAGTCGCGCAGTGCTAGCGCCATAGCTTTTTAACTCCCTTCACCAATCCCGCGAAGAAGCCGCTTTCGCCCTGTCGCACCGGTGCCCCTAGTAATCGCCGCACTAAGACTTTGGCCAGCTGCTGGTAGTTTTCCCACTGATCCTCAATCTCATAGCAGTCCGGGCCAAAGGTTTGAGCAAAATCTTCGGCGAGACACGGCAAACACTGACCCACGAAAGCTGCGCCTGTCGGCGTAAAGTCTTCCTCATGTAGCGCGGCCCCATGGGCGGCAAACAGGGATGACACCCGACCTTCTTGTAAACGAACCGCTGATAGCTGTTGGGCGTACTGGGATATGAACTGTTGGCTCATCAGCTGATGCTGGGCACAGAAGGCCAGCAGAAAACCCAGCGGCAACAGGGCTTTATCCAAGGATCCCGCCGCGACTAGGTAATCATCCACTGTGGCCAGAGGTTGGCGCATGTCTTTGTGCAGGGCTCTGGTGCAGATTACGGTGCAAAGCTGGAACGAGAGCGAATGCCCCATCCCGACGCTGCCCGCTGCAAAATATAGAGTGAGCGAAAAGTTGCGTTGGGCTCGCCCGCACGGTTGTGTCGAACAAATACTACGGCAAAGTGCACTTTGTTCTCGTCAGCTTGCACGGTTTCGATACTTTCCCAACGACTAAAAGCCCAGTCGAACCGCTGAGCAAAGGCATCGAAATCCGTGGCTTCGATGAAGGTTTGAGCATCCGGCGAAACACGAACGCCACCGCTGGCAACACGAACATGAGGGAACAACAGCGTATCGGCAAAAGCCTTAGGATCCCTGGCATTGAACGAGCGCATAAAGGCATACATCACCTCTAGGGCTTGGGCCTCTGCCTGCCTCGCCGAGGACGCGGCTTTGGCTGGCAATAGTTTTAGCTCTGGCTCAGTCGACTGAGCCTGAACCATGGAGGCCGTCAGCAGAACCATGCCTACTAAAGCGGTGGCTAAATTGGTGTACGTTGCGCGCATAAAACTCTCCAGTTACGCCGGTTGGTCGCCGGTTAAAGTGACCCGGTGCATCAAGCGGTGCTGGGGCAAAAAGTCGTTTACCGGTTTGTGCTGAGTGGAACGGTTGTCCCAAATAGCCACAGTACCGGGCTGCCAAGACAATCGCACAGTATGCTCTTCGGTCACCACGTGACGATACAAAAACGCCAGCAGTGCCTCGCTTTCCTTAGCCGGCAAACCCGCAATATGAGTGGTAAACAGCGCATTGACATAGATAGCTTTACGCCCGCTTTCGGGATGGGTACGAATCAGAGGGTGTTCGACGGGCGGATGTTCTGCAATGGCCGGCGCTAGGCGCTCTGCCCCACCCGGTTCCGCCAGACTTTCCCGAAACCCGTGGCGAAAGTCATTCACCGCCTGTAGCGGCTGCAAAAAAGCCTGCATTTGTGGCGACAAGGCATCATAGGCGGCAGTGGCGCTGGCCCAAAGAGTATCACCGCCGAAAGCTGGAATAATTTGACCCTGGAGCAGGGTGAAACTGGGTGGCGTTTGCATAAACGTCATATCCGAATGCCAAACCTCAATCTTGGACGGGTTGGCAGCGGTGCTTTCTAGAATCTGCACATCTGGCGCATCGTCCACGGTTGTGTAGGCAGGATGCCCCAAAACGTCCCCGAAGCTTTTGGCGAAGGCGGCAAATACTTGTGGGTCCTGGGGCTGATCGCGAAAAAACAGCACCTCGTGATCTACCAACAAGGCGCGCACTCGCTGATAGACAGCGTCGCTGGACGCAACGTCCTCAAGAGAAGCTCCGTGGACAAATCCCCCCAAGGCGCCAGATGCCTTATGAACCTGTATTTTTTCGTTTAATGCCATGACTGACCCCCTCGAGATCCTGCAGCGAGGGCTGATTGTATCCAAGCTGCCTCTATGCCACACCCGTTAAAGTGTTCAAGGGCTGGCACAAGCTGAACAATTCAAGGGCGGTTGAAAAAATCATCAGGTAATCTTTTGCCATGGGACGCTACCGACCACCAGAACCAGCTAAAGCGGCAATTATTACCGCTGAGGGCTTCGCTCGCCTGCAAGAAGAACTCAACTACCTGTGGAAGGTCAAAAGACCCGAAGTGACAGCCCGGGTGGCCGCCGCCGCTGCCTTGGGGGATCGCTCGGAGAATGCCGACTACATCTACGGCAAGCGCCAGTTAGGAGAGATAGATCGGCGCATTCGTTATCTGGATAAGCGCATTAGCACCATGCAAGTGGTGGATCGGTTACCCAGCGACACCAGCAAAATTTATTTCGGTGCTTGGGTGGAACTGCGTCACGGGGAAACCGGTGATTCATACACCTACCGCATCGTTGGCCCCGATGAAATCGATCAAGACCCCGCCTATATCAGTATCGATTCACCCATGGCTAAGGCACTTATCGGAAAGTTAGAAGGCGACGAAATTTCTATTTTACAAACTACCCAGAACAGTAAGGTTCTGAGCTTTGAAAAAACTCCGGATCCCACCGAGTACGACATTACACGAATTCGGTATACTGAGGTCTAACGGTTTCTCTAAGACGAAGCCTCAATAAATGGGCGTTCAGCCAGACGTTGCCCATTCACCGAATGGAGCTGAGGCTATGCTGATATTCATAGTATTTTCGATTCCATGTGTTTTATTTTTAGCATCGATGATCTTGCTGAGAGGTTGGACCGGTTTAACAAAGGCGATCGTCCTTAATTTTTTAATCGTAATCGTTTATGCGCTGGTCTATTTACCCCAAACAGGAATGGCTCCTATTAATTTTTTAAGCTTACTCTATTTGCATTCGGGCATTGTGTTTGTTGTCGCAATCATCAAGAAGGTAAGACACATTCGGTCGCTGAAACATCGTGCCAAAACGAATTGCTCAGCTTCATCAGACTATTAGGCCTTTCTAATTCTGAATCCAGCGGATCGGCGATAACCCCGATCCGCCAATGACATAATGGAGCCCATGTACTGGTTCAACGGCCTGAAATTGGGCTTATGACCGGGCTCAAGCTCAGCCGCTGCTTTGCCGGCGGTAACAGTGCAGGGGACGACCCAGAGGGCACTCCAGATGCCGCCAACGCCATAAGCCAAGGCATGACTTGTCGCCATGCAGCTTCAGCGGTCCGAGCTAGCCGATGTTCGGGTTGCCCTCCGCGCAGGTCCAGCAAGGCACGTAGCACGATAATGGCCGCTCGCTGAATACCATGGGCATCTTCGGGGTATTGTTCGGCCACAACCAATGACGCCGATTTTGCATCGGATAAATCTGATGGTCGTTCTGGTAACTGTTCTGGCAACAGGGGCCGAAGCAGGTCTCTCAGGGTACTGGCTAGCAAGCTCTTCGAGGCATCGCCATCTACCTGTAGGCGGCGACGTTGCTCGGATTCAAAACGTTCTAGGCAGGCAACCTGAGAGTCTAACGCCCAAGCGCACAAACCCTCTTTGTTGCCAAAGTAATGATAGATCATTCGCTTGTTAACGCCGGCATCGTTGGCCAACTGATCCACACGAATACCCGCGGAACCGAGAGTCACTAGCTGCTGAATTGCAGCTTGCAGTAGCCGATGGCGTGTTTGTTGTGGGTTACGCATGGCTATATGTAACCATTTATTTACTTATGGATGCAAATCAGCCTACTGCTGCGAATAAGTAACCATATAGTTATATAATTCAAAGCACAGCCAAGGCTTTAGCGCTCCAAAGCCAACAAAAACCGCTTTGCATCCAAACCGCCGCCGAACCCAGTCAACGATCCATCGCTGCCCACGACGCGATGACAGGGAATGAAAATCGCCAATGGATTGTTGCCATTAGCATTACCTACGGCCCGCATAGCCTTTGGCGATCCAATAGTTTCAGCGATTTCTTTGTAGGTGCGGGTTTGGCCGTAGGGGATGCCTTGCAAAGCCTTCAGCACCCTGGCCTGAAAAGGTGTAGCCGGTGGATCCAGAGGCAGGTCGAATACCCGTCGTCGCCCGGAAAAATACTCCTGCAACTGTTCTTTGGCCTGTTCAAATCGATCGTCGTCCCGGCACCAGTCCGGGTCTGCATTCAATCTCGCTTTTTTACCTTGGGAAAAATACAAACCCGTCAACGCGCGCTCATGAGCCGTCAGTAATAAGGAACCAATTGGGCTATTCATCGTACTGAAAACGGTGCAAGAACGAGCATTCATACCATTTCTCCGAGCCAATTTCGTAAGTTAGCGCACACTATCGTCTGCTAGTCAGGCCGCTGCCGCACTCGGTTCCCTCGCGCAATCGCGGCCAAACGCCACAAGTGCATCAGCCCATAGGCGCGCCAGGGGCGCCATGGCTCTGCTACCTTCAATGCTTCCGCCGGGGTGGTCTGTAAGTGCTTCAGTACAACCCAGTCATTGTGCGGAAAGGCATCTGGGTCTTTCACAACCCGCAATCGGACATAGTTTTGAGTCCACGGACCAATGCCCTTGATCTCGCCAATGCGCGATACAAAGGCCTCCGCAACATCGCCCTCGGGCAGCTCAAGATTCTCTTGCACAACCCACTCGGCGATGGTCGCAATGGCTCGACCTCGATTACCGGGAATTCCAAGTTCCGCTATGTCTCGACTCTGCAGTTGGCTAGGGCTGGGAAAGTCCCCCTGCCCGTAGGCTTGGACCATTCCGTTGGCCAAGTCTGTACCCCGCGCCACACTAACCTGCTGACCCAATACCGCCCGAACGGTGGTTTCGAACCCATCCCAAGCACCCAGCACCCGCAAGCCCGGTGCGTGGCTAACGCTCTGGGCCAACATAGGCGAACAGGTGGCCAAGGTGTGATCGACCACCCGGCTGTCCGTGTGCAGGTCGAACAGCCGAGTGACCCGACTAAGCAACTCGCAAACAGGCGCACCCCCAAGAGGTAATCGGGCTTGCAAACTGCCATTGGCGGCCCACACCTCAACCCAGGATGGCGGTTGGTTTGACGCCGATACTCGACGTTTGTAATGGTGGCCGGCCACCTCTTCGATACCCAGTAGCGCCCGCCGCCTTAGGTAATCAAAGGCCCAATCCATGTGGTAGGGCCCTTTTACCGGCAGCGACAGAGTGATGCCGCCGGGCTCGACACCAGTGGCCCCCTGCATGCGGCGCAGTTCGGTTGGCGTTAAACCATGCGCATGCTGGCAATGTGTACGCAACTCCCGGACCCCGCTCAACCCACCTTCTAGAGCGACCTTGGTCAATGGCAAATCGGTTTGGGTCAACAGCGCGGACACCAAGGACTTTCGCATAGGCAGCGAACTACCTAACGTTAGCTGGCTCGCCGGTTGATTAGTTTGTTCAGGCACCTTCATCACCAAACTATAACGGAAGGTGTCGATTCAAGAAGACACAGGTGGCATCAAAACACAGACTGCCGCTGAAATTGTCGACCCCGCGAGGTTTTTACTCAGCCGGGTAATTTCTTTATGGTTTGGGCTGATCACACTTTTTTTACCAAGGCAACGGGGAGTACAACACATGAGCGAAGCAGCCTGGGAAGAACCCTCGGATCTGATTATTGAACAGATTGAAATCGGTCCGATGCAAAACTATACCTACCTGATTGGCTGCCGAAGCACTCGCGAGGTTGTCCTTGTGGATCCTGCTTGGGATATCGACTCTTTGGTCAGCCACATCAACGAAAAGGACTACAAACTGACCGCCGCTCTAGCCACTCACTACCACCCGGATCACGTTGGCGGTTCTTTCAGCGGAAATCAGGTTGAAGGTTACGCCAAACTACTGGAGACCAACCCGGTAAAACTTTACGCCCACAACCTAGAAGCCGACGGTATTAAGAAGGTAACGGAGGTTTCCGAGTCGGATATCGCACGCGTGGAATCCGGCGATACCCTGCGGGTAGGCAACATCGAAATCGAGTTTCTGCATACCCCGGGACATACTCCCGGCAGCCAATGCTTCAAAGTAAAAAATACCCTCATCAGCGGGGACACCCTGTTCATTAACGGTTGTGGCCGGGTCGACCTGCCGGGCTCCAATTCAGAGGACATGTATCACAGCATGTGCAAGTTATGCAGCTTGCCCGACGATACCCTGCTGCTGCCCGGCCACAACTACGGTCATGTGCCCAATGCCACCATGGGTGAGACCAAGAAGAGCAACGTGTACCTGCGCATCAATGATCTGGAGACTTGGTCGTCCATCATGGGCCACTAGCTTACTGAATCCGTTAACAGGAGATCGAAATGACCGAACTAGTCACCTACACCTCTCAAGACCACGTAGCCACAGTTACCATCAACCGGCCCGATCGCATGAACGCCCTGAACGAAGAAGTCATTTTGGCTCTTCAGGCGGCATGGCAAAGACTAGAACAAGGCGACGATCGTGTGGCGGTTCTGACCGCAGCCGGTGACCGCGCGTTTTCTGTGGGCGCAGACGTCAAAGATACGCCGAAAGAAATGTGGCAGGGTGTCCCGAGCATTGGAGCAACCACCACCAAGCCGGTGATCGCAGCGGTAAAGGGTTGGTGCATTGGCGGCTCCTACGTCATCGTGCAAATGTGCGACTTAGTGGTCGCTGCCGAAAATACGAAGTTTAAGTACCCGGAGGCTCAACTGGGCTTTACCGGCGGTCTGATCGCCAGCGCCGTGGCGCGAATCCCCCACAAAATCGCCATGGAGTTCATGTTGCTCGGCGAGGATTTTGACGCCCAAAGAGCCCTGGACGCTGGCATGGTGAACAAGGTCGTGCCCACCGGCGAAGAAGAAGCCCACGCTCAGGCTTGGGCAAGAATTCTTGCCGATTCTGCACCACTTGTGGTTCAAGGCTTAAAAGAATTCAGCCTTGCCACATTACCTAAAAGCCCAGCGGAAGCAGGCGCAATTGCTCGAGACCAATTATTGGGCATCAAGTTCAGCGAGGACGGTGCCGAGGGCAGAAAGGCCTTTGGAGAAAAGCGCACCCCTGAATTCCACGGTCGCTAAACCAAGACGAAGCACCAGCTCGAGCTACAGACTCATTGTGGCGAAACAGCGACGCAACTCGTTAACGAAGAGTTGGGGCTGTTCGAAGGCGGCAAAATGCCCGCCTTTATCCAGCTCATTCCAATACACGATGTTCGGATAACGCTGCTCGGCCCAGCTCCTAGGCGTCGCTACGATCTCTTTCGGGAAAATACTGCAGCCAGTGGGAATCTTCACCTGCTGATCTGCAACCCCACTGAAGGCGGTGCCAAAGCTCTCCCAGTACAATCGGGCCGACGATGCGCCGGTACCGGGCAGCCAATAAAACATCACGTTATCCAAAAGCTCCTGCCGACTAAGCGCATTTTCTGGATGGCCGCTGCAGTCAGTCCACTCATAAAATTTCTCAATAATCCATGTGGCCTGCCCCATGGGCGAGTCCACCAAACCGTAGCCCAAGGTTTGGGGGCGAGTGCTTTGCTGGGTGGAATAACCCGCACCCCACTGCTGGTAATACTTGGCACCGGCTAAGGCAGCCTTGTCCCGCTCGGTTGGATTAGCCAAGGCTTCCTTGGTCGCCCGAGCATTCGGCATGTTGACGTGAATACCCGCGCACTGGCCTTGGTTCTGCAACCCGATTGCTGTGGTTACTGCTGATCCCCAGTCCCCACCTTGGGCGAAGTAACGGTCGTAGCCAAGACGCTGCATCAGGGTATTCCAAGCTTGGGCGATTTTTTCCACCCCCCATCCGGTGCCGACGGGCTTCGCGGAAAACCCGTAACCCGGTAAAGACGGGCACACCACATGAAACGCCTCTTCGGCTTTGCCGCCATGAGCAACCGGATCCACCAGAGGCGCTATCACTTTGTGGAATTCCACCACGGAGCCAGGCCAGCCGTGAGTCATAAGCAAGGGCCGTGCATGAGCCTCAGGGCTTTGCAGATGAATGAAGTGAATATCCAGCCCATCCAGCTCGGTGACGAACTGTGGGAATTGATTGAAGTAGACCTCGCGTTCACGCCAGTCGTATTCGTGCTGCCAGTAGGCCGCCAACTGCTTGGCGTAGTCCAACGGCAGACCCTGGCTCCAATCCTCGGGCGTTTGCGGATCGGGCCATCGCGTCATGGCCAAACGCTGGGCCAAATCGTCTAATACCTGCTGGTCGATCTTAAGAGTGAACGGACGAATGGGGGATGATTGGGCCACGACTATCTCGAGCTGCAAATGGCCCTTGATCATCGCAGATTGTGGGATGAAAACAAAAAGGGCCGCTGATGCGACCCCTTCCGCTCAAGACGAGACAGGTCTCTAGGGTAGCAAGTGGGCTACCGCGTCGCGTTCTTCGGCAAGCTCGGTTTCCGTGGCCGCCATCTTTTCCTGACTAAAGGCATTCACCTCCACGCCTTGAACGATGCTCCAGTCGCCTCCGCTGCAAGTCACTGGGAAGGAGTAGATCAGACCTTCCGCGATACCATAACTGCCATCGCTGTAGACACCCATGGAGAGCACGGTATCGCTACCCAGCGCCCAATCGCGCATGTGATCGATAGCTGCATTGGCTGCAGAGGCTGCGCTGGATGCACCCCGGGCTTCGATGATCGCCGCACCACGTTGCTGCACGGTGGGAATAAAGTCACCGGTATACCAGTCCATGTCCACCATGGACATAGCCTGCTGGCCAGCAACCGACGCACGATGAATATCAGGGTACTGAGTCGCTGAGTGGTTGCCCCAAATGCACAGGCCTTCAACCTCTGAAACGTGCTTACCAGCTTTAGCGGCCAGTTGGGCCATGGCACGGTTGTGGTCCAAGCGAGTCATGGCGGTAAAGTTTCGGGGATCCAGATCTGGCGCGTTGCGCTGGGCGATTAGGGCGTTGGTGTTCGCAGGGTTACCTACCACGAGAACTTTGACGTTGCGGGAAGCATTGTCATTCAAAGCCTTACCTTGTGCCGAGAAAATGGCGGCATTAGCTTCCAGCAGATCTTTGCGTTCCATACCGGGGCCACGAGGACGCGAACCCACGAGCAGAGCGTAATCCGTGTCTTTAAATGCAACCTTGGCGTCGTCGGTGTAGATGACGTCTTGCAACAGCGGGAAGGCACAGTCGTCCAGTTCCATGACCACGCCCTTCACGGCGTCTAGGGCAGGGGTAATCTCGAGCAGCTGTAAAATGACCGGCTGATCGTTACCCAACATAGCTCCTGAGGCCACTCGGAAAAGCAGGGCATAGCCAATTTGGCCTGCAGCGCCGGTGATGGTTACGCGTACTGGATCTTTCATTATTTCTCTCTCAACGTTGTGACAAGTGGTTTTTGACGAGGGCGCATTCTAAGGGGTCTGGTGCAAAATTGCCGCACTGAAATCGTCATTGTCCGACCAGACGAGGCCAAATAGGCAAAGAAAGTGGGTTAATCACGCCTCATAGTGCTTGAACAGCGCAGGCTTCTGACTGGCTACCCTGAGGGCTACCTCGGAAATCCACGGAGGCTTCGGCTTCGGCAACTGATCGAAGGCGTAAAAGTGCGGCACTCCATGCAGCAGAGGCTCGCATTGCCGTACCCGGCCCTCCCATTGATGACATGCGTAGACGAAATTTATCCCCTTACCCTTGGCCTCGCCGGTACCAAAGGTCAAAGCAGCAACCAGCCTCAACGTCTTAGGGCGAACCCCCACTTCCTCCCAAGCCTCTCGGCGCGCGGCCTCAAGGGGATTCTCACCAAGTTCAATCCGTCCACCGGGATAGGCCCAGAAGCCGTCCAAAAATCCAGTGGCGATGCGTTGCTGCAAACACATTCGAACCCCTTCCGTAGCAAATTCACACAGCACGATGTGAACCACTGCTTGGTTAAATTGCTGCCAAGGCAAAATGCCCTCCTTTTCACATCTTTTTCGGCATTTTTGGCGGCGAAAGGCCCAATACAAACACCTAGGAAAGCCTTGCTGCACCTTCGACAAAGGACAACACAGGCTTGATTCCACAGTACATTTTTGAGAATGTTGCCGACCGGCTGGAACACCACCAGTCGACGCTGACCGGTAGATCATCTGTAATAACGGCATCTGCCAAACCATATTAAAAAAAACGCCCCTGTTGTGCATTACTCGCGCAGCATAGGCACCGTGACCCTTTAAAATGGCCGACCAAGCATTTCACTTGCTTTGACGCCGGCGCTTGGCTGGCCGGACTGTCCACCGTAAGGGTTTGTCGATGCAGTTTAAAGCATCGGCACAAAAACAACTGAGACGATCTATGACGCTGACATTCAACGGAAACTTCCCACAAAAGAACGGGCTATACGATCCCGCAAACGAGAAAGACGGATGCGGCGTGGGCTTCGTTTGCGATATCAAGGGGCGACCAAGCCACAAGATTTTGCAGGACGCGTTTGCCATGAACTGCTGCATGGAGCACCGCGGTGGCGTGGGTTATGAAAAAAATACCGGCGATGGCGCCGGCGTAATGACAGGAATGCCCCACAGCTTCTTTAACGATCTAGCCCAAGAGCTTTTCGGTCGCAAGCTACCCAGCCCCGGCGAATACGGTGTGGGCAACATTTTTCTACCGACAGACCCTGACCAGCGAGAAACCTGCAAAGCCGTCATCGCCCAAGCAATCGAAGACGCCGGCCAAACCCTGATCGGCTGGCGCGAACTGCCAACCAGCCCCGATATTGCCGATGTCGGAAAGGCCGCCAGAGCGGCGATGCCTGCATTCGAGCAGCTGTTCGTTGGCAAGGGCGCCATCGGTGGTATGGAAAACGAATCCTTTGAGCGCAAGCTGTACACCATTCGTAAACACAGCGCGCACCTAGTTCGAGCGGATGATTCCGTCACCCAGTCCCATCTCTTTTACATGTGCTCCTTGTCCACCAACGTCATCGTTTATAAGGGCATGTTGACCCCGGATCAGTTGTTCCCTTTTTATCCGGATCTGACAAATCTTGGATACGAAAGCCACATGGCCATGGTGCACTCCCGGTTCAGCACCAACACTTTCCCGTCTTGGGATCGCGCTCAACCCAGCCGATTTATGAGCCACAACGGTGAGATCAACACGCTACTGGGCAACATCAATGCCATGAACGCCCGGGAAGGAACCGTGGCTTCTGAGTACTTCGGCGAGGACATTAAAAAACTGTTCCCCATCGTTGAGCCTGACTGCTCGGACTCCGGCACCTTCGATAACGTCTTGGAATTCCTGCTGATGTCTGGTCGAACTTTGCCAGAAGCGTTGCTGATGATGATTCCAGAGGCTTGGCAGCAGCACGCAGGCATGTCCGCAGAGAAAAAAGCGTTCTACGAATACCACTCCTGCTTGATCGAGCCTTGGGATGGACCTGCGTCCATAGCATTCTCGGACGGCTCCTGCATCGGCGCGGTTCTCGACCGCAACGGCCTGCGGCCCTCGCGCTATTACATTACTGACGACGACATTTGCATCATGGCATCCGAAGTCGGCGTGGTGCCCGTAGACTCGGCAAAAGTTGTGGAAAAAGGACGGCTGCAGCCCGGACGTATTTTTCTCATCGATTTTGAACAAGGACGCATGATTCCTGACGAAGAGCTGAAAACCGATCTGGCCAGCCGACGTCCCTATCAGAAATGGGTTGAGGAGCAGCGCATTGAGCTGACCGATCTACCTCAGGTTGCCGGCAAGGCCTTGAACCACGTGACCCTTACGCCACGTATGCAGGCCTTTGGTTATACCCAAGAAACCATGCAGTTCATGCTGCTACCGATGATTAAGGAACTCAGAGATCCCCTTGGATCCATGGGCAACGACGCGGCCCTAGCGGTAATGTCGGACAAGCCACGGATGCTGTACGACTACTTCAAACAGCGTTTTGCGCAGGTTACCAACCCGCCCATCGATTCCATTCGCGAAGAAGTCATCATGGCGCTGGATTGCTACATCGGCCCGGAGCAAAACCTGCTGCAGACCGAAGCAAAAAACGCCCACCGGCTGCGCGTACCGCATCCAATTTTGACCAACGAAGAGCTTGCCTCCATCACCGCCATGGATCATCGGGGCTGGCGCACTGCCACCATCGACATTACCTATCCAGCGAACTCCGGACAGCATGGGCTGACAGAGGCCCTGCAGCGCATTAACCAAGAAGCCAGCCAAGCCATCGCCGATGGCTACAGCCTCGTGGTGCTGAGCGACCGTGCGCTGGGCACCGATCGTGTGGCCATGAGCGCCCTACTAGCCGTAGGCAGTGTTCACCACTCTTTGGTCGGTAAAGCCGAGCGAAGCCAAATCGGCCTGATCGTTGAAACAGGCGAAGCTCGTGAAGTTCACCACCACTGCCTGTTGGTAGGCTACGGTGCCGACGCGATCAATCCGTACCTAGCCTTTGAAGCACTTTGGGACGCCCAAGAAAAAGGCGCCTTCGACAGTGTCAGCGGCGTCGAAACCAGCGATGACGTGGTTCGCAACTACCGTAAAGCCGTTGCCAAGGGCATGCTCAAAGTCATGGCCAAAATGGGCATCTCGACCCTGCAGTCCTATAAAGGCGCGCAGATCTTTGAGGCCGTGGGCTTGGCCCAAGACGTGATCAACCAATCCTTCATCGGCACCGCCAGTCGAGTTGAAGGTGTTTCTATGGATGTACTGGCGGAAGAAATGCAGCGCCGCCACGCCATTGGTTACCCACAAAGAGATCAGGCGAGCGTCAGCGTGTTACCGAACCCGGGCGATTTCCATTGGCGTCGGCACGGTGACACCCACATGTGGGATCCCAAGTCCGTGGCCAGCCTGCAGGCAGCGGCACGAAGCAACAGCGAAGACGCCTATTGGGCTTTCGCCAATCAGGTGAACGATGACAATACCCGCAAGGCCACCCTACGCGGCCTGCTGGACTTCAATTTTCCGGAAACGGGTATTTCGCTTGATGAGGTTGAGCCTGCCAGCGAGATCGTCAAACGATTCGCAACCGGCGCCATGAGCTTTGGCTCCATCAGTGCGGAAGCCCACGAATCCTTGGCCATCGCCATGAACCGCATGGGCGGCAAGTCCAACACTGGCGAGGGCGGTGAAGACGCTAAGCGTTTTATCGCCATGGAAAATGGCGACTCAAAGCGTTCGGCGATCAAACAGGTAGCCAGCGGTCGTTTTGGGGTCACCATTAACTACCTCAGCAACGCCGATGAGCTGCAGATCAAAATCATTCAGGGCGCTAAGCCCGGTGAAGGCGGCGAGCTACCCGGGGGCAAAGTTGATGACTACATTGCGAGCCTGCGGCACTCAACCCCGGGCGTCGGCTTGATCAGCCCACCGCCCCACCACGACATCTATTCCATCGAGGACATGGCTCAGCTGATTCATGACCTGAAAAATGCTAATCCAAAGGCTCGTATCAGCGTGAAGCTGGGGGCCGAAATTGGCGTGGGCACCGTTGCTGCTGGCGTGACCAAGGCGCGAGCGGACCACATCGTCATTGCCGGGGATTCAGGCGGCACTGGCGCATCGCCCCTGACCTCTATTAAACACGCTGGGGTGCCTTGGGAGCTTGGCATTGCCGAGACCCATCAAACCCTGGTGATGAATAACCTCCGCTCGCGCGTGGTTCTGCAGACCGATGGTCAAATTAAGACTGGCCGGGATGTTGCCATGGCTGCGCTGCTGGGGGCTGAAGAATACGGTTTTGCTACCGCGCCGCTGATCGCCCTTGGTTGCATCATGATGCGCAAGTGTCACCTGAATACTTGCCCTGTTGGCATTGCAACCCAGGACCCTGAGCTGCGTAAGAAATTCAATGGCGAACCCGAGCATGTGGTGAACTATCTATTTATGGTGGCCAAGGAAATGCGCCAAATCATGGCGTCTTTAGGCCTTCGAACGGTGAATGACATGATCGGCCGAGCGGATCTGTTAAAGACAGATGAAGCCATCGCTCACTGGAAGTCTGAGGGCATCGACTTGTCCGCCATTTTGGCCCAACCGGAAATTCCCGACGAATTTCTTGGCAGCTACGCAATTCACGACCAAGATCACCAACTGGATCGGGCACTGGACAATCAGCTGATCGAGTTGGCCGCTCCGGCGCTGAAAAACGGCGAGCAGGTGCGTGCAGAGCTTCCTATCATCAACACCAACCGGGTAGTTGGGGCGATGCTGTCCAACCAAATCATTACCCAAGTGGGCCCGCAGATGCTGCCCGACGACACCCTGCACTTTAAGCTCAACGGCAGTGCTGGCCAGAGTTTGGGTTGCTTCCTAGCTAAGGGAGTTACTCTCGAGGTGGAAGGCGACGCCAACGACTTTGTCGGCAAGGGATTGTCCGGCGGACGCGTCATCGTATATCCGCCCAAGAACAGCCAATTCGTTGCGGAAGAAAATATCTTGCTGGGCAACGTGGCTCTATATGGCGCCACCTCCGGCGAAGCCTACTTCCGTGGTATCGCAGCCGAGCGCTTCTGCGTTCGCAACAGCGGTGCCAGCACCGTTGTGGAAGGCGTTGGCGATCATGGCTGTGAGTATATGACGGGAGGCCGCGTGGTCATCCTAGGCTCCACCGGGCGAAACTTCGCCGCAGGTATGAGTGGCGGTATCGCCTACATCTGGGATCCGAAACAGCAGTTTGCAGCCAACTGCAATGCTGAGATGGTGGATCTGGATGAAGTCGAAGCCGACGCCGATTTGGTGGAACTAAAAACCCTAATCGAAAACCACTTGGCCTATACAGGATCGACTGTGGCGGCCCAAGTGCTGGAAAATTGGGAGCAGAGTGTTGCTCAATTCGTCAAAGTCATGCCCCGTGATTACAAACGGGTGCTGCAACAGCGCCAGCAACAAGTCAGTGCTGGTTAAGCGGTAGACCACAGGGAGTGCGCTCAGGCAGCGGTGGGCTTCACCGGCGGTCTGAGCGCCACGATAAAGCGAAAAGCAACTTCAGTGTTAACTAAGAGCGTAAGAGTAAGAAGATATGGGTAAACCCACAGGTTTCATGGAATTCCCGCGACAAGCTGCCCCTTATCGGCCAGCCAAAGAACGTCTGCTGGACTTCAACGAGATTTACACCAACCACGATATCCAACGTCTTAGCACCCAAAGCGCGCGTTGTATGGATTGTGGCGTCCCTTTTTGCCAGTCAGAAGAAGGATGCCCAATTCACAACCTGATCCCAGAGTTCAATGACTTGGTATTTCGGGACGAATGGCGCGAAGCCTTGGATCGACTGCAAAAAACCAATAATTTCCCGGAGTTTACCGGGCGCGTGTGCCCCGCACCTTGCGAGGGTTCCTGCGTTCTAGGTATTACAGACCCTGCTGTAACCATTAAGAACATTGAAATGGCCATTATCGACCGTGGCTTTGAAGAGGGCTGGGTAACCCCCAACACTCCTGCCAGTCGAACCGGCAAGACCATTGCCGTGGTTGGCTCAGGACCTGCTGGCCTCGCCGCGGCGGATCAACTTAACCGCGTCGGTCATAGCGTCACCGTCTATGAGCGAGCCGATCGTGTGGGTGGCTTGCTAATGTACGGCATTCCCAACATGAAGCTCGGTAAGGAAGACGTTGTAGAGCGCCGGGTTAGCCTACTGCGAGAAGCAGGCATTACCTTTATTACCGGAACCTCTGTAGGTGACGGCAGCGACGACAGTGTGTCTGTCAAAGACCTACAGCAACAGCACGACATCGTGTTGTTAACGACGGGTGCCACAGTGCCGCGGGATCTGCCGATCGAAGGACGCCAGTTCAAGGGCGTGCACTTCGCTATGGATTTCTTAAGCGCCAACACCAAGAGCCTGCTGGATTCGGACCTACAGGACGGCAATCACATCTCTGCCAAGGGCAAGGACGTGATCGTTATCGGCGGCGGCGACACCGGTACCGACTGCATCGGTACGTCATTACGCCATGGCTGCAAAAGCTTGGTTAATTTCGAGCTATTCCCAAAGCCGCCTGAAAGCCGAGATGCAAATAATCCTTGGCCGACTTGGCCGAAGATCTTCCGCGTAGACTACGGTCATGAAGAAGCCACAGAAGTTCAGGGTGAGGATCCGCGAGTTTATTCCGTGTCGTCTCTGTGCTTTTTAGGCAACGATCAGGGTGATCTTACCGGTGTACGAACCGTCGAAGTGGAAATGAAAGACGGCAAGTTTGAAAACGTGCCCGGTACGGAAAAAGATTGGCCCGCAGACCTCGTCTTCTTAGCCATGGGCTTCTTGGGGCCAGAGCACACGGCCTCGGATCAGCTAGGCTTGGACTACGACGAACGTTCCAACTTCAAAGCCGAGTATGGCTGCTACAAAACTAACGTGGACAACGTATTTGTCGCCGGTGACTGCCGTCGCGGACAATCCTTGGTTGTGCGGGCAATTAATGAAGGCCGCGAAGCGGCTCGTGAGATTGACCGTCATCTGATGGGCGTTACCGAACTCCCTTAGCGAAAAGCTCAGTTCATACGCGGCTGGTATACAGCCGCGCTGCACTCTACCAGCCTTTCACCAGTTCGCCTTAGTCTTGCAGTGTGGAACGGATACTTCGTTTCACATCGGTGAGCGAACGCACCCAGGTATCCTCTGCCGTCAGCCCATAGATTTGCAGGGCCCTTTGGGCCTGAAATGCCTCTTCGGCTGTCGCAAATGCTCCCAAGACCATCACATACAACAGGCCGTTTTGCTTTTGATAGCGAAAAGAGGCCAAGGTACCTGCAACTTGGGGAGCTGCGCGATCAGCGAAATCCTGTAGCTGGCCGCGAGACGAAACAGTAACCAACTGGAGGGTATAGCCAGAGTCGGGCTGTCGAATCAGCCATTGGGCATCCCGCACAGCGGACCGCTGGGCCAACGGACTGGATACAATATCGACATTATTTTCTGCCCAACTGAGCAAAGGCGCTGTTAGCAAACAGCCAAGAGTCGTCATAAAGCCAACCAACAACCTAGCCATGATCTGCTGGCAATCCCATTTGCTCGCGAAGCACACCCACCAAAACGTCCAATCCCACGTCATCGCAGATCACCACGTCCCCCAGATTTTGGGCCAAGACGAATTTTAAGCGCCCGTCGCTGACTTTTTTGTCCATGCCCATGGCTTCTACCATCCCATCCACGCTGAGGTCATGCTCGCCCAGGGCCGTAGGCAAACCCAACCCATCCAGCAGGCTCTCCAGTCTCGCGGCATCCGACTCAGCCAATCCGCAGTGCAGAATCGATAGGCGCGCAGCCATGACCATGCCAATGGCAACAGCCTCACCATGCAACCACTGGCCGTAGCCGGCCAGCTTTTCAATGGCATGACCAAAGGTATGACCGTAATTTAAAATAGCGCGCCGGCCAGACTCACGCTCGTCCTCACTGACCACCTTTGCCTTACTGGCGCAGGAGCGCAATATCACCTGCTGAAGTATTTCTGGCGAACGCGCCAGCAAACCCTCGAGATTGTCTTCCAGCCAAACAAAAAACTCTGGGTCATCGATTACCCCGTACTTCACCACTTCGGCCAAACCCGCGGCGTATTCGCGCTGGGGCAGAGTGGCTAACACCGATGTATCGGCCAGCACAGCCTTAGGTTGGTAGAAAGCACCAATCATGTTTTTACCGGCAGGATGATTGACCGCGGTCTTACCTCCCACAGAAGAATCCACCTGTGCTAACAGCGTTGTGGGAATTTGAATGAAATCCACACCGCGCTGAAACGTGGCAGCAACGAAGCCGCACAGATCGCCTACCACTCCACCGCCTAGAGCAACTAGACAGGTGCTGCGGTTGTGTCTGGCATTTAACAGAAACGTGGTGACCGCCTCATAGCTTTCCAGTGTTTTAAAGGCTTCGCCGTCGGGCAGCTGATACACGTCAACCTGCCGTTGCCCCAGGGCGCTCAGCACCGGCTGTAAATAAAGTGGCGCAATGGTTTCATTAGTGATGATCGCGACCTGTTGGCCAGCAATCAGCGGTTCCAACAGATGGGCTAACTGCGCAGCGTCGCCCACACCGAGATCACCCACGTGAATCGGATAACTTCTATCCCCAAGCTCCACCGTCAGGGTCTGAGCAGTCAGCGAACCATTCGCATTCGGCGTCGTTGTCATGTGTTCGACCTTGTGAGCTTATTGTCTTCTTTTTCCAGCAATCGCAATATTTTTCGAGTGACGGCACCAGCGCCTCGCTGATCGGTCATTACTCGGTGATCCGCCACCTCTGCGTAGAGTGGCCCACGCGCAGCCTTCAGTTCCCTCAGAATTTTTCCGGGGTCGCCGCCTTGCAACAACGGCCGCTTACTATCCCGCCGGGTTCGGGCAACGAGCTTCTCAATCGGGCTGTCCAAATAAACTACCAAACCGCGCGAAGCCAGATGCCGCCGGTTATCTTCACGCAAAATCGCCCCGCCACCGGTGGCAAGCACAATACCTTCCCGCTGAGTCAGCTCATCGATAACAGACGCTTCGCGCTCACGAAAACCGGCCTCGCCCTCAACGTCGAAAATCCAAGAGATCTCCGCACCTGCTCGACGCTCTATTTCATGATCCGCGTCAAAGAAAGGCCGGCTCAATGCATCCGCCAGCTGACGACCGACGGTACTTTTTCCCACCGCCATAAGGCCTACCAAAAATATGTTCTGCACCGTCATGGGACTAAGTGTAAAGCAAGGCAGGAAAGGGACGAAGAGATATGACCAACTAAGCTGAAACCAACAGCAATTTCCATCCAACTGTCATCCACTTGCCAAGGGAACCATCACGAACACGGGGCGATAACCCAGTCAGCAGGACTCGTCCTTCCAAGCAGAAATGCAACGACCCAATTCTGTCAGTGCTTTTGATCAAGGGTGGTTGCAACCGGCTCGTTTGCTACTAGGGTCGGCGTGATAAAGACCAACAGTTCCTGCTGGTCCTTACGTTTGATCTTGCGCCGGAACAAACGACCAACAAAAGGCAGGTCTTCCAAGATAAGCGTTTTGCGCCGCGCGTCGTTTTCGTCCTCCTGCAAAATACCTCCCAAGACCAATGTCTGACCGTTCCCCACCAGCACATTTGTTTGCATCTCGTTCGTGTTAATTGACGGCACGCCACTGAAAATCTGGCCTACCGTGTCCTGCTTCACCTTTAGCTGCATCAGAATATTGTAATCCGGGGTGACCTGAGGCCGGACGTGCAAAGACAACACCGCATCTTTAAACGATGTGGACGTGGCCCCGCTGCGACTGCTTCTTGATAGGGAATTTGTACGCCGGACTGAATGGATGCCAACGACTGATCCATGGTGAGGATTTTCGGCTTGGCCAAGACCCG
>ERZ1047472.619-NODE-619-length-31071-cov-6.292430_pt1 | contig 31071 bp, 29 predicted proteins | sample MGYA00383095_ERZ1047472 | MGnify/ENA primary metagenome ERZ1047472 (study PRJEB29581, sample SAMEA5548365) | metagenome | biome: marine; feature: coastal; material: water | depth 1 m | study: Short-term variability in the microbial, nano- and picoplankton dynamics... | reverse complement strand
GGAATCGTATAATCGCCAAGCATATTAAATACTGTATCGCCTTTACCGTAGCCAAACCCGCCAACAATACTGATGACTGGAAAATCTAGTGATCCTAGCGCTTGAATCATAAAGGTGTTGACCTCTACTGATATTTGTTGATTTGGTGAAGCTTCATTAAGTCCATAATTCACGTTTAATGAAGTATAAGATCCAAGTAGTGATACATTTAGTGGAAGCTTGTCAAACAATCCAAAATATTGCATCAAATTATGTTTTAAACCAATGCTAAAAACATCTACTTGGGCTCCTTGATTTTCAGTTTTTGGTAAATAACGTACGATAACGTCTGTATCAAAAAACAATCCAAGTCCAGCCTGTATGTAAGGCACTGGCAGCGAATTCATAACCAATTCATCTTCAATACCGCCAGGTATGTTTACAGATTGAGAAGTGCTTGTACCTGGCAAGGTATAGGTAAACGTTGTGCCGCCTTTAGCACCAAAAACCGTATTAGCTGATGATGCGGTAGATGTAAGTTGTTCCAAATTAAGCGCACTTATCGAGAATGACTTTGCTCCATCCGAAACACTAGGCGAAGCAAGACCAATAGTTAAATCAATGCCGAGCTTTTTATGCGTTTTAGCAGAAGATGCCCAACCCGAATTTAGGGCATAGGTAAAGGATTCGCCTAAAGGAGCTGTATAGGCTTCAAAAAGAATATTAGCGTCTTTGGTTGATGCAGCCAAAACGTTTTCTATGTCATCAAATAATTGCGCGGACAAAAAGGGGGCGGTAAGCGAAATGATAAGTATGATGAGGTTTTTCATGTTTAGTTGATTTGAAGTTATTCACCCAAAAATACGCTAAATAAAATATTTAAGCGTGAGGTAGATAAAACGCGGTTGGATCATATACAGCGTAGTAGTTTGCGAAATCCCAGAGAAATTATCTCTATTAATACTGCTGTTGCCCAATACGTTTTTAGCTTGAAGACCAAACTCCCATTTACTGTCTTTTTTGTTGTAAAGCAATGACGCAGACAAGTCGTCATATTTGTTTAGAGAAGTACTCCCCAAGCGATAATCATAGAAGCTGTAATCAGCCAAAAAGATAAAGCCGTTCAAAAAAGCAGCATCCACACCAACAAAAGGGCGCTCAGTAATATAGTGGCGAATCCTGTCCTCGTCTTTTGTGCGGTTGTTATTGTAGCTGTAGCCCAATTGTACATTGGGAGCAGCCTTAAAATTAGTGGAAATGGTTGCACTTACAAACTGAGTGAAGTAGTTGAATTGGCGCAAATCTCCATTTACAATATTGTAGGATTTGTTTTTATTGGCACGAAGCGTAAAGCTTGTTTTTAGGTTATTAAATCTTTTTTGAAGCCGTGCATTAATATTGATTCGCTCTTCTGCTTTTGGGGAATTAAAAGGAGAAGACTCACGATTGATCCCTGACATAACATTTACCGTTTTAAAATTGTCAAACTGTTTTCGATAGTTCATTCGAATAAAGATATTCGTGAAATTGAACATATTGAAATTGAAATAGTTTAAAGAGAAATTGTGGAAATACGCAGGTTTTAATGTGCTATTTCCAAGAAACAATCTGTTATAGTTGCTAAAGGTATAGCTCTCCCCCAGTCTACTCACATCAGAATATTGAAGTTGGGCACGATAAGTAAAGCGCAGCGATTCTGATTTGCGAAACTGATATCGAACCCAAACATCTGGCAAAATCCTTGTCTCCTTGCTCGAAGTGGGATTCAATTGAAGGGTTTTGATATCGTAGTTGTGCAACGTAAAACCTGGATTGATTAGAAACTTCCCCAGCTTTACTCGATAACGAACGGCAGTGTATATATCCGAGAAATCAAAGTTAACGTCGTTTATCAAATTTGGCTCGTCAAAAACAGTAAGCGTTCCGTCAACCGTATTTCCCATACTTGAATTGTAGTCTTGTCTTACCTGCGAGGTGCCCACCGTAAAATTTAAACTCGCCGTATCATTCAGCATATAGTAATATTCCAAACGACCGTCGAGCTTATTGGTTTTTGTAAAACGATTCTGTTGAACCAAATATCCCTCTGGCTGATAGCTTAAAGGGAGCACTTCTGGAAATAGAATCCGTTCTTTTTGTAATTCAAAAAAAGGGTTTTCCTCTTGTAGCGTATGCTGTAACTCAAGCGCAAAAATATGCTTTTCGTTAAGTGTGAAATAGGCATTTAAGTTCTGACTCAACTGCTTTGGGGTTTGTTCGCGAAGCGAACTGATGTCTTCTATTCTAGTGGCGGTTGACGTTAAGTCGCTGTATTCCGACTCATCAGCTTTTCGGTAGAAAATATCATACTCAAACTGAAAGTCAGGATTTGCATTGTAAAGCGTGCTGAACTTATACAGTTCTGATGTGTTTGACTGGTCAAAATCATTGTCTGTTACTTCTGTTGCGCCTGTAGAAGTAAAGGTGCGCTCGCGAATGGAATTGATTTGAGTATTATTTTGTGACAGTATCGCAAAACCAGAAAAGGTTAATCCCTCTTTGGGTTGGTGCGAAAAGTTAGTTGCTGCAAAATCGTTTTCAATGGAAGCTGCATTGTTGTTTTGGAGATTTGAAAGCCCCACATCGTCGGTTTGAATTTGAATGGAAGAACCGCTTTGGTTGCTCTGGTTTCTAAATCCACCTGTGAATCGAAAATAATCCTTTCTTGTAAATGGATTTTCGCCAAGGTTATTTCTATTTCCTAGAAAGTTTATGCTGGTTTTTGGGCTGTAATAAAACACTTTTGGGTTTAGTAATATGCGGTCTTTTTCGCCCCCACCTACACCTAATTCACCAAACCAAAAGCGGCCTTTTCCTTCTTTTAATTTGATGTTGATGGCTATGTTATCATCGTTATTGGTGACGCCACTCAACTGTGAAATTTCATTAAAGTTTTTCAATACCTGAACCTTGTCAACGGCATTTGCGGGTATGTTTTCTGTGGCAATTTTTGAATCACCATCAAAGAAATCTTTTCCCTCAACCATGACCTTTCTTACCTGTCGGCCTTCAACTTCAATTTGACCGTCAGCATTGATTTCAACGCCGGGCAAGTTTTCTAATACATCTTTTAATTTGCGTTCTGAACCTGTATTAAAGGAATCGGCATTATATACAATGGTATCGCCTTGAATGGACACGGGCATTTCATAGGTAACCTCAACACCTTCTAGCTGCTCTGCCTGCTCATACATCACAATCACCTCGTTGAGGTCAGTGGATGATTTGCGCGATAGGGCTACGGGTTTATATCCTAAATATGAAACCTTTATGCTGTAGGGAACATTTTTTTTAATTCCAATAGAAAATTTGCCGTCCAAATCGGATATAGCAAAATTGTCCATTCGATTTGTTTCTTGGTTTGTAGCTACAATATTTGCAGTGGATATGGCTACGCCAAGACTGTCTAATACTACCCCTTCAAACCTGATGTTTTGGGTCCAAGCACTTGCTGATAAAGCAAATGCGAGCAGTACCCCTATTCTTCTGATTTCCATTAACTATCCCCTAATTATTATGCGATTTCCGTTGCCTCTGTTTCCATTGTTTCGAAAACGTTCTCGCATTTCTTCAGCCTTTTTCTCTCTAATTTTTGAAAATTCCTTTTGGGTAACTGCCTGCCCTTTTTTAGGTGCTTCAAGCTTGATTTTATCTTTAATATTCATCTGCACTTCGGTACAAACCAAAACCCTATTGTCGTCTTGCGCCATAAGCACCAAGCCTGGCAGGCCGAAATAGCTCGCTGGACCAGCAGAAATAGGAATGTCGGGAGTAAACCAAACAGAGACCGTTACAGCTACTTTTTCAGGTGCTTCCGCTTCTTTTTCTTCTTCTTCATTGCGATTGCCGAAGGACATCATAAAGCTTGTGGGTGCTTTCTTGTAAACATAAATGGCTTCATAAGCGGTATATTGTCCAATTTGCTTGGATTCACCAGTAAAACTCCATTTGCGCTGTTTCATGTTTTTTGACACCAAAAACATCTTCCCAAATAGTTCTTGTTGGCTTATTTGCTTGCGTGTAGCAAGATTGGTATGTGTAATACTGCCATCACCACTGCCAAAACGCATCGACATGCCCCCACGTCTTTCTTGTGGACTGTTTAGCTTTTCCTCTTTTTTGTATAAGGATTGTGTTTGATCAAAATACAAATGAAAATTTTGGGGTTCAGACATGCGGTTTTTAATACGCTCGGCCACATTTTTTGGAATATTGGGGTTGTTTTTAAAGTCTATATTCATACTTACTTTCATGGTGTAAGTTGCCTTTGCAAGCTGTGCGCTTGAAAAGGATGTGGTTAAAATCAATAGGGATAAGAGAATTTTATTCATGTCGTCTTTGATTGTTAGACCCAATAAACCATAAAAAGTTTTAATTTAAATTATAGCAATCAAAGAGATATTTTTTTTTGGAAAGATACTTATATTGTGGCTAAATTATAAATATGCATATTGTCATAGCTGGAAATATAGGAGCTGGAAAAACATCGCTCACAGAACTATTAAGCAAACATTACGGATGGGAAGCACATTATGAAGATGTTGTTGAAAACCCATACCTAGATGATTTTTATGCCGAAATGGAACGTTGGTCATTTAACCTTCAAATCTATTTTCTCAACAGCCGATTCCGACAAATCTTAGAGATTCAAAAAAAAGGGAATGACGTGGTGCAAGACCGCTCCATATATGAGGATGCGCACATTTTTGCGCCCAACCTCAACGCCATGGGACTCATGACCCATCGTGATTTTAAAAATTACCAAGCTGTTTTTGAACTTATGGAGTCTTTGGTTAAAGGTCCAGACCTGATGATATATTTAAGAAGTTCGATTTCAAATCTTGTGTCGCAAATACACAAGCGCGGACGCGATTATGAAAACTCCATTAGTATTGAATATTTAAGCAGGCTTAATGAGCGCTATGAGGCATGGATACACAACTACGACAAAGGAAAAATCCTTATCATTGATGTGGACGACCTAAACTTTGTGGACAACAAAGAAGACCTCAGTGTTGTAATTGAAAAAATTGATGCGGAATTAAGCGGACTTTTTACTACTTCGTAACGCCAAGTTCACCTTCAGCCGTTGTAATGGCCTCTTGTACTTCTGTAGCCGTACCTTCGAATACCTTTACTTGTTCCACTTCCTGACCATCTTGATCAGTAACAACCGTTAGGGTGCCTTTGGCCATCCCTTCATCGGTGCGCTCCATTTGCACTTCAACGTGAAGAACATCTGAACTGTGACCATCACCCAATAGCGGCGCCATCACAAGGCCGATCAAACAAGTAAGCTTAATCAAAATATTCATGGAAGGACCTGAAGTGTCTTTAAATGGATCTCCAACCGTGTCGCCAGTAACCGCAGCTTTGTGTGCTTCACTACCCTTAAAGGTCATCTCACCATCAATCTCTACACCTGCTTCAAATGATTTTTTTGCGTTGTCCCATGCACCACCAGCGTTATTTTGGAAAATAGCCCACATAACACCAGACACACATACACCAGCCATATAACCACCGAGTGGTTCAGCACCAAACAATAAACCAATAAAAATTGGGGTGATTATGGTAATCAAACCAGGTAATAGCATTTCCTTAAGCGCAGCCTTGGTAGAAATATCTACACATTTGGCATACTCAGGCTTTCCTTTACCTTCTAAAATTCCAGGAATTTCTTTAAACTGACGACGTACCTCTTGTACCATTTCCATAGCGGCCTTACCAACAGATTGCATGGCAAGCGCAGAAAATACAACAGGAATCATACCACCTACAAACAACATGGCCAATACGTCAGCCTTAAAAATGTTGATCCCATCAATTCCGGTAAAGGTTACGTAGGCAGCAAAAAGCGCCAAGGCAGTAAGTGCAGCAGAAGCAATGGCAAAACCTTTACCTACCGCAGCAGTGGTGTTTCCAACAGAATCCAAGATATCTGTACGCTCACGTACTTGTGGTTCAAGCTCGCTCATTTCAGCAACACCTCCAGCGTTATCGGCAATAGGACCAAATGCATCAATGGCCAACTGCATCGCTGTAGTAGCCATCATGGCAGAAGCAGCAAGTGCAACCCCGTAGAAACCAGCTAAGTCATAAGAACCATAGATAGCAGCTGCAAATAAAATAACAGATGAAAAGGTAGATTTCATGCCAACCGCCAGTCCAGCAATAATATTGGTGGCAGCTCCTGTAGAACTGTTTTGAACAATGTCCATTACAGGTTTCTTACCTAATGAAGTATAATATGCGGTTACCATAGAAATCAAGGCGCCAACAGCCAACCCAATACAGGCAGCGTAAAATACATTTATTGAAGGAACACTCACTACACCTTCCCCAAAGAAACTCATGTTGATGGTGTCTTCTAGCATCCAGTCGATTAAAAACCAACTCGCAACTAACGTCAATAAAATGGCAGCCCAGTTTCCAGTGTCTAGTGATTTTTGTACTTGTGGCTCTTTCGCATCGTTAGATTTAATACGGACAAAAAAGGTTCCGATAATTGATGCTAAAACACCAACTCCAGCAATAACTAAGGGCAATAGGATAGGTCCCATTCCGCTAAAAGTAGTAAGCTCAATACCAGCATCTAGCATGTCTTTTACAACATAGTTGCCCAGTACCATGGCAGCCAAAACAGTGGCCACATAAGAGCCAAACAAGTCGGCACCCATTCCAGCAACATCTCCTACGTTGTCACCAACGTTGTCTGCGATTGTTGCAGGGTTACGGGGATCATCTTCTGGGATACCAGCTTCAACTTTGCCAACAAGGTCAGCACCCACATCGGCAGCCTTGGTGTAAATACCTCCACCCACACGTGCAAACAATGCTATTGACTCCGCACCTAATGAAAAGCCCGCTAGGGTTTCCAGTACAACGGTCATGTTGGCATAAAAACTTCCTTCATGGCCCATAAACTGACCAATGAAAAACAAAAACAATAAGCTCAATCCAAGTACAGCAAGTCCGGCTACACCCAGTCCCATAACGGTTCCTCCGTTAAACGAAACATTTAAGGCGTTCGGCAAACTCGTTTTGGCAGCCTCTGCAGTACGTGCATTGGCGTCTGTAGCAATACGCATTCCGATATTCCCTGCAAATGCACTGAAAAACGCACCAAGAATAAAGGCAGGTACTATCATCCAGTGTGTAGATTCAACTAACGTTGATACAATGTATAGGGCAACAGATGCGCCAACAACAAAAAAGGATAGGAGTCGGTATTCAGCACCTAAAAATGCAAGTGCACCTTCTTTAATGGCGCTGGATATTTCAATCATCTTCGCATCGCCTGCGGCTTGCTTGCGCACCCACTGGGCTTTGAAAATCATAACGATAAGACCAAGTACAGCTAGTACTATTGGGAGGTAAAAAACAAATTCGTTCATGTTAAATGTAGTAAATGGTTTAATTCATAACTTTTTTTACAGCGCGCACAACATCCTCATGGTTGGGTAACCACTCCTGTAATAACACAGGAGAATATGGCGCGGGTGTGTCGGCGGTATTGATTTTTTGAACAGGAGCGTCCAAATAATCAAAAGCCTGGCTTTGAACCTGATAAGTAATTTCGGTAGATATATTTCCAAACGGCCATGATTCTTCTAAAATAACCAAACGATTGGTTTTTTTGACAGAATCAAGAATGGTGTCCATATCTAGTGGACGTATGGTTCTCAAGTCAATAAGCTCACAAGAGATATTTTCTTTTGCTAAAACATCAACTGCTTTCTGCGCTTCTTTTAAGATTTTTCCGAAAGAAACGATGGTAACATCATCCCCCTGTTGTTTGACTTCTGCAACGCCAATAGGCAATACATACTCCCCTTCTGGCACTTCACCCTTGTCGCCATACATTTGTTCAGACTCCATAAAAATAACAGGATCATTATCTCTAATAGCAGCCTTCAACAAGCCTTTGGCATCATATGGGTTTGCAGGCACGATTACTTTAAGACCTGGACAGTTGGCATACCAACTCTCAAAAGCCTGTGAGTGGGTTGCGGCTAACTGACCTGCCGAACCGGTTGGCCCGCGAAAAACAATCGGACATGGAAACTGCCCGCCAGACATTTGACGAATTTTTGCAGCGTTGTTTATAATTTGATCAATGCCAACAAGCGCAAAGTTAAATGTCATAAATTCGATGATGGGTCTGTTGCCTGTCATGGTGGAACCAACGCCTATTCCTGCAAATCCAAGTTCGGAAATTGGGGTATCGATCACACGTTTTTCACCAAACTCATCCAACATACCTTTTGAGGCCTTATAAGCTCCGTTGTACTCTGCAACTTCCTCGCCCATTAAGTATATGCTCTCGTCTTGGCGCATTTCCTCCGACATTGCTTCACATATGGCTTCTCTAAATTGAATGGTCCTCATAGATGTTTTAAGAGGCGCAAAAGTAGCAATAAAATACCTTAAAGCAAAAGACTTCTATTTATTATGCGTGCATAGTATTTTTTTATACATTTGAACTAAATTCTAAATCTATGAACATACTCGTTTGCATCAGCCATGTTCCCGACACTACGTCGAAAATAAACTTTGTTGAAAACGATACACAATTTGACACCAACGGAGTGCAGTTTGTAATCAATCCCAATGATGAATTTGGTCTCACCCGAGCCATTTGGTTTAAAGAAAAACAAGGCGCACAAGTTCATGTCATTCATGTGGGCACAGCACCAGCAGACCCTACGCTTCGCAAGTGTTTGGCCATAGGAGCCGACAAAGCATTTCGAATAGATACTCCTGCGATAGATGGTATGGCCGTTGCCAAAGAATTGGCCGCATTTGTAGCTGACAATCCCTATGACCTTATCATAGCTGGACGTGAGTCTATTGATTACAACGGCGCCATGGTGCCCGGTATGCTAGCTGCACTGTTAGGTATTGCTTTTGTACCCAACTGCGTTGGTTTGGAAGTTGATGGCAGCAACGCTGTTGCTGAGCGAGAAATTGATGGGGGACGTGAAAAACTAAAAGGCACCCTTCCGATGGTAATTGGTGGACAAAAAGGTCTTGTTGAAGAATCTGACCTCAAAATCCCCAACATGCGTGGCATCATGCAAGCACGACAAAAACCCTTTGAAGTGCTTAGCCCAAAAGGTTCGGGAAACACCACCAAAGATGTGCTGTTTGAAAAACCAGCGCCAAAAGCAGCTGTCAAACTAGTATCTGCTGATGACATCGACCAATTGATTGAATTATTACACAAAGAAGCTAACGTTATTTAACCCAATAGTATGTCTATTCTTCTATTTGCCGAATCTGAAAACAACAAACTCAAACGCAATGCAGCCGAAATTGCATCCTATGGAGCTGCATTGGCTGATGCGCTTAACAAAGATTGTGTAGCCGTTAGCTTTAATGCTAATAATGCCCAAGAACTGGGGCAGTTTGGGGTTTCAAAAGTATTTAATATCACCAATGTGCCGAAGCAATTTGACGCGCATGTCTATGCAAGTGTGTTGACACATTACATTAAAAGCCTTGGCGCTACACATATTATTATAAGCAGCAGTGCCGATGCCAAGTTTTTAGCACCGCTGGTTGCAGCAAATACAGACGCTGCCTATGTACCCAATGTAGTAGCGTTGCCGCATGAACAACAGCCCCTTACAGTTAGAAGAACAGCATTTACCAATAAGGCCTTTGCAAACACCACATTAACGGCTGATGTCAACATCATTGGCGTAGGAAACAATGCTTTTGGCACGGTTGAGCAATCAGTTGATTGTGCTGTTGAAAATGCAACTATCGAACATGCGGCTTCGCACTTAGAGCAGTTGTCTATAAGCAAAGAAACCGGAAAGGCTACCATAGCTGACGCCGATGTAGTTGTTTCTGGAGGCAGGGGCTTAAAAGGGCCTGAACACTGGCATTTAGTCGAAGATCTGGCAAAAGTATTGGATGCTGCCACAGCATGTTCTAAGCCAGTATCAGATATGGGCTGGCGTTCTCACGATGAGCACGTGGGGCAAACGGGTAAGCCCGTTTCCACAAACCTCTATATTGCCATTGGCATATCGGGGGCCATTCAGCATTTGGCAGGTGTAAATGCTTCAAAAGTAAAGCTTGTTATCAACAATGACCCAGAAGCACCTTTCTTTAAAGCTGCCGATTACGGCATTGTGGGAGATGCATTTGAAGTGGTTCCTTTATTGACGGAAAAACTTAAAGCGTTTAAAGCGCAATCGTAATACCCAATTTTGTATTTTAGGGCACACAAAGAACTTGCTTAATCATGAGCCTTATTCAGCTTCGCGTAAACCGCATTACCTACAGCCAAAATCAAAGTGGTGCATATGCCATGATATTGGATGAAGTTGACGGAAATCGCAAGCTCCCAGTAGTCATTGGAGAATTTGAGGCTCAATCCATTGCTGTTAATTTGGACAAAGACATAAAGACGCAACGACCCTTTACACACGATCTTTTTAAGAATTTTGCATACCGATTTGACATTGCCATCAAGCGGGTGATTATCACCAAACTAGTAGATGGCGTTTTTTACTCCAGTCTTATTTGTGAACGCGATAAAATCGAAGAGATTATCGACTCCAGAACTTCTGACGCCGTGTCTTTGGCATTGCGATTCAAAGCTCCCATTTACACCCATGAAAGTGTGTTGGATAAAGCCGGGGTCGTTTTTGAAAAAGGAGAACTGCCCGCCCAAGGAACGCTAGGCGATGAATTGTCTGATGAAATAAATTATACTGACCTCTCTAATCAAGAACTCGAGAACGCCATTAAAAAAGCGGTTAAAAAAGAAGATTATGAACTGGCTGCCCGTTTAAGGGATGAAATTTCTAAACGTTCAAACAAAACTAAAGAATGACATTGTCGTATTTAGCCCAGCAGCCCATTGCAGCACATGAAGGCATAACATTGCTAGGGACCACACAAGCAGTTGGTGGAATTGTAGCACTTCTGCTGATTGCATATTTATGTAGTTTAAACCGAAAAGCCATCAATTGGAAAACCGTGGGTTTTGGTTTATTGCTGCAATTTGTATTGGCGTTGAGCATCCTCAAATTGAGTTGGGTGCAAAGCATCTTTAATGGGGTTGGGAAAATATTCGTAAGTATTTTAGACTTTACCGCTGCAGGTAGCACGTTTTTGTTTGGCGACCTAATGAATGTAGACACTTACGGCTTCATATTTGTATTCCAAATACTCCCCACCATCATCTTCTTTGCTGCGCTCACCTCATTGTTGTTTTACCTTGGTGTATTGCAGTTTTTGGTTAAAGTATTAGCCAAGGGGACGGCAAAGCTTCTCAATATTTCAGGGGCAGAAAGCCTCTCCGTTATAGGAAACATATTTCTAGGGCAAACAGAAGCGCCGCTGCTTATCAAGGCTTATCTACCCAAGATGAATCGATCTGAAATGCTGTTGGTTATGGTGGGCGGAATGGCCACAGTAGCCGGAGGCGTTTTAGCGGCTTACATCGGTTTTTTAGGTGGCGACGATCCTGTATTACGACTGGCGTTTGCCAAACATCTGCTTGCAGCTTCCGTTATGGCTGCTCCCGGAGCCATTGTTGTCGCAAAAATGCTATTCCCCCAAACGGAATCTGTTGACAAAGACACAAAAGTATCCACGCAAGAAGTGGGCAGCAATATGCTTGATGCTATTGCCAACGGCACACTACAAGGAGTTAAACTCGCTGCCAATATTGGTGGTATGCTACTGGTTTTTGTAGCTCTAATTGCCATGGCAAATGGGATATTATTTGAATTTGGAGAACTTACTAACCTAAATGGGTGGGTTGCAAATTGGTCTTCTTATGATGCGCTTTCCATAGAAGCCATCTTGGGTACTTTATTTGCGCCAATCATGTGGCTTATTGGTGTGCCTTGGGACGATTTATTGCCCATGGGGCAGCTGCTAGGGATCAAACTCGCGGCAAGTGAATTTGTAGGTTATATTCAACTAGCCGAACTAAAAAATGTGGCTAATGAAGTTCATTTCAGCAGCCAAAAATCTATTGTGATGGCAACCTATATGTTATGTGGGTTTGCCAATTTTGCATCAATTGGTATTCAAATTGGGGGGATTGGCGGGCTAGCGCCTAACCAGCGAAAGGTCCTTTCTAAATTTGGTTTTCGTGCTGTTCTAGGTGGAACTATTGCTTCATTACTATCTGCCACGCTTGTAGGCGCACTGTTGGGATAGTAGTTGAAAACCTTTTGAAAAACTATTTATTATAATGCGAGATATTTTGATCTAGCTTATACTTTTACAAAAAAGAAACAATGCATCAGTATTTAGATTTGGTTCGACGTGCACGCAACGACGGAGCTGTTAAAGGAGACAGAACAGGAACAGGAACTAGAAGTGTTTTTGGTCATCAAATGCGCTTTGACTTATCAGAGGGTTTTCCGCTTGTAACAACCAAAAAAATACACCTAAAATCGGTTATCCACGAACTGCTTTGGTTTATTAAAGGAGATACCAACACGGCCTATCTCACTGAGAACGGCGTACGCATATGGAACGAATGGGCTGATGAAAATGGCGACTTGGGTCCCGTGTACGGCCACCAATGGCGCAACTGGAACAGCGAAAATGTCGATCAGCTTAAACAAGTTATCGAAACGCTAAAAACAAACCCCAACAGCCGGCGAATGTTGATTTCTGCTTGGAACCCTAGCGTACTGCCAGATACCTCAAAAAGCTTTTCTGAAAATGTTGCCAATGGAAAGGCTGCCCTGCCGCCATGCCACGCTTTTTTTCAATTTTATGTAGCAGACGGCAAGCTGTCGTGTCAATTATACCAACGAAGCGCAGATATTTTTTTGGGCGTACCGTTTAATATCGCATCCTATGCCCTACTCACTGAAATGATGGCGCAAGTTTGCGGGTTTGAAGCAGGTGAGTTTATCCATACGCTTGGTGACGCACACATATATACCAATCATTTTGACCAAGTTGAACTTCAACTAAGCAGAGATCCCAAACCACTGCCCACCCTAAAACTTAACCCAAACATCAGCGACCTTTTTGATTTTAAATACGAAGACATTGAAGTCTTGAATTACGATCCGCATCCTGGAATTAAGGGCGCTGTCGCTGTTTAATTTTCATCTTATGTTTCGAAAAAGAAAACCTTCATCAGCCATAGACCCACAACAGCTCTCACTAGTTGAATATGCGCAAGAACGCATTGCCCAAAAAACATGGTTTCACAGGCATTTACTGGCATCACTTTTTCTCATTTTTTTCGCATTAATAGCCAACTTAGCTTTTGAATATAAAGTTGAATTTATGCCCTTTAACACCAAATGGTCGTTTGCCTTAGCCACCCTTTTGGGTGTGCTGCTGATCATTCACTTTTTGCGTGTTTATGTGTTTTATTCCTTTATGGGCAACGCTTGGGAAACAAAACAAATGGAATTTCTTATAGAAAAGCAGGCGCTTAAAGTCGAAAAATTAAAACGCAATATGGATAAAGAAGCTGCACTTAAAGCAAGTGCCGAATGGGAACGTGAAAATCAGAAAACCAACATCACCATGATTGCTGCTGCCGCAGAAAACAATGCGCTCGGCAAAGACAACAAACTCATCTGGCACCTGTCTGATGACCTAAAACATTTTAAAAATTTAACCAAAGGACACCACGTCATTATGGGTAGAAAGACCTTTGAATCCATGCCCAAAGCGCTGCCTAATCGCACCAATGTGGTGATTACAAGACAAAAAGATTACGCAGCCGAAGACGCGCATATTGTGCATTCCTTAGAAGCCGCTTTGGCGCTTGCGCAAGAAGATGAACAACCCTTTATTATTGGTGGTGGCGAAATTTACAGGCAAGGTTTGGCTTATGCAGACAGCATTGAACTCACGCGGGTTCATGCTGATTTTGAAGCCGACACCTTTTTCCCAGATATAGATCCTACCAAATGGCGTGAGGTTTGGCGCGAAAACCGCGATTCAGATGAAAAGCACCAACACGCTTTTTCTTTTATCCGTTACGAAAAAATTAAAGCATGAATGTAGCAATGTTTCCAGGTCAAGGTGCCCAATTTATTGGAATGGGCAAAGACCTATTCGACCAACACCCACTAGCACAAGAAAGATTTAACAGCGCAAATGCGCTTTTGGGCTTTTCAATTACAGACATCATGTTTGATGGTGATGCCGAGGCATTAAGAGAGACCAAGGTAACCCAGCCTGCTATTTTTCTGCATTCTGTCATCAGCTATGAACTGGCAAAAAAATCAAATCCCGATATGGCAGCAGGTCATTCTTTGGGCGAATTTTCTGCGCTTACCGCTTGCGGTGCCTTGTCTTTTGAAGACGGGCTTTCACTCGTGTCTAAACGAGCAAAGGCCATGCAAGCAGCCTGTGATGTTACAAAAGGCACCATGGCAGCCGTATTGGCATTAGCAGATGAAGTGGTGGAACAAGTGTGTCAAGACATGGACGGTATTGTAGTGGCAGCCAATTATAACTGTCCAGGGCAATTGGTTATTTCGGGTGCTTTTGCTGCAGTAGAAGCCGCTTGTGAAGTACTAAAAGAAAAAGGTGCCAAACGCGCACTGCTACTTCCTGTGGGTGGTGCTTTCCATTCACCGCTTATGGAGCCCGCACAAGAAGAATTGGCAAAGGCCATTTTGGAAACCAGCTTCAACACGCCAAGCTGTCCCATTTACCAAAATGTAACGGCTGCGCCTACACAAGATGCAGGTCTAATAAAAGAAAATCTAATCGCACAACTTACGGGCCCCGTAAAATGGACACAAACTATCAAACAAATGCGTGAAGATGGTGCCAGTTTGTTCACTGAATACGGTCCGGGTAAGGTACTTCAAGGATTGGTCAAAAAAATAGATCGCGAAGCCGAAGTACAGTCTGCTGTATTTGGTTAATCCAAAAACGCCAATATAGTTTTAGAAATAAACTGTATTTGATCCTCATCCAACTCACTGTGCATGGGCAGGGAAATAACCTGATCAATCAACTGGTTGGTGACTGTAAAATCTTCTTCTTTATAACGTGTATCCAAATAGGCCTTTTGCAAGTGTAAAGGTATCGGATAATACACCCCACAAGGTATGTCGTTTTGTTGAAGGTGTTGCACCAAGGCATCTCGGTCTGCGCCCACTATTTTCAGCGTATACTGGTGATAAACATGTGAATCACAATCGCCTGATGTTACGGGCGTTTCAATTTGTGGGTGGCCTTTTAGCAATTGTGAATAACGGATAGCAGCCCATTTGCGGCGTTCGTTATAAAAATCCAACAGCTTTAGCTTTTCATTTAGCACAACAGCTTGAAGGCTATCAAGGCGAGAGTTTACACCAACCACATCGTGGTGGTAACGTATATACATCCCATGATTGACAACCCCACGAATGGTATGTGCCAGGTCATCGTCATTGGTGAAAATGGCACCGCCATCGCCATAGCAGCCTAAATTTTTAGAAGGAAAAAAAGAAGTTGATCCCACGTGGCCAATACCACCCGTTTTTACTTTATTTCCTGCGGCATCGGTATGTGTAGCGCCTATGCCTTGTGCGTTGTCCTCAATCACAAATAAGTTGTGTTTTTGCGCAATATCCATGATGCGATCCATATCGGCTACTTGCCCAAAAAGGTGTACCGGCACGATGGCTTTGGTATTGGGAGTAATTGCTTTTTCAATGGCATCCGGATCAATATTAAAAGTATCAGGTAACACGTCAACCAATACTGGGGTGAGTCCCAACAAAGCAATGACCTCCACCGTTGCAGCAAAAGTAAAATCGGCCGTGATAACCTCATCGCCAGGATTAAGCCCCAATCCCATCATGGCAACCTGCAGCGCGTCGGTTCCATTGGCGCATGGAATTACGTGCTTGACTCCGAGATAGGCTTCAAGATCGGCTTGGAAATTCCTAACAGCAGGGCCGTTTATAAATTGAGCAGAAGAGAGTACTTCTTGCATGCCCGCATCAACTTGGGGTTTGATGAATTGGTACTGGGTCTGCAAATCGACCATTTGTATTTTACGCATTGCAATTTTTTAGTAGGACAAAATTACAAAAAACTAACGCCTGTTGGCGAAATAAGTATCTTTGAGCCATGCCTTTTTTGTATTCTCTTGCTGTATCTGTAGCCAAAGCCATAACACCAGTGGCGGCTAAGTCTGCTAAAACCAAGGCTTTTGTGGCTGGGCGCAAAGCATTATGGACACAACTCAAAGGCATTCCACAAAATAAAAAAGTGGTGTGGATGCACTGTGCTTCGCTGGGCGAATACGAACAAGGCCTGCCCGTGCTGACCGCATTAAAAAACAATCACCCTGAACACTTCTATTTGGTTACTTTTTTCTCGCCATCGGGTTATGAGGTGCGTAAAAATCATGGTGTTGCCGACCTAACTACCTACCTGCCTTGGGATACCAAAGCGGATGTCAGACGTTTTATTGCGCTGGTCAATCCAGTCATGGCATTGTTGGTGAAGTACGAATTTTGGCAAAATCTTATTCGAGAACTTCAACATAAACAAGTGCCACTGTATTTAATCTCGGGTTTGTTTCGTCAAAACCAACGCTTTTTTAAGCCATGGGGCAACGGCCAACGCAAATTACTACGTGAGTTCGCCCATTTGTTTGTTCAAAACGAAGCTTCGCTCAAGCTTTTGCAAAGCATTGGAGTGCAACAAGTGAGTGTGTCAGGCGATACGCGTTTTGACCGTGTAGGCGCAGCAAAAGAACCGCTTACGTTTATGGACACTTTTGTTGGTGCGCGTAAATGTATTGTAGCAGGCAGCACTTGGCCTGAGGACGAGGCGGTATTGCTAGAGGCGATTAGGCAAACTCCAAAAGATTGGTGTTGGTTGATTGCCCCACACGAAATGCACGAAGCAAAACTAAACCAGTTGATGGCGCAGTTGCCAAAAGGAAGTCTGCGCTATACGCAAAACGAGGAGGCTGCATTTGATGGCTGCCCAGTATTGGTGTTGGATACGGTAGGCATGCTGGGGCGCTGCTATCCTTATGCGTCACTGGCCTATGTGGGTGGTGGTATGGGCACTTCCGGACTGCACAATATTTTGGAACCCGCTGCTGAGGGGGTGCCGATTGTCATTGGTGAAAATTACGAAAAGTTTCCCGAGGCTAAAGACTTGATTGCCTTGGGTGGCGTTGTTTCGGTGGCTACTGCTGATGCCTGTAGCAAACAACTTTCAATACTCCAAGAAAATGATGCCTTAAGAACAGGAAAAGGCAACAGCAACAAAAATTATGTGCGCACAAATCAAGGGGCGACAGCAAAGACCCTAAGCCTACTAAATCAACGTTTATGATATGTATACCTACACAAATCCCTGAAGCACTTTGTGCTATTGACGACGAATTAAAAGCCATTTATCACAGCAAAGACTCTTTTTGCGTTTGGGTGTTTAAAACCAGAGCAGCCCGAAACCGTTTTATGGACGCTACTGCTGGTATGAATAAAGAAGCACGTGAGAGGTATTATGAGACGCATTTTGGATAAGAAAGACAACTATAGAACTGGTTGTAATAAAAAAAAGCCCTAAACAGGGCTTTTAAATAGGTAATTAGTTAGGTCTATTCGAACACATAAGCGCCCTTGGCCTGATACCATGTGATTAATTTACCATCTAAGAATTGATACCATTCAATATACGTGGCATCTGAAGAAGTAAACTGAGCATTTACCCATTGTCCTTTTTGATTGGCAACATCTGCGTCTAGCGCGCCATTAGGATAGGCTGCAAAAGCATAATCTGTTTTCCATCCCCATTCTTCGCTGTTTGCAACAGAATTTTGATACTCCTCCTCAATTTTAGCGACAAAGGCATCGCCTGTTGTGACAGAAGTACCATTCTCAAAATTAAACGTACCTCCATCCATAATCATGGATTTCATCGTTTCGTAATCACGAGCAGCCCATGCAGCATCCAGCTTTTTAAATGTGTCTACATATTCTTGATCACCTAAGTATACGGACTGTCCTTCGTAAGGCCCAAATCCGTTAGTGGCAGGGGCTTCAGGAGTTGAATTTGTACAAGCAGTAGTCGCAAAAACAACTAAAATTAAATAAAATATTTGTTTCATTTTTTTTGAATTAAAATTTATCTAATTTAAATAAAAAAAAGAGGTAGAGGCTTCCTAAATATTGGGGCATAAAAAACCCCAACAATTGTTGAGGTTTTGTGCGGGTGAAGGGACTTGAACCTGCCTGTCGGTAGGCAGGCCTGCCTATTGTAGGCAAACATATACCAGTGGCTTATTTTTAAAATTGAAAAAAATAAATTAATTTTGTATCCAAATGAATACACCCCAAATGTACTTTATTGAAAAAACAGCCGCGTTTGACAAATGGTTTCGAAGATTAAAGGATCTAAAAGCAAAAGCGAAAATTTTATTCAAAATCCAAAAGTTAGAGAGAGACGGGCATTTTGGAGACTGCAAAGTTTTAGGCGGTGGCATAAAAGAATTAAGAATACATTTTGCTAAAGGATACAGAATCTATATCGCAGAAAAAAACAACAGCATTATTTTATTATTGGTTGGCGGTGAAAAATCAACCCAACAGAAGGATATTGAAAAGGCTAAGAAAATTTGGAAATCATTAAATGAATAGCAACATGAAAACAACAAAATTTGATATTGCGGACTATTTGGACAACAACGATATGATTGCCGAATATCTAAATACCATTTTAGAGGAAGGCGACAATTCAGATGTCATAACTGCACTTGGACATATCGCCAAAGCCATAGGCATGACAAAAATAGCAGCAGAAACAGGGCTAAGTCGACCCAGCTTGTACAAGGCGCTTTCAGATGGAGCAAAACCCCAATTTTCAACCATAATGAAGGTGTTAAAAGCAGTGGGCGGAGAAATACGAGTTAAACCTGCGTCTGTCGAAGTACCATAAAAAAACCCCAACAATTGTTGAGGTTTTGTGCGGGTGAAGGGACTCGAACCCCCACGCCGTGAAGCACTAGATCCTAAATCTAGCGTGTCTACCAATTTCACCACACCCGCATTGGGACGGCAAATATAAGGATGTTTCCCTAATTCAAAACCACTTTCTTATCGTATAAGTATTTTATACCTTAGTTGCTTATTCAAATCCCTATGTCAAATTTTTTAACGTACGTCCAAGAACACCAAAATCGCTTCTTAGAAGAACTGTTTTCACTTATTCGTATTCCTTCTATTAGCGCGGATTCTACCTACATCCCGGAAATGCAAAAAGCGGCCACGGCCGTGCAAGAAGCCCTCATACAAGCTGGCTGTACACATACCGAGCTATGTCCTACTAAAGGCTTTCCCATTGTTTATGGTGAAAAAATAATTGATGCTGCCCTACCCACTGTGCTGGTTTATGGGCATTATGACGTACAACCCCCAGACCCACTGGACCTTTGGGACAACGACCCCTTTGATCCGGTAGTTAAAAAAACAGCCCTTCACCCCGATGGAGCCATTTTTGCACGTGGTGCTTGTGACGACAAAGGCCAGATGTTTATGCACATCAAGGCATTGGAGGTCATGGAGCAAAACGGCGGACTACCGTGCAACATCAAATTTATGATAGAAGGCGAAGAAGAAGTGGGCAGCGATAACCTAGAGCACTTTGTGCGCGCCAACGCCGAAAAGCTGGCCAATGATGTTATTCTGATTTCAGATACGGGTATGCTTGCAAACGACTTGCCATCCATCACCACTGGATTGCGTGGCATGAGCTATGTGGAAGTGGAAGTAACAGGGCCTAATCGAGATCTGCATTCAGGTCTATACGGCGGAGCTGTAGCCAATCCCATCAATATCCTGACCCAAATGATTGCCTCCCTACATGACGAAAACAACCGCATTACCATACCCGGTTTTTACGATAAGGTAGCAGAGCTTAGTGCATCTGAACGCCAAGAAATGGGAAAAATTCCCTTCTCGCTTGATGCCTATAAACAAGCATTGGATATAGCAGCAGTACATGGCGAAAAAGGCTATACCACCAACGAGCGAAAATCCATTCGTCCATCATTAGATGTAAATGGCATATGGGGAGGTTATACAGGCGAAGGCGCCAAAACCGTAATTGCCAGCAAGGCCTATGCAAAAATTTCCATGCGATTGGTGCCCAATCAACGTTCTGAAGAAATCACCACGCTCTTTACCAAGCATTTTACCGCATTGGCACCAGAAGGGGTTAAGGTAAAGATAACACCACACCACGGCGGCGAGGCATACGTGATGCATGCTGACGGAATGGAATTTCAAGCTGCAAGCAAAGCCTATTTGGAAACCTTTGGCAAAGCACCACTACCCGTTCGAGATGGCGGCAGTATTCCAATTGTGGCGCTGTTTGAAGAAACACTTGACAGCAAGACCATCCTGATGGGGTTTGGCTTAGACAGCGATGCCATTCACTCGCCAAACGAGCATTTTGGAGTGTTCAATTTCTTAAAAGGAATTGAGACCATTCCACACTTTTACCACCACTTTACTGGGCTTTTTCAAGCAAATCGATAAGGAATAAGTCGGCAGCAATACCATCGGCAATAAAAGCGCCTTTGGACGTTGCCTTTAGGCAGTTGTCTTCGATATGCAGCAATCCTGTTTTGATAAAATGGGCTGACTGCTGCTCTAGGTGATTACGGTAGCGTATCCCCAACTGTGCTTCTAACTGTTGCAGCGAAACGCCCCAAGAAGCACGAAGGCCTATCATAATAGCTTCGTTGAATTTATCAATAACACTGAGTTTTTCAATGGTTTGTGGTATTTCACCCACTGAAATTTTTTTCATGTAGGCAGCATTATTACTCACATTCCAATAGCGGTTTTCTCCATCAAAGCCATGTGCAGAGGGGCCAATACCCAAATAGGGTTTGCCCTGCCAATATGCGGTATTGTTGCGAGAACGGTAGCCCGGTTTCCCAAAGCTAGACAACTCATAATGTTCATAACCCGCTTGTGTTAAGCTGTCTACCAAATGTAGGAATTGGGCTTCAACATCTGCATCATCCAACAAGGAAACAATCCCTTTGGAGACAAAATGTTCAAGTGCTGTTTTGGGTTCTAGTGTAAGGGCATAAGAAGAGATATGTGACACATCCAGCTTAAGGGCTATTTCTAGGTTTTCTTGCCAATCAGCAAAGGTAGTGTGTGGTGTCCCAAACAAAAGGTCAATGGATATATTATCAAAAAGTTCTTGTGCCCAAATCACTGCTTGCACGGCTTGTTTGCCATTATGAACACGATTCATCAAGGTCAGTTCTCTGTCATGAAAAGACTGTATACCAATAGATAAACGATTGATTCCTGATTCTTTTAGAGCTTTTAAATATGTAGGGGTTAAATCGTCGGGGTTTGCTTCAAGCGTAATCTCGGGCAATGCTACCACGGTTAATTGTGCATAGACCTCCGCAATAAGCACGTTTATTTGAGATGCCGTAAGCATGGAGGGCGTACCGCCGCCAAAATAAATGGTTTCAATAGGTGCTTGGGCTTCTTCTTTACGAAGCCCTATTTCTTTTTTGAGTGCAGCAACCATTTCATCGGTATAATTAGCTGATGTTGAAAAATGAAAATTACAATAATGGCACGCCTTTCTGCAAAAAGGAATATGAAGATAAATACCCGACATACCTATTTTTTTATACGATGCGACTCTTTTTGAACAAAGGATGCCCAACCAGAATAGCTTTTTTCGTTTTGCTGTGCCGGATTGAAATAGTGACATACGGCAGCTGCTAGTCCATCAGTTGCATCTAAGTTTTTGGGAAGTGTTTTAAGCTTTAGCAGCTGTTGCAACATCTTGGCTACTTGCTCCTTTGAGGCATTTCCGCTTCCGGTAATGGCCATTTTAATTTTACGGGGTGAATACTCAAAAACAGCCAAATCGTGAGCAATCCCCGCAGCAATAGCCACCCCTTGGGCACGCCCCAATTTAAGCATGGATTGTACATTTTTACCAAAAAAGGGCGCTTCAAGCGCCATCTCGTCTGGCTTAAAGGTTTCTATAAGCTCAGTGGTTCGGGCGTATATACGACCCAAACGCTCGTAGTGACTTTTATACTGGCTGAGCTTAAGCTCGTTTAACTGCAAGCAAGTCAAGATATTTCCTTCTACTTTAATGATACCAAACCCCATAATGGTGGTTCCAGGATCAATGCCCAAAATAATCCGCGAATCGGCCATGCGTAAAAATAGGGAATAAAAGCTATTTGGAAATAGCTACAGGAAGTGTCCATTGCACTTCGACAGCAACCTCCAAATTTGTTTTAAATGCAGGTTGGAACAATGGAAGGGAAGCAACCACCTCTTCAAACGAAGTGAAAACGACATGAGAACTTTGAAGTTGCGCGCCGTTTTTAAAATTCACCACTGATAGTTGACCAAGGGGATCTACCTTTAAGGTAACATAAAGGGTGTCATTTAGTTCACCAAAGGGAAGCTTATCCATAGCCCATTTTGTATCTAACTTTTTTTGAAGAATTTTTCCAAAACAATCCCAATTTAATTTTACATCATCTTGTGGGCAATCGGGAAAAAGAGGCGGTTCGTCTAGTTGGGTCCAATTGATATTAGGCGCTTGTGGCTTTGGTTTGGGAGTGGTACATGCAAAAAACAGTAACGTAATAGTCAAGAAAAGTTCCCAAATTTTCATTGCATAAATGTAAAAAATTAAGCGCTCTTTATGAGTAAGCCTTTAAATATTTTGTAAATTAGAATTATGGATATAGCACTTTTAATTTTGGGTAGCCTTCTTATTATGCTGGGAATGGCAGGTAGTTTTTTGCCTATTATACCCGGGCCACTAACCAGTTGGTTTGGGCTCCTTTCTTTACACTACACCACTAAAGTTGAGCAGGATTGGCATTTTCTTGGCTGGACACTTGGCGTTGCCTTAATCGTTATGGCATTGGATTATCTCATACCCATATGGGGCACCAAAGCTTTTGGAGGCTCTAAAGCAGGGGCTATTGGGGCTACTGTGGGGTTGGTGGTAGGGTTATTCTTTCCGCCGTTTGGAATTATTTTTGGCCCTTTCATAGGAGCGCTTGCTGGTGAATTAAGCAAGAATACAGACCGCAAAGTAGCACTTAAAGCTGCTTTAGGATCTTTTTTAGGTTTCCTGTCTGGGGTTTTACTAAAGTTTATTGTTTCCTTTATCTACCTGCTGTTTTTCGCTTCAACGGCCTGGAAGGCTTTTGATAGTTGGTTTTAAGAACCAGGAGCAAAAGGAAGTCCATTTATTTTCAAATCACAATACTATACTTACTAAATAAAAGTACTGAAGTTCGTTCTGTATCAAATCACAATAAAACGCCACTAAGTAGAAGTGGCGTAAAAATTATAAATGTGTAAGAAAAATCTTGCTTAATGTAAGAAAATTATTAGTAATACAGCTGACGATTATCCGTAATCGTATATGTTGTCTTTAATGCAGCCGTAAGTTCTTGCTGCGCATTTTGTTTTGCAGTACTTAGTAAAGATGACTTATACCCAGCATAGCTTGGAAGAGCTTCAGCAGGCGTTGTGGTTATAGCCTTTACTACATAAACGCCAGTATTGCCCACAATTGGCTCAGATATCGCTCCAGAAAGCATACTAAAGGCAGCGCCTATAACCTTAGGCTCTTTTGATGCACCAGCCAACATAGCCGTAAATCTGTTCATGGCCTTGGCATTACTTGGTGTTTGTCCAAATTGACTGGCTACTTCCTCTAAAGAAGTGTAATCTTTAATTTCATCAACTATATACGCTTTCTTTTTTTCGTTTAAAACAAGTGGTGTTACAGTAGCTGCGACATCTGTTGTTGATGCCAACCCCTCGGCCTTAGATGAAGTAACCTGAACAATAAGAAAACTGTCTGTGTTGTATGAGAAGCGTTTTGCATCGGAAACTTTACGATCTTCCTCAAAAGCCCATTGTACAACCTGTCGTTGGTTTCCTAAACCGGGAAATGAATCGTCTAAAATTTTAAGATCGTTAACCTCGCTAACACCCAAGTTTTTTTGTTTGGCTAAATCTTCAAAGTCTGTTTCTTTTAGATCAAACTCAAATTGAGAAGCCGCTGTATAAACTCGGTTTGCCGTGGCATCAGAAGGGATGAGTTTTTTAGAAATTGTAGCCAATTTAACCACGTCTTTTTTGTCCAAGACTTCAATAACATGATATCCAAACTCCGTTTCTACAACGCCTTTTGCACCCTTGCGGTTTCTAAACACAAAATCGCTAAATGGCGCTACCATTTCATCCTTAGTAAATTCTGGCAGGTCTCCTCCATTTGGACCAGAAGGGCCATCTGAATTTTCGCGTGCCAGTTGTGCAAAATCACTTCCCCTTCGTGCTTTTCGCAATAAAGCATAAGCTTCTTTTCTAGCTTGAGATTTTGATCTAGTGACGCTTTCCTGAGCACGTGCTGCTCCTTCAAAAGCGACTAAAATATGGCGTGCTTTAGCTTTACCATTCTTTTTCTTAGCAATCATTTTAGTCAAATTGCTGTAACCATTGTCTTCGTAAGGCCCAAAGACTGCGCCTTTTGAAAGTTTAAATAACGTACTTGCATAGTTGCCTGAAAGCTCAGTTTCACTAACAAAAGTATCGCTGTAAGGCACTTCTGAATATTCACTTACATATGAAGCAATAGATGTATCAGAAACATTGGCAAGCGAAGGAATGATTTCCTCCTGCTTTGAAACTTCATTAAATATAGATCTGTCGCTTAATAAAACACGCAATTCATTTTCGATGAGTAACTTATCCTCAGGAGTAGCAACCACATCAAATTGTACGTAACGAATGCTTCTTGATGCGTCCTGCTCGTATTTTGTACTGTTGTTTTTTATGTAGGCTTCAATGTCTTTATCAGTAACTGTAAATAAGCTATCTGCAACCGTAGTCAAAGGAATGCGCACATATTCAATGTTAACAAGGTCATTTTGTAGTGCGTATTCTTGTTGCGCCTCAAAGCTTGTTACGTTAATTCCCGCATTGACCATGTCTTGGTAGTTATCAACCTTAATGTTGTTTTTAATAGAACCCTCTTGAGCTTTCCATTGCTCAAAGCCCTGTGGATTATTTTGACGTAAATCAAGTATAAAGTCAGTGAAACGTTGTGGGTCAAATGCGCCGTTTTCATCAACAAATTGTGGGTCTGATGAAAAGTTAGGGTCTGATTTCAGGAATAATTCTATGTGATTTTTACCTACCTCAAGTCCTAGGTCTTCAAATGTTTGCTCATAAACTTTAGCATTAGTACTTTGCTCAAAAGCAAAATTAACTGCTTGCATCGAAGTCATACGGTAGCTGCGCTCTGCGAAATCTACTTGACGACTGAATTCATCAATGCCAACTTCAGCATCACCGACAATAAGTACAGGTTCTTGACTTTGGGTGCTGTTGCCGTCAAAAACGCCTGTGAAAACAAACGCCAGCAACGCCATTCCAATAATGAAGATTAAAATAATTGAACGCTCTCTAATTTTACCTAAAATAGCCATGGTTATTAATTTTGGACTGCTTGCGAAAATACAATTAAAAAGGTGAATTTAAAATGCTATTCTGGGTATATACGCACCAAATCTATTTTTATGTTAGAAACCTCTAGCATTTCGAAGGTAAATCTTTCGATAGAAACACGTTCACCCTCTATTGGAATATCGGCTGTATGGTGCACAATTAGCCCCCCAAGCGTCTCGTAGGATTCAGAAACAGGCAGTTCGATGTTGTGTTCCGTATTGATTTCATCTATTTCTAAACGAGCAGAAAATGTAAAAGAACCGTCTTCGTGAGTAATAGAAACATTGCTTATTGTATCGTGTTCGTCTTCAATTTCACCAAACAATTCCTCAACAATGTCTTCTAAGGTTAGCATTCCTGCCGTACCACCAAATTCATCCAAAACAACAGCAACACTTCTTCGCTTCTTAACCAATTGATTAAAGACATCTTGGATGCGCATGGTTTCGGGTATCCATTCCACGGCCTTGATGATGGCATGAAGTGATTTAGGTTTTTTAAACATATCAAAGGCATGTACATATCCAATGATGTTGTCCATGCTTTGTGCATAAATCAAAATTTTTGAAAATCCAGTAGATGAAAAAATCTCCAATAAGTCTTTGGGTTTTTCATAACGATCTACAGCAATCATCTCAGCTCTAGGAACCATTACTTCTCGCGCTTTTAAATTGGTAAAAGAAAGGGCATTGTGGAACAATTGCAGTTCTGCATCTTGATTTTCATCGCTCGTTGTTTCTATCTGTTCCGACACAAAATCACCCAATTCAACCTTACTAAAGGCAATAGGGTCTTCTTGCTTTTGCAATCGAAAAAATCGATGCAGTATAACGTCTGAAAATCGCATCACCACCCAACTCAGTGGTTTCATCAATTGGTAAAAAATATAGGCTGGAAGCGCAAATACACTTAAAAATCTGTTGGCGTAGATTTGAAAAAACACCTTAGGCAAAAACTCCGCTGTTATGAGAATAACGGCCGTTGATATCAGTGTTTGGTAAAATATAATATGAAGCGGCAGAGAGGGATAGCTTTCATATGCAGGAAACAATTCCTGCACAATAAGCTCCCCTGCATAAATTCCATAAACTACTAATGCTATGTTGTTCCCAACCAACATGGAAACAATAAATCGAGAAGGACTTTTTGTAATAGTCTTTAGAAGAGTGCCAAAGCTTTTCTTCTGTGTTTTTTGAATTTCAAGCCTGATTTTGTTTGAAGAAACAAAGGCAATTTCCATTCCCGAAAAAAACGCCGACAACAAAAGACTTGTCACTAAAACGCTAATTTCTATTGTCATATGTATTATTGGTCCTTACGCTGCTCAAGCTTTTTGCGGTAACGTCTTCTAATGAAGTACATAAACACAGCAACACCTGTGATGGCAAGATCTATAGGTGTACGTGCGTCTTCTGTTCCGTAATAGTTAATGGCGCGAAACAAAAATAATCCTCCAAAAACCAGGTAAATAATTTCGGATATGCGGTAAAACTTTATCATAATTCTTCTTCTTCAACTAGTACATTCCCAACAAGTGGGCCTGTGGTTATTTTATCAAACGATTTGCTGGCATCTAGCAAGTTGGCAGCAATATCATAATCTTCATTTTTAAAGGTAAAGTATTCTTCTGTAAAAACCCACTCTTTGTTTATATCCCAATACAGCTGGGAGGTATTTAACACAGCACCTTCGGGCGTGGTTATAAAAACATTGCCGCGTAGGTCTACAAGATCCGTTTTTGAATACATGATGCCATAATCTGATTTTACGTGTGTTTCCTTGTCGTTTTCGTCATATAAAACAACTTGAACCCCGTTGGGAAATTCAGAATAAGGAAAAGGCTGATTGGTGTAGTCTATATTCTTTGGCGCCGTTAAAACAGCTATGGTTTTTGCATGTTCGGTATAAACAACGCGTATCGTATCAGCCTCGCCAATAGGCAATGCATCAAACTGACTAATGGTTTTGAGTTGTGCAAAATTGTCCTTACACGACAAACTAATCAGTGCGATAAGTACCGCCATAAACTTTAAAAAGTGCGCTGTTCGCTTCATTTATAACTGAGGAACCGTTACGCTATTGTTGATCCAACATGAAAAACTTATGGTTTCTCCTGCTCTGCCTTCGGTAAAAATGTCTGTTTTACTTGGTGCTCTGCCTTCGTAGCTGGCCGCTAATTTAAGTGCCGTTTTCTTTACACCAGAATCTACAGCAGCAGCCTTGCGTGCAGTTTTTGCAGCCAACCAATAAACCGCTCGTTTCTCAAACTGTGTTGTACCACAACTGTTGGCGCTAGAGGCATACAAACTTGCTATAAGCATATAAGCTTTCCCCATAGAAGGACGGTTTTTTAGCGCTTTACTAGCATAGGATCTAGATTTACTCTTCAGGCCACTTTTCTTAAACTTTACAGCAATTTTATAAAGAATATCTGCCTTGCGATACTGATCTTGTTCCAGGGTTAAGGATTCTTCATAATAGGCCAATGCTGCTTTATTATCGCCTGCTTTATCTTTTAATATGCCTAAGTAGTAGGCTGAGTTAGCTGATGGGTTAATGGCGTGTAGCGCCTCCACCAATTCCACAAACAGCGGGTCGTCAGAGCATTCTTTAGCATCCATACGGCTTGCCGCACGATTAAGCCAAACGCTGTCTGATCTGTTGGCCTGAAAGTTTTTACGGTATAAAGGAATGAGGTTCTCACAACTAGACTCCTTTGATATCATGGCGTCAAGGTTGCCAGCATAGGTTGAAAAAGCCAACGTATTGGTCTCATAAACACGCTTGTTGCGTTGTTCTCTAGAAGTCAATGCTTCTCCACTTTCAAGCTTTTTTAAAATCACATCTAACTTTTTAGCCAAATTGGTTTGCTCCAGTGCAAATTTTTCAGAAACCTCCTCGTATTTGTCAAAAAGAACTTCTGCGGTCTTAGCACCCTCTTTATAGAGTTGATAAGCCGTTTTAAAATATGTATATAAGCGCTTTGGGCTTGTAAAGCTTTTTGGGTCTTGAGTAAACCCTTTATCAAATATTTCATAAGCTTCACGCTTGGTACCTAGCTTGTTGTCTACCATAGCCTGTGCTTTAGAAGAAAGGATTTTTCCCACTTCACTCACACCTCTCTTGGTGTTAGGAAAGTACTTTAACCAGTCATCGTATAACGACATCAGTGAGGCCTGCAGTGCCGCCTTATCATCTGTTGCGTTCTTGATTTTATGATTAAGTATGCGCTCGCCATATTTAAAGGTTGCCACATTTAGTTCTGGGCAATTGTTACGTACCTCAAGCCAAGGTTGATAAGCTGACTCGTAATTTTTCACCTTTGCAAACTCGGCAAAAATAGACAAGTTAGCGGGGCATGAGCTTTTGTCAAACTGAGCTGTCCCAATTAGACCGCTTGCCATCATTATTAGAAGTAATCTATTTCTCATATCAGTTATTAATCGTATTTACGTTTTATAAACCAAACATCGCTCAACGAAAAGCCAAGCATGATATTGGCATAATTTTCTTTAATTAACCCGCCATTTAGTGTTCCTAGTTGTCCGAGCTCCACTCCGATATTTATCTTTGATAAACCACCTACTGGCAAACCTAATCCAAAGGTTATGCCAAAATCTTCAATGGGTTGATTATTTAGTACCAGACCCGTTTTTTCAAAACGAGCACCTACTCGATAAACCACCCTGCTAATATAACTTGTAAACGAATTGTATTTTGGGATATAAAACCCACCAACAGACAACCTTGAAGTTGCTTCGTATTTGACGTTGGTATTTGATTCTAGTGGGTTTGTTAATCCTTTTGAGGTGTTAAAGTAGTTGACTCCAACAAACCATTTGTGTGCAACACCAAAACCTGCTCCCAAATTGGTTTCAGATGAAAATTTATTTGAAGTATTGGCCAAACTACCCAAATTTATGATTTCTTGTGAGCCAATACCCCCAGTAGTTGAAATAGAAGAAATAGTTCGTGTGTTCGCACTTTCCAAAGACGTTTTTGGTGTATATGTCGCTGAAAGCTGTAAGGTATATTTTGATTTTATGCGCTGGTCATAATGCGCGCCAAACACATAGTTAAGACCGCTTAGTTCTGAACGTGTAAGAATCTGCGTATCTAGTTGTACCCCTGCTATATTTTGTGTAAAAACTTTCTCGGTGAAACCAAAATTATAGTTTGCCATAATTCCCAAGCTCAAACCTTTAATTGGAGACACAGCTAGCCCCAAAAAAGTTGTGTTAACACCACCCTCACCCTCATAGAAAGTTGTTGTTTCTAATTCATCTAACTGACCTGTTACACTCATTCTGTAACCTAAGCTGGTTTTTGGCTTTAGTCCAAAGCTAAACGCAAAATATTTTGTTGGTACACTTAATGAAAGGTAATTGAGTGATGCTGATGAAGTATTCCCGCTACCGTTATTGGATGTTTGCTCAACAGACTTATAATTTGCACCTACACGATACTGCACGTAATCCAATTTCTTAAGAGTGGCTGGATTGTCTAAACTAAAATGTGTGCTGTCGGCATATACCGTGATACCACCCATCATATTATTCTCAGCCGCATTGGCATTTGCGGGTTGTCCAAAACCATAATATGAATAAGGTGATAATGTTGCATTTTGGCCATATGAAAAGCCAGCAATTGCAACAACAAAAAAACTCAAAAGTCTATTTTTCATGAAATGTATTGAACATCAGTAGGTTCTGAAGACCGATTAATATTAATTCAGCGTTCGCAAATATGGTGTATTTTATGTTTTTAATCAAAAAATTGGCGTCCCCACCTGTTAAAATTATGGTAAAATCTCCGAATTTTTGGGTAAATGCTTCAATATGAGCGTGAATCTCAGATATAACTCCGGCTTCAACGCCCAAAGACATGCTCGTGGAAGTGGACGTTCCTATTGCTGGCACCACGTCTGTTGGGTCTAACAAAGGGAGATTTGCCGTAAACATATGTAAGGCGCCATAGCGCATGGCTCTTCCAAGTGAAATAGCTCCTCCAGCGTGATGACCGCTTGCATCCATAAAATCATAGGTAATACAACTACCAGCATCTATTACAAGAACTGCAGTGTTGGGGTGCGTAGCCATAGCACCTGACAAAGCAGCTCTGCGATCAATACCTAAAGAATTGATATCATCATAGGCAGTTGTGAAAGGATATTTTGTGGTGTCATCTATAAAAGCAACATCACATGACTCCGGTAATAACGAAAGTGTTTGCTTTGTTGATGCCCCCACAGTACCTACCAAAACTATTGTAAATGGCGCTTTTTGATGAAATGAAGCCCATTTGTCCCTAGACCAATCGGAACATATGCCACTGTCCTTCAGTGCGTTTGCTTCAAAGTAACCGTATTTGGTATGGGTGTTGCCAATATCCAATACCAAGTATTGCTTCTTGCTCATGGGGTAAAAGTAGAAGTTTTTTTCTAAGTGGCTTGTCAATTCTTGGAAAGCAAGTATATTTGTGCCTGCAAATTTTGCATGGTACCTTAGCTCAGTTGGTAGAGCAAAGGACTGAAAATCCTTGTGTCCCT
>ERZ1047472.613-NODE-613-length-31190-cov-12.742380_pt1 | contig 31190 bp, 29 predicted proteins | sample MGYA00383095_ERZ1047472 | MGnify/ENA primary metagenome ERZ1047472 (study PRJEB29581, sample SAMEA5548365) | metagenome | biome: marine; feature: coastal; material: water | depth 1 m | study: Short-term variability in the microbial, nano- and picoplankton... | reverse complement strand
GGTTGAGGGCCATGTGTTCTTATGGACGTGTGGGTTCGATTCCCATTCTCGGTACTTAAAAAAGGAGAGCACTTCTAGCGCTCTCCTTTTTATTTTTATCCAAATTAAAAAAAGAGTACCTTTAGGTGAATCTTAAAATGATAGCTTATGGAATGGTATGTAAAAAACAGATGGTGGATATGGACGATTACAGGGGTTTATATAGTTTATAGAATCGTGACTAGTATTTACTACTCCTAATAAAAAAAACTACGCATACATTTTCTCACGAAGTTGTTTTATTTTTTCGTCTGCCATGTACTCCTCGAAGGTCATGTAGCGATCAATTACTCCACTTGGGGTTAATTCTACGACCCTGTTACCAATGGTTTGTGCGAATTCATGATCATGAGTGGTTAGAAGTACTGTCCCCTTGAAGTTTTTTAAAGTATTATTAAAGGCGGTAATCGATTCTAAATCTAAATGATTGGTGGGTTCGTCTAATTTTAAAACATTGGCACGTATCATCATCATTCTACTCAGCATGCAACGCACTTTCTCTCCCCCTGACAATACATCACACATTTTCAAAGCCTCCTCTCCACTAAATAACATTTTCCCTAAAAAACCTCTAATAAATACCTCTTCTCGTTCTTCCTCTGTTTTAGCCCATTGGCGCAGCCAATCAACTAAACTCATCTTCTTTTCAAAAAAGGCATGGTTATCCAAAGGAAGGTAACTCTGAGTAGTTGTTACACCCCACTGAAACTTCCCTTCTTCTTGTTTTAAATTTCCACTTACAATTTCATAAAAAGCAGTTGTTGCTCTGGAGTCTTTAGAAAATAAAATGACTTTATCTCCTTTTGCTAAATTTAGATCAATATTCTTGAATAAAAGTTCACCATCCATACTGTAGGAAAGTTTTTCAACATTTAAAATTTGGTCTCCTGCTTCTCTTTCCGATTTAAATATAATTGCAGGATACCTCCGGCTTGAAGGTTTAATCTGCTCTATATTTAATTTATCAATCATTTTTTTACGAGATGTTGCCTGTTTAGACTTGGCAACATTAGCACTAAAACGAGCAATAAATTCTTGCAATTCTTTTTTCTTCTCTTCTGCTTTTTTATTTTGTTGTGCACGCTGTCTTGCAGCTAGCTGACTACTTTCGTACCAGAAAGTGTAATTTCCACTAAAATGGGATATTTTACCAAAATCAATGTCACTAATATGCGTGCAAACCGAATCTAAAAAATGTCGATCATGCGAAACTACAATCACACAGTTATCATAATTTGCAAGAAAATTTTCTAACCAGGTAATAGTTTCATAATCTAAATCATTGGTAGGTTCATCCATTATTAACACATCAGGATTACCAAATAAGGCTTGTGCCAGTAAAACTCTTACCTTTTGCTTACCATCTAAATCGGCCATAGCGGTATAATGCAAGTTCTCTCCTATTCCTAAGTTTGAAAGCAATGTAGCGGCATCACTATCTGCATTCCATCCATTCATTTCTTCAAAAGTGATCTGAAGTTCTCCTATTTTCTCAGCATTTTCATCGGTATAGTCCTCGTATAGTTTATCGATTTCAGATTTAACTTTAAAGAGATCTTTATTTCCCATCACCACTGTTTCTAAAACCATAAAATCATCAAATGCGTTGTGATTTTGCTCCAAAACAGACATTCTTTTTCCGGGTTCTAGATGAACATGCCCAGAAGTTGCGTCTTGTTTTCCTGAAACAATTTTTAGGAAAGTAGATTTACCCGAACCATTGGCTCCAATAATCCCATAACAATTTCCTTGTACGAACTGAGTGTTAACCTCATCAAATAAAACACGTTTACCAAATTGAACTGATAAATTTGAGACTGAAAGCATAATGGTACTAGATTTTAAAAGTTGCGCAAAAATAACTATTTAAGTCAACTTAGCGTATTTTAAATATTTAAATTTCTTTTAACTCCTTATTAACAAAATGATATCGTTTAGGGTTTACTTTTGTTAATGATCAATTTATCCCTGCATGGTTAAACAATTACTTTTAATTTTTACAATATCTTCTTTTATTCTTTCCTGTAACAACTGGAATGAGTCGTCATCTTTATTGACCTACGTGGGAGGTGAAATTGTAAATCCTAAAGGAGATTACGTATACCTTCTTAAAGATGACCAACTTTTAGATAGTGTATCACTGGATACCAGCAATAAATTTTTATTTGAGACTAAAAACATAGACGCTGGCCTCTATACATTTAGTCATGTAGAATTTCAAGTTTTTTATTTAAATCCAGGAGATAGTTTAATGTTGCGGGTAAACACTCTTGATTTTGATGAATCATTATCTTTTACTGGTACAGGATCTAAAAATAATAATTTACTGATAGAATTATTTTTGCTGAATGAAGAGGAAATTGAATTAATGCCCAGTTACTACAAATTAGCTCCAAAATATTTTGAAGAAAAATTGGATTCACTCAAAAATATAAGACTAAAAATATACAATGAGTTTGTTATAAAAAACAATCCTACCGATAACTTTAAAGAAATAGCCGAAGCGAGCATTAATTATGACTATTTTTCAAAAAAAGAAATCTACATTACTGCCAATGAACGCAGGAAAAATAGTGAAAGTTATCATGCTATCCCTGAAGATTTTTATACCTACCGAAGTAGTATCAATTTTGGCTCTAATAAATTAAGATCTTACTTTCCTTATTACCGTTTCTTGTTTAGATACTTCGATAACATCGCAATGCGAGACGCTGATCAAATAAACAGTTACCAACGAAATTCACTAAGCCATAACTACCGAAAAATAGAATTGATAAATCAAAAAGTAACCAACGACTCTCTCAGAAATAATATGGTAATGAATATCACAGGAAGATACTTATTGAGTTGTAACAAGAAAGAAAATCAAGAAAAGATTTTAAACTTATTTCTAGAAGTTAATACCAATAAAAATCACCAAAAAGAAATAAAAGAGTTAGCAGATGCTTCGATGCGACTAACACCGGGGAGTAAAATTTCAAATGTACCGTTGATAAGTTCCAATAATAAAATTAAAAAACTACATACAATTATTCACAATCCGACTGTTTTATATTTTTGGTCCACCACATCAATGAACCACAATAAAAACATACATTCTCGAGTGGCCGAGTTAAAATCAAAATATCCAGAATACGATTTCATTGGTATTAATACAGATTCTAATTATAACAATTGGATGACAATAATTAACAAGTCTGGTTATAAAACAAACCTAGAGTTTCAATTTGAAAATGTATCTAAATCTGAAAAAGAATTGGTGATTCACACTATAAACAAAGCAATTATAGTCGACAAAAACGGAACCATCATCAATGGCAGTGCAAATTTATTTAATATCAATATAGAGGATAGCCTTTTAGGATATTTAAACCAATAGTTTTTAATTCCCCTTTTTATAATCTGCTAAAAATTTTGCCAAACCAATATCGGTTAGCGGATGATTTAACAAACCTTCAATTGAAGATAAAGGACCTGTCATTACATCAGCTCCAATTTTAGCACAATCTATCACATGCATCGTATGTCTTACAGAAGCTGCAAGTATCTGGGTACTAAACCCATAATTATTATAAATTTGACGAATTTCAGCAATAAGATTTAGTCCGTCGGTTGACACATCGTCTAATCGCCCAATAAAAGGTGACACGTATGTTGCACCTGCTTTTGCTGCTAATAGCGCTTGCCCAGCAGAAAAAACTAACGTAACATTTGTTTTAATTCCTTTATCCGAAAAATACTTTGCAGCTTTAACACCTTCTTTGATCATAGGTAATTTAACGACAATTTGCTTGTGTAACCCAGCAAGCTCTTCTCCTTCTTTTACCATTCCATCATAATCAGTTGCGATTACCTCTGCCGAAACATCACCTTCTACGATATCACAAATTGCTACATAATGTTTTAAAATATTTTCACGGCCTGTGATTCCTTCTTTAGCCATTAAAGAAGGGTTAGTGGTTACTCCGTCAAGAACACCAAGGTTTTGTGCGTCACGAATTTGTTCAAGATTAGCAGTATCAATAAAAAATTTCATAAAATTAGGTTTTAAAGTATAGATGGATATTTACCCAACAAAAATACACATTAATGAAAGTAGGAAAAAAATAATTTTAAAAAGTTACGAGGAAATAATGTTAATAAAAAAGAAAGAGGTTCTATTTCAGTTTATAGTGATTCATTAGCATTTTTTCATACCATTTACTAGGTAAAATACGCTTTAAGATTATGGAAAATTTTTGTAAAAAATCTCCTTCTTTGTAACGAACACGTAGATTTTTTGAATTGATAATTCGATAAACAACGAGTGCCAAATCTTTAGGGTCCTTACCACTGCTTACATGCGAATTCATAATTTCTAACGTATTGCGATAGTCTTTTTCGTAAGGTGAATTATTTATAAGGGGGGCATGGTACCTGCCATCAGCTATATTAGTTGCAAAATCACCAGGTGCGATGTTGGTCATTTCTATACCAAACTGTTTTATTTCTATTCGAAATGCTTCCGCGGTTATTTCAAGAGCTGCTTTAGTAGCTGAATAAATGCCTCGATAAGGCAGTCCCATATATCCTGCTATAGAAGTAATATTTATGATTAAGCCACTTTTTTGTTTTCGCATTTGCGGTAAAACAGATTTTATCACATTAATAGGGCCATGCAAATTAATATCGAATGCTTTTATAATTTCTGATGTTGGAGTTTCTTCTATTGGTCCTGTGATTCCAACTCCAGCATTATTTATTACAATGTCTAATTGTCCTTCTTGATTAATGATGTTGGCAATAACTTCGTTAATTGAATTTGGATGGGTGACCTCCATTTTTAGGAGAGGAAAAGATACTTCTTCTTGATATTTTTCAGGATTTCTACTTGTTCCATAAACTTTAAATCCCTTTTCAAAGAGAAATTCGCTTATTGATTTTCCTATCCCAGAAGACCCACCAGTAACTAATACAACTTTTAACATCTAGACAAAGATAAATAATTGAAAGTTTTGATTAAAATATATCAAAATTTTAGGCATAAAAAATGGCAAGCTACCTACATCACACTGCTACAACCGTCTACCCTTGCTGCGTTCCCACCCTGGGGGATTCGACAGGAGCTAGTTGTGTAGGACTTGCCGCTGCAAAGATACTGCATTTTCCAATTTTCACAATCTTTTCCTATAAATTATTAAAGAATTATTATAGTTGGTGAATAATAAATATCTTGCACAAAAATTTAAAAAAATTATGAGATTATATACCCTAGTATTGAGTGCATCATCTATTTTTTTAGCCATAAGTTGTAATGGTAAAAAAGCGACAGCTACCTCGTTATTTGAAATAACTATTAAAAATTTACAAAAAACATATACACCAGCTGATAATTTTAATGTTTCTCTTTTAAACAAGGAGAATACCACCATTGACTCTCTAGCATATTTTATTGGCTCTAAAAAATTAGGATCCTCAATTAAGAATACTGAGGTGAATATTTCACTTGAAAATGAAAAATTGGGCAATCAGGTTTTACTTGCAAAAATATATTCGGGAACTACTGTTTATGAAATTTCAAAAAAAATAACAGTCTTATCCTCGATAACACCTAAATTGTATTCCTATTCTATCATAGAGGAATATCCTCATGATACCAATGCATACACCCAAGGTCTAGAATTTAAAAATGATACTTTATATGAGAGCACCGGACAATATAAAAATTCCTCTCTAAGAAAAACCAATTTTAAAACCGGAGAGATTTATACAAAAATTCCTCTAGATGATGCATATTTTGGAGAGGGATTAACCATCCTTAACGAGAAGATTTATCAACTAACTTGGAGAGAAAAAATAGGTTTTATATATGATTTAAATACACTTCGTAAAATAGGGTCGTTTGTATATGGAAAAAGTAGAGAAGGTTGGGGGCTTTGTCAAGATGGAGAACATATTTACAAAAGCGACGGAACTCAAAAAATATGGAAATTAAATGCCAATACCTTAGATGAAGAAGGTTTTATAGAAATTTATACCAACTCGAGTAAAATAAAATCAGTTAATGAATTGGAATGGGTCAATGGCAAAATTTATGCAAATATCTATCTGAGAGATGCCATTGCCATTGTAGATCCAACTAATGGAGCAGTAGAGGGAGTTATAGATCTTACTTCTTTAAAAAAGAACGTATCCGTAACCAATCCAAAAGATGAAGTATTAAACGGAATAGCCTTTAATGGAGAGGAAAACACGCTTTACGTTACCGGCAAAAACTGGAATAAACTATTTAAAATTAAAATTTTCGAAAAATAGTATTTATACCTAGCTCTTTCTTAAAAGGGATACTACTATATATATGATTATGATAAATGGGATGGCAATAAATTTCAAGGCAATAATTGCTGCTACACTTAGCGCTAAAAAAATATATCGAACTTGATTTGCATTAAAATCCCAAGATTTAAACTTCAGCGAAAATAATTTTATTTCGGCATTTAACAAAAGAGAACTTACAATCGTGAGTGCTATTAAAAACCAATGATTGAATATAACTTGCTCCAAAAAAGGTGAATATTGGTATTGAAATATCAAGGGTAAACTTATTATCAACAAGGTGTTTGCAGGTGTCGGCAAACCGATGAAATTATCAGATTGTCGAGTATCGATATTGAATTTTGCAAGTCGATAAGCAGACGCTATAATGATTAACATTCCAATAAAAGGTATAAAACTCATTCCAGGCTCAAACCCTTTAAGCGTTTCAGTAGCTTCAAATCCAGTTCTTAACTCTTGTGGCATCAACGATTTATTTAATAATTGAAACATCATCAGTCCCGGAACGACACCAAAACTTACCATATCTGCTAAAGAATCTAACTGAACCCCCAACTTACTTTGTACATGAAGCAATCTTGCAACCAAACCATCAAAAAAATCAAAAAACATCCCTGCAATAACCAGAAAAGAGGAAATTACCAGATCTCCACTAACCACAAATAGTATGGCTAAGCATCCACATAATAAATTTAAAACGGTGATTAAATTTGGAATCTGTTTTTTCATTATAAATCGTTTTATTTTGTAAAAATAGAAAAGTATTTTCGTCTATTACAATATGTGTCCAATATTATAGTTTATAATCTAATAAAATAGTAAGATATTTACCGAAATTATTGAGCTTGAACAGAAAACTATTTATTGGTTTATTATTTATTTGCACGATAGCTAATTCACAATCCGTTAGAAAATATTCTAACGAATTTATGAATATAGGTGTGGATGCGGCCGCTTTTGGCATGGCGAATGCAACGACTGCATCTTCGGCCAACGTCAATTCAGGATATTGGAACCCAGCAGGACTAATAGCTCTAGAAGACCATCAATTGTCTTTAATGCATGCGTCCTACTTCGCCAATATTGCAAATTATGATTATGGTGCTTTTGCGATGCCATTAGATGATCGCAGCGCCATAGCCATTTCTTTAATTCGTTTTGGAGTTGATGATATCCTTAACACCACCCAATTAATAGACAATCAAGGTAATATTGACTACAATCGAATCAGCTTATTTTCAACAGCTGACTACGGAGTCACTTTTTCTTATGCAAGAGCTCTACCACTGGATGGCTTTAACTTTGGTATAAATGCAAAAGTGATCAGAAGAATTATTGGAGATTTTGCCTCTTCTTGGGGTTTTGGCTTAGATTTAGGAATTCAATTTAATAAAAATGACTGGAAGTTTGGTATTATGGCTAGAGACATTACTACGACATTCAATGCTTGGACTATCGATGAAGAAAAGTTCGATGAAATTCAGGGTGCTGTTACTGGTGAAAACCAGGAATTACCCGAGACGATGGAAATTACTATTCCTAAATTAAATTTAGGAGTGTCTAGAAAATTTATATTTCATTATGACTATGTTTTATTAACTGAAATAGACATTAACGTTCGTTTTGCTCAAACCAATGATTTGGTTTCCACTTCTTTTGCAAGTTTTAGTCCTGCTGCAGGAATAGAATTTGGTTATATCGATATGGTATTCGTGAGAGCAGGTGTTGGAAATTTTCAAAACATCACGCAATTGGACGGAAATAATTCATTGGGATTTCAACCAAATATCGGTATTGGCTTTAAATATAAAGGGATACAAATAGATTATGCGTTAACCGATCTAGGAGATCAAAGCGCGGCGCTGTATTCTAATATTTTTTCCATTACTTTAGACTGGAGTTTATTTAGATAATCGCAAGAACTCGCAATCATGTAATGAAGAGTTTCTAATACCCGAAAAATGAAAAAGAAATTAATCCTTTTAAGTTTTATAGCTTTACATACATTGTTTCTTACTACCGTAAAAGCGCAAAAAATAACGCTTTCTGAGACAGCAGTGATCAGTGTGCTAACGATGGGACCTGGCAATGCTTTAAATGACAGTTTTGGCCATAGTGCATTTCGTATTCTAGATCCAAATCAACATATTGATGTGGTTTACAATTATGGAGTCTATGATTTTGATACCCCTCATTTCTACTTGAAATTTACAAAAGGACAATTATTGTATCAATTAGATCGAACAAGTTTTAATTTGTTTTATCGTCATTACTTGGAACAAAACAGATGGATAAAAGAACAAGTTTTAAACCTAACTACAGCGGAAAAGCAAGAAGTTTTTAATTTCCTACAAAACAATTATTTACCTGAAAACAGAAACTATACGTACGATTTCTTTTTTGATAATTGCGCAACAAGAATACGTGATGTTTTAGCACGTGTTTTAAAAAATAAATTAGTGTACAACTCGCAGTTTGAAACTGACACTTATACCTTTAGACAATTGATACAAAAAAATGTTTTTTGGAATAGTTGGGGTAGTTTTGGAATGGATCTTGCCATTGGTGCTGTGGTAGACCGTAATGCAACAAGCTGGGAATACCAATTTTTACCTGAATATGTTTTTAAAGCTTTAGAAAAAAGTACCATCAGTGGTAATCAAGGAGCCACTAATCTAGTAAAAAACACCTCCACCCTCTTTAAGAACTCATCCAATGAAAAATCAGTTGTTTTTTTTACAAGCCCACTATTTATAATTGGATTCCTATCCATTATGATTTTAGGATGGACTTTCAAAGATTATCGGGATAAAGCCAGAAATCGCTGGTTGGATACTAGTATATTTGCTTTTACAGGAATTATAGGAGTGTTTTTATTATTGTTATGGTTTGCCACCGACCACTTCGCGACTCAACATAATTACAACCTTCTGTGGGCCGTCCCGCTATCCTTATTTTGTGTGGTAGAGGCCTCAAAAAAAAACCCGAAGTTTTGGCTTAAAAAATATATTATGTTTCAAATATTGATGCTTTTACTATTGAGTATTCACTGGATTACTGGAGTTCAATCTTTTCCGCTTGCGCTATCACCTTTGTTAATGGCGTTATGTATTCGCTATATTTATATATTCAGTTTTTTAAATAAAAAATGAATTATAAAAATCCTCAAATAAAAAAATAGTTACAGGTATTATTTTTTTTTAAAATTAAATAATTTCCAAGTAGATTCAATCCCATCCTTAACAGAAAATAAAGGATCATAATTTAGTAGCCGTTTTGCTTTTGAAATATCAGCTAGTGAGTTTTTAACGTCTCCTTTTCTAGAACATCCGTAACTAGCTGACATATTGATTCCAGAGATTGATTTTAAATAACTCCAGAGCGTATTTAAACTAATCCGATCTCCACAGGCCACATTGTAAACTTCATTTACTGCATCATCTGGTGCAAAAAAAGAACGAATATTCGCTTGTACTGCATTTTCCACATAGGTAAAATCACGAGTTTGCTCTCCGTCTCCATGTATAACTGGTGAAACTCCCTGTTTTAAAGCTTGCATAAATAAGGGAATTACCGCAGCATAGGAACCATTAGGACTTTGTTTGGGACCAAAAACATTGAAATATCGCAAACCTATCGTTGGGGTTCCATAGGTTTTATGAAATACCTGTGCATATAATTCGTTAACCAATTTACTTACAGCGTATGGAGAAAGTGGGTTTCCGATCGTTTCTTCAACTTTAGGAAGTGCTTTGTGATCTCCATAAGTAGAACTGGAAGCTGCATATACCATTCTTTTTACAGACTCACTCTCCTTTTGAGCCATCAACATATTTAAAAAACCTGAGACATTGACATCATTAGATAAAATAGGATTGTCTATAGAGCGAGGGACTGAACCCAAGGCAGCTTGATGGGAAACATAATCGATCCCTAGCATCGCTTTTTTACAAGTGGCTATATTTCTTATATCTCCCTCTAAAAACTCAAATGCAGTATAATTTTCAAATTCTTTTATATTGTGATAATAGCCATTGGCTAGATTGTCCAACACTCGAACCTTTTTAGCATTGTGTTTTAATAAATATTCTACAATGTTTGAACCTATAAATCCGGCTCCTCCAGTGACTAAAAAAGAATAGTTGGAAAGATCTCCTGTATGATATGACTTAAGATACATCACAATCTACTATCGGTATTACTTTTTGGATAAAATGATTTTACATCAAAAATAACTCCTGTTGCTGAAATTAACTTTTCTAAATCTAATGACAAAAACTCTTTGTGGGAAACTGCTAATACAATAGCATCATAATTTCTTTTTAGTAAAGAGGCATTGTTTATTAAATTTAAATTATACTCTTGTTTAACTGTATCTATATCGGCCCATGGATCGTATACATCGATATTAACTTTATAGGTTTTAAATTCTCTAATAATATCAATTACTCTTGAATTTCTGATATCTGGACAATTTTCTTTGAACGTGATACCCAATACCAAAGTATTAGATCCTTTAATTGAAATCCCTTTATCGATCATTAATTTGACAGTTTCTTGAGCTACATAACTTCCCATACTATCATTCATTTTTCGGCCAGCCAAAATGATTTCTGGATTATACCCAACATCTTTTGCTTTTTGCGCTAAATAATAGGGATCAACTCCAATACAGTGACCTCCAACTAAACCAGGACTAAACTTCAAAAAATTCCATTTAGTAGCAGCCGCAGTTAAAACCTCCTCAGTGTCAATATTCAATAATCTAAAAATTTTAGAGAGCTCATTTACAAAGGCTATATTGATATCCCGTTGGGAATTTTCAATTACCTTGGCTGCCTCAGCGACTTTGATAGAAGGTGCTAAATAAGTTCCTGCTGTAATTATTGAGGCATAAAGTTTATCAATAAATTTTGCTGCCTCTGGAGTGGAACCTGATGTAACCTTTAGTATTTTAGTTACGGTATGTTTTTTATCACCAGGATTGATTCGTTCAGGAGAATAACCTACAAAGAAATCTCTATTTAAAATAAGATCAGAAGAAGATTCAAAAATTGGAACACAAAATTCTTCTGTAGCTCCGGGGTAGACAGTGGATTCTATAATTACAACATCCCCTTTTTTTAAAACACTTGCAACAGTTTCACATGCTTTTTTAAGAGGTGTTAATAAGGGTTGACGTTGATCATTAATTGGCGTAGGAACCGTAATAATATATACATTGGCTTTTTTTATATCATGAACTGCACTCGTAATGGTCAAACCATTTCTGGTATTACTTATCAATGAATTTTTTAATTCTTTATTCGTAACCTCTAAAGTTGTATCGTTTGCTCTTTGTAATTCTTCTACTCTTTTAGTTTTGATATCAAATCCAATCACCTGATATTTTGAAGCAAAAGCAACTGCTAGAGGCAACCCTACATACCCTAATCCTATAATCGCTATGGTGGAATTTTTTTTCAATACTAAAAGTTTATTACACAAATATAAAATTCCTTAATGTAGAAACGGTTATTTTTTAATTTTATTCCACTATAAATTAATCCTACACTACTCGATCGTATTTTAAAAAAAGAATCTTTATTAAATTTTGTTTATAATGTTCTTTTTAATCTTAATTTGCAAAAAAAATTGTGAACTACCTATCTGTAGAAAATATATCAAAGTCCTTTGGTGAACGAACCTTATTTAAAAACCTATCTTTTGGAATTAATGAAGGTCAAAAAATTGGTTTTGTAGCAAAAAATGGAACAGGTAAAACGTCTATTTTAAACATTCTGTCTGGTAATGAATCCTCGGATTCGGGTCAGGTTATTTCAAGAAAAAACTTAAAAATATCATTTTTATCTCAAGAACCAATTCTAGACCCAAATGCAACGATTGAAGAAATTATACAAACATCAGACAATCATATAATTAAAATTATTGCAGCCTATGAAGAAGCGTTAACACATCCTGAAGATAGTGTAGCCTATCAGAAAGCTTTTGACATGATGGAAGCAAATCAGGCATGGGATTTTGAGACTGTATACAAACAAGTTTTATCCAAATTAAAACTAAATGATCTAAATCAAAAAGTAGAAACTATGAGTGGTGGGCAAAAAAAACGTTTAGCCCTAGCCAATGCTTTACTTGGACAACCGCAACTTTTAATTTTAGATGAACCTACCAATCATTTAGATTTGGAAATGATTGAATGGTTAGAGGAATTTTTTGCAAAGAGTAGCATTACGCTTTTTATGGTAACGCATGATCGTTTTTTTTTAGAACGTGTATGTAATGAAATAATGGAGTTAGAAGATGGGCAATTATTCAATTATAAAGGAAATTACTCTTATTATCTAGAAAAAAGAAAAGCGAGAATCGAAAACTTTACTTCCGAAACCAATAAAGCTAAACAACTCTTTAAACAAGAACTCGAATGGATGCGCAGACAGCCCAAAGCACGAACTACTAAAAGTAAATCTAGAATAGATGATTTTCAAGACATAAAAAATAGAGCACATCAAAGAAGGAACGATCACGAAGTTCAATTAGAACTAAATATGGAACGATTGGGAACCAAAGTGGTTGAATTGCATACCATTTCTAAAGCCTTTGATGATAAAAAAATATTAGATCATTTTGAATATAATTTTTTAAAAGGAGAGCGAATAGGAATTATCGGTAAAAATGGGACTGGAAAATCGACTTTTTTAAATTTGATTACCGGAGATATAAGTCCAGATAAAGGCAAAGTAGTTATTGGAGATACTGTAAAATTTGGTTACTATACTCAAAAGGGAATTACGATAAAAGCGGGTCAAAAAGTAATTGATGTAGTTCGAGAATTTGGAGATTTTATTCCCCTAAAAAAAGGACGACAAATCTCTGCTCAACAACTTTTAGAGCGATTTTTATTCGATCGAAAAAAACAATACGATTTTGTTGAAAGGTTAAGTGGAGGGGAACGAAAACGACTTTATTTATGTACCGTTTTAATAAAAAACCCCAATTTTCTTATATTGGATGAACCCACCAACGATCTCGACATCGTTACTTTAAATGTTTTGGAAAACTTTTTACTAGATTTTCCAGGATGTTTAATCGTTGTTTCTCACGATCGCTATTTTATGGATAAAATCGTAGATCACTTATTTGTTTTTAGAGGAAATAGTTTAGTGGAAGACTTCCCTGGCAACTATTCTGACTTTAGGGTTTATGAAGACAGTAAAATTCCCAAAAATAAAAAAACAATTTCTCAACATGACTCCCCGAAAAACACTTGGAAAAAAGAAGAAAAAAAGAATAAATTAAGCTATACCGAACAAAAAGAATACCAACGCCTAGAGCGAGAAATCGCAAACTTAGAGAGAGAGAAAAATACTTTAGAAAGTATGTTTACTACTGAGAACTGGGACGCAGACGAAATACAGAAACAATCACTTAATCTTCAAAAAGTTATTGAGGACTTGGATAAAAAAACAGAACGATGGTTCGATTTATCAGCACTTTTAGAGATTTAATCTTTTTATTGAAAAATAAAATTAATTAGCCCTCCAAAATATAATATCTTGTGATGGTTTAAAATTATTTGTGATGGAGCATATAAAAACAGCATTAGTTACAGGAGCAGCCTCAGGTTTAGGCTACGAATTAGCATTATTACTTGCTAAAGATGGATATCATTTAATTTTAATAGATATTAATTCTGAACAATTAGAAGTAGTCAAAAAAGAGTTAGAACTTAGTTTTAAAATTAAAACACGAATTATTACTAAAGATTTAAGTCTTCAAAATTGTGCTTTGGAATTATTTGAAGAAGTTAAAGAAACTCCGATCGATATACTCATTAACAATGCTGGTTTCGGGTTATTTGGTCCCTTTTATAGTACTGATTGGAATCGAGAGCTATCCATGCTTAATTTACATGTTATTGCTACCACTCAGTTAACAAAACTACTGTTAGATGATATGATCAAAAAAAGAAGAGGAAAAATATTGAATGTATCATCACTTGCTGCCTTTCAACCTGGGCCGTTGATGTCAATTTATTACGCCTCAAAGGCATTTATTTTATCATTTTCTGAGGCTATCGCCAACGAATTAAAAGGTACTGGCGTAACCGTTACCGTTTTGTGTCCTGGACAAACTAAAACCTCTTTTCAGGAAGTAGTATCAGAGGGGAACACTACGAATAAAATTAGTTTTAATATTGCAACTGCCGATAAAGTTGCCTTGTATGGTTATAAAGCGATGATGAGTGGAAAAACTTTAGCGATTCCAGGTACAATCAATAAATTTTTGTCTTTTTTGCCAAGAATACTTCCGAGAAATATAGCTACAGCAATTGTTAGAAAAATACAGCAAAAAAACAGGGAACGATAGCTCCTAACTCTTATTTTTCTCTGCAATCCATTTACTCATATATTTAGTGCTCTGTAGGGTTTTATATTGAAGTATCTTTCCTATAAAATTACGGTTTCTGTGTTTTTCTTTTGCGTTTAAAATTTTATTTAAATAGGATCTAAACTCTTTTGAAAATGTAGGCTTATTGAATCGTTGATTTATAATTACCATTCCGTTTTCTTGATGTTTTAACCATTCTTTCCTATCAATATACAACTTAACTGAAGCCTGAATAAGTTCGTCAATATCATCAGAAACTATCCCCGAGAAAGGAAAATCTCCAGCTAAGCCTTCTACACCAATTGAAGTTGTAATTGATGGAGTGCCGTTTATCATGGCATCTATAAATTTACCCTTTAATCCTGCACCAAATCGCAGGGGCGCTAAACAAATTTTAGCTGATTTCATTATTTCTGAAACGTCACCAGCCCAGCCCTTGATTAAAAAATTATCTTTTTCAGAATGAAGTTCATTAATTAATTGAGGAGCATAGGCACCGTACACGTGCATTTCAGCCTCAGGTATTTGTTTCCTGATACCAGGCCAAATTTCTTTTTTTAATAATAATATCGAATCAACATTAGGAGCGTGTAAAAGATTTCCGATGGTTACAAAATGTTTTCTCTTCTCGAAAGAAGGTAAATCTAGATATGTAGAGGAATCAATGGTAGTCGTTAAAAATGGTAAATAAAACAACATATCATTGTTTATTTTAAATGTGGTCCTCAATAAATTTATTTCAAATTCAGATATAATTAATGATGAATCACAACGGTATATGCTCGCTATTTCTCGAATAGCTGTCTCAGAAAATAAATAATCATTTAAAGCTGCTGTATTGTTTTTTAAAGCTTCTTGTCTTGCTTTTCTTAAAAAGTGTAAATCTTCGGTGTCTAAAATACGTATCGCTTCTGGGCAGTTTTCTGCAACTCTCCAACCAAATTTTTCTTCTGTAATAAAACGATCAAAAAGAACCACCGAAGGATTTAATTCTTTTATAAAATCATTAAAACTAGCATCGTTTAATTGAATTGGTTTTACCTCTATTTGTAAATCTTTAAAATTTACCGATTTATCTGAAGTAGTTGCGGAGCTCGAAAAAATAATTTGATAGTTATATTTTTCAAATAAAGAAATTAGTTGCATCATTCTTTTTCCTGCAGCGGTCGTAGTTGGTTCAGGATAAGTATGGCCAATAATTAATAGTGTGTCCATTTAAAAAATAGAATGTTTATAGGTACTAATTTGGATCGATATCTCTAAAATGAACTATATTATACTTCATCCTAGCGCAGAACTGTACGCTTTTATACGATCATGTATTAAGGCTAAAGCTACTACTTATTTTTGAGAAATAACATCTGCATATAAGTCAAAATCATCTGCTGCTGTAATTTTTACAGTTGTAAAATCTCCTGTACGAACATACGCTTGCTCAGCGTTTATAAGGACTTCATTATCTACGTCTGGGCTGTCAAACTGTGTTCTACCAACAAAATAGTTTCCTTCTTTACGATCAACAATTACTTTAAATTCTTTGCCGATTTTTTCTTGATTCAACTCCCAAGATATTTGAGATTGGATTTCCATGATCTCATTAGCTCGTTTAATTTTAATTTCTTCAGGAACATCATCTTTTAATAAATAAGCACTCGTATTTTCTTCATGTGAGTAGGTGAAACAGCCAAGTCGCTCAAATCGCATCTCCTTAACCCATTGTTTTAACTCATCAAAATTTTCTTCAGTTTCTCCAGGATACCCAACAATTAAAGTTGTTCGTACGGACATTCCAGGAACACGTTCCCTGAAATCCTTTAATAAATTATTTATTTTTTCTTTTCCAAAACCTCGTTTCATTGATTTTAATACGGAGTCTGAAATATGTTGTAAAGGAATATCTATATAGTTACAAACTTTGGATTCATTTCTCATAACATCCAACACATCCAGTGGAAAACCAGTTGGGAAAGCGTAGTGCAAACGAATCCACTCGATTCCATTTACCTTTATTAATTCTTTTAATAGTGTTGCTAAATTTCTCTTTTTGTAAATGTCAAGCCCATAATAGGTTAAATCTTGAGCGATTAAAATTAACTCTTTAACACCGGTTGCTGCTAATTTTTCTGCTTCAATAACCAATTCATCAATAGGGGTGCTTTTATGCTTACCTCTCATTAGAGGAATTGCACAAAAAGAACAGGGGCGATCACAACCTTCAGCAATTTTTAAATAAGCATAATTTTTTGGAGTGGTCGTTAGACGCTCTCCAATTAATTCATGTTGATAGTCGGCCTCTAGTGCTTTTAATAAATTTGGTAATTCGGTGGTGCCAAAATATTGATCTACATCTGGTATTTCTTTTTGTAAATCTGGCTTATAGCGTTCAGATAAACAACCTGTTACAAATACTTTATCGACGACTCCATCTTTTTTCTTTTGAACAAAATCTAAAATGGTGTTGATACTTTCTTCTTTCGCGTTGGCTATAAAACCACAGGTATTAATAACTACAATATTTCCTTCATCCTCATGAACCACCTCTTTATTATTGGCTTTTAATTGACCCATTAATACTTCGCTATCATATACGTTTTTTGAACAACCTAAGGTGACAACATTAATTTTATTTTTTTTTAAAGTTTTGGTACGCATATATATTGATTGAAATCTATTTAAAGAACGAATCTACAAACTCAATTTTATTAAACACTTGGAGATCGTCGATACCCTCACCCACCCCAATATATTTAACAGGGATTTTAAATTGATCACTAATTCCGATTACTACCCCTCCTTTAGCGGTTCCATCTAGCTTTGTTATTGCTAATGAAGTTACTTCGGTAGCAGCTGTGAATTGTTTAGCTTGTTCAAAGGCATTTTGGCCTGTTGAGCCGTCCAATACCAATAATACATCGTTAGGAGTATCAGGAATTACTTTTTCCATTACTCGTTTTATTTTTGTCAACTCATTCATTAGGTTAACTTTGTTATGAAGTCTTCCCGCAGTATCGATAATTACAACGTCCGCATTTTGGCTTACTGCACTTTTGAGAGTATCAAAGGCAACGCTTGCTGGATCACTACCCATTGATTGTTTTATTATAGGAACATCGGTACGGTCTGCCCAAACTTGTAGCTGATCAATTGCTGCCGCTCTAAAGGTATCCGCAGCACCTAAAACAACGTGTTTACCAGCTTTTTTGAATTGACTTGCTAGTTTACCAATTGTGGTAGTCTTTCCTGCTCCATTTACGCCTACTACCATTATCACGTAGGGAGTATCTTGTTTTGGTATATCAAACTCAGTAGCATTTCCTGTATTGGTTTCACTCAACAATCCGGCTATTTCATCACGAAGAATATGGTTCAATTCGTCGACTCCCAGGTATTTATCTTTTGCGACACGAACTTCAATACGGTCAATAATTTTTAAGGTTGTATCTACACCAACATCACTGGAAACCAGAACTTCCTCAAGGTTATCTAAAACGTCGTCATCAACTTTACTTTTTCCAGCTACTGCCTTACTAAGTTTACCAAAAAAATTGGATTTTGTCTTTTCAAGACCCTTATCTAAGGTCTCTTTTTTTTCTTTTGAAAATATCTTTTTAAAAAAACTCATCAGTGATTTTTTAGAATCTTATTAACTACAAATATAAGCTTTAGCTACTTTTGTTTAAAAATATTATTAAATAGAAAAGCCACTTTTAAAAAAAAGTGGCTTTCTAAATATTTTGAAGGTTCTTATTTTTTATTGAACCAATCATTTACCTGGTTTGGAGCCATAATAGACTCCACAAAAGTGTAAGCACCGGATTTTTCCGATTTTACCATTTTGATTGCTTTGGTTAAACGTTTAGATCCTGTTTGTAACGATGCGATTGATTTTTTTGCCATGTCTAATTATTTTATCTCCTTATGAACCGTCATCTTTTTAAGAATCGGATTGAATTTTTTTATCTCCATACGATCTGGAGTGTTTTTTTTATTTTTAGTAGTAATGTAACGAGAGGTACCTGGTTGACCAGATGATTTGTGCTCTGTACATTCTAAAATTACTTGTACTCTATTTCCTTTTTTAGCCATTGTAATCGACTTTAATTATTAGTATGCAATTATTTGTTTAAATAGCCTTTTTCACGAGCTTCTTTAACCACTGCAGTAATTCCTTTTTTGTTAATTGTTTTTAAAGTTGAAGCAGCTACTTTGATTGTAATCCATTTATCTTCTTCAGGTAAATAAAAACGTTTTTTGATAAGATTTACATTAAATCTTCTTCTTGTTTTATTCATCGCGTGAGAAACATTGTTCCCAAACATTGCCTTTTTTCCAGTAAGCTCACAAACTCTTGACATTCCTAATCTCTTTTAGTTATTTTAAACAGGGTGCAAATTTAATAAAATTTATTGTTTCCTACAACAAAAGAAAATTAGTTTTTTGAAATTTCTTTTTGAAGCATTTCAAGAGCTTTATAGGTTGCTTTTGCAATAACTCGCTCTCTGGGTTGTCCGAAATTAAATTTAGTAGAACTCACTCCTTTTGGGCCAGCTACAGCAATGTATACAGTCCCTAACTCGTCCTCAGTATCTCCCATACTTGGACCTGCATTTCCAGTCGTGGCAATTGCATAATCAGTTTTAAAAACCTTAGTTGATTGTAGGGCCATCGATTCGGCAACCTCTTTGCTAACTACAGTAAATCTATCAATAATATTCTTTGGAATTTCTAAAACAGAAGCTTTGACATCAGTAGCATAGGCAACTATACTTCCTCTAAAAAAAGAGGAGATTCCGGGTTCTGTAGTGATCATCTCTGCAATTTTTCCACCGGTACAACTCTCCGAGACACTCAAGGTTTTTTTGTGAGCGTTTAAAAGTTGTGCGATTTGATCAACTAAGTTCGTTTCGTTTTCGAAACCAACCGCAATATCAACTAATAGATTGCATAGCTGATCCATTTGGGTATCCACTTCTTTTTTTATCGTATCTTTTTTAAAGCCCTTGGAAGAAAGCCTAAGCCGGACTCTACCTAAGGAAGGTAGATAAGCTAATTTAATATGATCTGGCAAGGTATCTGCCCATTTATAAATAATTTTAACAATTTCACTTTCACCTTTTCCAATTGTCAACAATGTCTTGTGGTAAATAAAAGGACAGTCAAATTTTTCTATAATTTTTGGAAGTACTTGTTGCTTCATTAAGTTTTTCATCTCGAATGGAATTCCAGGTAAGGATATAAACACTGTATTATCTTGCTCCGTCCACATACCCGGAGCAGTTCCAAAATCATTTTTTAATACAGTTGCCTTGGATGGAACCAATGCTTGACGCAAATTCTCTGGAAGCGGTGGTTGATTGGTAAATTTCTTGTAAAGCTGTTTCACATGCTTTAAAACTTCTTTATTTTCAATCAACTCATCTTTAAAAAAATCACATAAAGTCACTTTAGTTATATCGTCCTTGGTAGGCCCTAAACCACCTGTAAGAATAACAATATCAACTCTTTTCTGCGCATTTGTCAATGCCTCTAAAATATGAAACCGATCATCTTGTATGGATGTAATTTGATATACTTGAACCCCAATTTTATTAAGTTCTTTGGAGATAAAAACAGAATTGGTATCCACAATCTGTCCAATTAAAATCTCATCACCAATCGTTATTATTTCTGCTAACATTTATAAACTATAATTTTCTTTTAACTCTTTCAATACCATCTCAATTTTAACAACTACAAGATCCATATGTTCTCTTATAGTTGATTTGTTTTTTTTGGACTTGGTCCAAGATTCGATAGCGACCATCGATTTATTTAAATTTAATTCAAACATTTCAAAATTAGGTTTGATTTTATGAGCAAAATGATATGCTAAATCTCTGTTACCATTATTAATAGCGTCCAACATGGCTTTTAAATCTGGAGGAATTTCTTTTAAAAAAGTTCTGACAACAAGCACTATAAAATCTTGATCATTTTCTGCAATTTCAGCTATTTTCTTTACAGAATAATTTTTTTTCATCATTTAACTTTTATAGAAAACATTTTCTCTTCTTCTAAAAAACCCTCCAATACATCGTCAGCAAAAACCTTACCTACTCCTGAGGGAGTTCCTGTAAATATAATGTCGCCAATTTTTAAGGTAAAGTATTTTGATATGTATTCGATTAAAGCATCTGTTTTCCAGAGCATCAAAGAGGTATTTCCATTCTGGACAACCTCTTTATTTCTTTTCAAACTAAATTTGATATCGTTTACGTTTGTAAAATTTGATTTGGGCATGAAATTACCAATGACTGCGGAACCGTCAAATGCTTTAGCTTTTTCCCATGGCAAGCCTTTGTCTTTGAGATGAGACTGAAGGTCTCTGGCTGTAAAGTCGATACCTAGACCTATTTCATCATAATATTTATGTGCATATTTTCGATCTATGTGCTTCCCTATTCTATTGATTTTCACTAAAACCTCCACCTCGTAATGTATTTGATCAGAAAAATCAGGAATAAAAAAAGGTTGTTTTTTTAATAAAATTGCAGTGTCCGGTTTTAAAAACAAAATCGGGTTTTCAGGAACTGAATTTTTTAATTCTTCAACATGCGCTGCATAATTTCTACCTACACAAATTATTTTCATTTACCATTAAATTTTTGTTTTAACAAATCTAAATCATTGTCAGTAATGGGACCAAAATTTTTATTGTTAAGTCGCACCTTTAAATCTCGAAGTACTTTTTTTGTATAATTTGGGAAATCTGCATTTTGAATCCAACTAAAGTAGCCTGGCTCAGTTTTAAACAAACCTTCTACCTCTTTACCCTTATGCTTCCCGAATGTAATAATCTCTTTTCCTTCCTTATTATAACCAATAAAGCCGGCAAAATCAGCAAAGTTTTGGTGCGCACTAAATGTAGCAAGATAATCCATATCATTTTCTAAATCACCGTATTTATCTAACTGTGCCTTTAACACCTCATAAGTAGCCAGTGTGTCAGCCTCAGCACTGTGTGCATTTGTTAGGTCTTTATTGCAGTAAAATTTGTAGGCCGCTTCCAAGGTTCGTTTTTCCATTTTATGAAAAATAGTTTGTACATCTACTGCTTGATTTTTTTTCAAATCAAAATCAATTTCTGCTCTCAACAGTTCTTCAGCTAATAAAGGAATGTCAAATCTATTGGAATTAAACCCACCTAGATCACTGTCTTTTATGAGTTCATAAACTTTAGGTGCTAAAATTTTAAAAGTAGGCTCATTCAATACCATTTCGTCAGAAATACCGTGAATTGCAGTAGTAACAGGGGGGATTTTCATTTCAGGATTAACACGCCAAGTAAAACTTTCTTTGTTTCCGTTGGGAAAAACCTTTAGTATTGATATTTCTACAATACGATCTTTAGAAACATTTATACCAGTTGTTTCTAGATCAAAAAAGCAAATGGGTTTTTTTAATTTTAATTCCATTATGAATTTTTAAACTAACAAAAATATTTAATACGGCTCTTGAAAATCAAAAAAAAGAAAAATGATTTTTTTAAATTTCTCTGTTTGAATCCCAAGCCTCCAGGTAATCTGCTACTGCTTTTACAAACTGTCCTCCCAAAGCACCATTTATTACTCGATGGTCGTAGGAGTGAGATAGAAACATTTTATAACGAATTCCAATAAAATCACCTTCCGAAGTCTCTATAACTGCTGGAACTTTCCTGATGGCTCCTAAAGCTAATATTCCCACTTGTGGCTGATTGATGATTGGCGTACCCATAATGCTTCCAAACGTACCAACATTTGTTACGGTATAGGTGCCACCTTGAATATCATCTGGTTTTAACTGACCAGCCCTCGCTCTTCGTGCTAAATCATTTACTGCTTTACTCATGCCTACCAAATTTAATTGATCTGCATTTTTGATGACCGGAACTATCAGATTTCCGTCTGCTAAAGCAGCAGCCATTCCAAGATTGATATTTTTACGTTTGATAATTTTATCGCCATCTACTGAAATATTTAGCATCGGAAAATCTTTCAAAGCTTTAGCAACTGCTTCTAAAAAAATTGGAGTAAATGTTAAGTTTTCTCCCTCACGTTTTGTAAAATCATCTTTTACTTTTTTGCGCCAATTCCATATTTTGGTTACATCGGCTTCTATAAACGATTGAACATGTGCTGAGGTTTGTACACTCTCTACCATATGATGGGCAATTAATTTACCCATTCTAGACATTTCTATTATTTCATCTTCTCCATTTAATGAAACCGGAACTGCATTTGAAGATTTGGTAGGCTTAGTTGTTTTTATTGGTTCTGGATTTACAGGAGGCAAAGAACGATTTTCGACAAATTTTAAGATATCATTTTTCGTAACTCTACCATCTTTTCCTGATCCAACTACTGTATCCAATTCTTGCTGTGTTATATTCTCTGCAGCTGCAATATTTTTAACCAATGGTGAATAAAAACGATTCTCTGAACTTTGGACAGAGGTGGGAACACTTTCAGACAAAGGTGCTTCTACAGAGGCAATTACTTCATCCGTTAGGGGTTCAACTGTTTTTGATACTGGTACTGAAGGTGCCTCCGCTCCTTCTGTTGCTTCTATTTCAATAATGGCAATTGTTTGACCAACTTGAATTACATCATCAATCTCAAAAAGTTTTTCAACTAAAATACCTGTAACTTCACTGGGAACCTCGCTATCTACTTTATCGGTTGCAATTTCTAATACCGCTTCATCCTCTTCAATAGAATCTCCAACTTCTTTAAGCCAACTCGTTAGTGTTGCTTCCGCAACACTTTCTCCCATTTTTGGTAACTTCAATTCAAATTTTGTCTTCATAGTATCTAAAAGAAGGTTTTTTCTTATGCCGCAAAATTAGTTAAAATTTATATTTTTTAGGGAACCATTTGGCTAAAAAACGAGTGCAGCGCCATTTTCATCACTTTGATCGCTTCCTAAAATAAAATTACATCCAGGAGGTTTAATGCGAAATTTATTATTAAACCCACTTAAACTTTTCATTATTGTAAATATTTGTGAGTAAGTCATCTCATCTGCATCAAAAATAATGCAACAGTTTGACAATTCTTCATCCGAAAAAACATCCGTAGTAACGGGTTGTATCGTTGTTTTTAATTTTTCAGAAAGCCTTTTCGTCAAAACTAAATCCTTTGTGAATAAATACGTTTTTTGGTTTTGACTTCGTTTATGCTCTGTACTTCTTGATGATCTTTTTATTCTTTTTGCCAAAAAAACTCCGATTTTGACGAGAGCATTAGCACCCATATTGGACTTGAAATGTTTTTGATAAAAAATAAACATTGCTCCGTAAAAGCGATCAAAATAAGCAGCGTCTTTTTTAGTACTTTCCCCTTTATAATGAAGTATAGAAGTGGTTCCCAAATAATAATTACGATAGCCTGCTTTGGTTAATTTAAAAGATAAATCAATGTCTTCACCATACATAAAATAATCTTCATCAAAACCACCAACTTCCTGGTAAACAGTTTTTTTAATTAACATAAAAGCTCCTACTAAAACAGGTACTTGACCACTTTCTAAAGGTTCTATCTCCGTAGCGTAATAACTGGTTTTCCATCCTATTAGCTTCAGTAATGAAGCTTTTGGAGTTGGCAAATTACGTTTACTCTCTGGTAAAAAAAGCCCTTTCCCATCCATAAGGTAGATGCCTAAAGCACCCAAATTGTCTATGGGTTTAATATAGTTTAGGGCTTCAATAAAAGTATCTTCTGCTACAGCAGTGTCTGGATTTAAAATACAAACGTATGCTCCTTTGGCAATTTTTACAGCCTGATTATTTGCTTTACTAAAACCATGATTTACTTTATTTTCCAACAAGATAATTTCAGGAAATAACTCTTTAACCATTTGACAACTACCATCAGAGGAATTATTGTCAACAACGATAATTTCTGCATCAATTGTTTTTAAACTGCGCTGAACACTCAAAATACACTGCTCTAAAAAAAAGCGAACGTTATAATTTAATATGATAACTGATAGTTTCAACAATCTAATTTTTTAAAGAAGCTTCAAAGGGTATTCTGTTTACAATACTCCTTCCAAGAGTTACCTCATCCGCATATTCCAACTCATCGCCTACCGAAATCCCTCTCGCTATGGTGGTGGTAGTAATGTTAAATTCCTCAATTTGTTTAAATATAAAAAAATTAGTAGTATCCCCTTCCATGGTTGAACTTAAGGCAAATACGAGCTCCTTTACGGTTCCAGATTTCACCTTATCGACCAAAGAAGAAATATTTAATTCGCCTGGACCTATGCCGTCCATTGGTGATATTTTTCCTCCTAACACATGATATTGTCCTCGGTATTGGCTGGTATTTTCTATGGCCATGACATCACGAATATCTTCAACTACACACACTAACTGTTTATTTCGATTTAAATTACTACAAATTTCACAAATTTCTTTATCGGAAATATTATGACAGTTTTTACAAAAAATAACCTCATCGCGCATTTGCTGCAGGCTCTCTGAAAGTTTTTGAGTATGTGACTTGGGTTGTTTTAAAAGGTGCAAAACCAATCGAAGTGCAGTCCGCTTGCCTATGCCAGGGAATTGGGCCATTTCGTTAACAGCATTTTCAAGAAGTTTTGATGAAAAATCCATTGAATAATATCTTGGAGCAAGATAAAAAAAATGCTTTAGATAATACCTAGTATCGAAAGCATTCTAAAATAGAACACCTATTTTATTTTTTTATGAGCCTTTTTGTGATAGTTCCTATATCCGAATTGATCCTGATAAAATAAATACCACTGTTCAACTCAGAGATATCAATAGAATACGGTTGACTTATAGAAACATTAGGTTGGTATCTAACTAATTTCCCCAACTGATCATAGATTCTAAAATCTGCTTCAGCACCTTTTCTAAAATTTATCGTGACGCTATTTTTTACTGGATTTGGAAAAATTTCGACATCCGTGTCATTTAGCAAGGATGTTGTGTTTAATAAATGAGGCACGTATGGAGAAGCCCAAAGTCCTCTTCCATAGGTTCCTGCATAAATTTTCCCATCTGCAGAGTTAATTTCTAATTCATTGATAATAACATTAGGTAAGTTCGTGCTATAAGGCTGCCACTCATTAAAGGTATTGTCAATGTAAAAAATTCCATAATCCATCCCTAAATACAATCCGTCTTCACCATTATTGTCCCAAACTAAGGCCAATGCACTAAAACCAGGTAAATTAAATTTATAATTTAACCAAGACAAACCCCCATCTTCAGAAACAAATACTTTAGAATTTGATGTTGTTGCTACTGCTATTTTTTCTGGATTGGTCGGGTGAATGGCTATAGAATTTATAGATCCTCCTGGACTTGGAAGCTGTAACCAATCGGTCGCTCCTCCATCTTCAGTTTTAAACAATAAACCTCCTCTAGAAGCATAAATAACCAGGTTATTTGAATTCGCAATTTTTAATTGATTCAAGTTTCCACCTAATTCTTGAGAAATTACAGTCCAATTATTTCCTGAAGCTACCGATTTGTATACGTGGTTCAACCCGATGTATATAACATCGGTTAGCACTGGATCCTGTTCGAACGGAGTTACCCAATTTCCTTGTGATGGAATTGAAATACCACTTGTGGTTTGTCCTCCATTAAAGGTTCTATATACGCCCCCAAATTGAATCATTCCAAACATTTTACTTGAGTTGTCTTTATCGATAAAACCTTCCATGCCGTCTGCGCCAATCCAATCTTTCCATCCTTCTGCTTCTGAGTAGAAAGAAGACCCATTGTCTTGTGATCCGGCGGTGATAATAACCTCTGGAGTTTGAGTTATTCCTATTTTGTATAATTGCCTTATCCCTAAACCGGCAGTTAAATCTTCATAATATTCTGCGGTTACATTCGCCGTATCTTCGGCTTTAAAAATACCCCCATCAGTTCCAGCAAATAAGGTAGTTCCATTGAATAATAATAAATCTACATCGGCATGACAATAACCTATATTAGCATTTTCTGCATTTCCAGGAACCCAATCTGAGGTACAAGAAAAATTTTCGCCGCCATCGGTCGATTTCCAAGTTAAAACTCCTGCAATGTGTACTTCATTTGCATCCTCAGGGTTTACTGCAATATCCATATCACGAGGCGCTTGACCCCCACTATCAAATCCTGCTGTATCATAGCCAAAATAATTTCTGCCCTCATGATCTAACTCCGAAAAAGTAAAGCCTGCATTAACGGACTTATAGATACCTCCAAAACTTCCACCGGAAGCTTCTAAAACATAGATCACGTTTTCGTCATTAGAAGAAACACCAATCATCTTGGGAGCGCTCTCAAAGGTAACATTGGTACTAAAACTCTCACCTCCATTATACGATACATGAAAGTTGGTTCCTGTGGCATACACCACATTTGGATTGTTGGGTTTAAACTCTATATCATAACCTTGAGAATCGGTAACCGCTGCAACCCAATTTAACCCTCCGTCTGAAGACTTTCGTATTCCACCATTTTGAGAGGTTGCAAAAACAATGGAGGGATCTGTTGGGTGAATAAGAATTTTATTGACACTAGAACTTCCCATATCTCCTAACAAGTTCCAAGTAGCACCTGCGTCTAAGGAATGATAAATAAGTCCATTGGTAGATCCAAAAAAATAACGATCTGAATTTGTTGGATGTATTGTTACAGAATAAACTCGAAGATTAGAAAAATAATCTCCCAAAGGTATCCAGTTCTCACCTCCATCTAGGGTTTTCCATACTCCACCGGTATTGGCCCCAACAATTATGTGATCACTGTTGTTTTGATCAATTGCGATTCCAGTGATTCTTCCAACTCCCGGATTCCAACTAGTGGTTGCATTCCAGTCTTGAGGACCCAATTCCTCCCAATTGTCCGTGAGGGATTTTCTTGTTGCCGAAGATGTATTAAGATAGGCATTGTAATTTTCAATTTCTGCTAAGACCGCTTCCGTTTTAGGTAAATAACCCGCTTCATTCATCAATCTTTTGGCATTGTACTCCCACCTTTTAAACTGAACATAACCAGATCCTTTTCCCTGATCACGTTCTGCAAAATAAGCCTCTCCGTTGTCAATAATTTCCTGAACGGTATAGGTTTCGGACTCCATCATTTTTAAATACTCCTGTGCATAGTTATTTTGAATTCCGGCAAGTAATATCGTTATAAGGATGATTATTCTTTTCATAGTTTATTTTTATTTTCAGTATAAAATTACAAATTTTCTAGGATTAAAATTTAAGAGTTCAATTATTTAACAATCTTTGTATTTTTACAAAAAAAACATGCAGCCCACTCAAATTATTTTATTGATTGCCGTTTATTTTGGGGTATTGATTCTTATTTCCTATTTAACAGGGAAAGAGGATACGAACGAAGCTTTTTTCAAAGCAAACAAATCTGCACCCTGGTATTTAGTGGCTTTTGGAATGATTGGCGCTTCCTTATCTGGAGTGACTTTTATTTCAGTTCCAGGATTAATAGAAGGGCAACAATTTGCGTACCTTCAAGGTGTTCTTGGTTTTTTTGTAGGTTATTTAATTGTTCTGTTGGTTTTAATTCCTCTATACTACCAACTAAATGTTACTTCGATTTATCAATATTTAGAGGATCGTTTTGGGAAAACTAGTTACAAAACAGGTGCTTTTTTCTTTTTAATTTCTCGTGTTACGGGTGCCTCATTTAGACTTTATCTCGTTGCGTTAGCAATGCAGTATATTGTTTTTGAAAGTCTAGGTATTCCATTTTGGGTAACTGTGGTACTCTCTATATTGTTAATTTGGTTATACACCAACAAGGGAGGAATCAAAACCATCATTTGGACAGATACTATACAGACGTTAGCCATGCTTATTTCAGTTAGTGTAGCTATAATTTTAATATTAAACAAACTAGATTGGTCTTTAGCAGAAACGTTTACTAAAGAAACGTTTAAAAATAAAAGTAAAATTTTCTTTTTTGAGGATGTGAATAGCAGTATTTATTTTTGGAAATATTTTATTGGAGGTATTTTTATTACCATCGCGATGACAGGTTTAGATCAAGATATGATGCAAAAAAACTTAACCTGTAAAAACGCAAAAGAGTCCAAAAAAAATATGTTCTTAATGTCTATTTTATTAGTCGTAGTTAATGTCATTTTTTTAACGCTTGGAGCTTTGTTATTTATCTATGCAGAACAATTTAATGTTGCTATTCCAGAACTTAATGGTGTTACTCGAACCGATTTATTATTTCCAGAAATAGCAATGAATCAGGGCCTTGGAAAAGGACTAGCTATCACCTTTATTATAGGACTAATTGCCGCTGCCTATAGTAGTGCTGACAGTGCTTTAACATCGTTAACTACTTCGTTCTCTGTAGATTTTTGTAATATAGAAAACCAGCCTATTGCAGTTCAAAAGCCATTGCGTAAAAAAATACATGTAGGAGTTTCCATAGTGCTTATAGGAGTCGTTATCATATTTAATTCACTCGAAGGTAGTGTTGTTAGCAATCTTTTTAAGTTTGCCACGTTCACCTATGGTCCATTACTTGGGTTATTCACCTTTGGAATATTAACCAAAAAAACTACTCAAGATAAATACACTTGGATTGTAGCTTTAATAGCTATTTTGTTAACCTATTTCATCACGTTAACTCCCTCGTATTTTCCAAATAGTTTTATCGGGAACTACAACTTTCACTGGGAAATACTACCAATTAATGGTTTTATAACCTTTTTAGGATTATTAATAATTTCTAAAAAGCAAACTACTAGAATTGATTCGTAGAAAGTAATACTAAGGTACAAGCCTCTTCGTAGTGAATACCCTGTTTTTTTAACTGTTGATAAAATTCAGGATTTTCGGTTCCGGGATTAAATAATACTCTAGCGGGATTTAATGATAAAATATAGTCGTAGTATGCTGCTTGCCTTTTGGGGTTTAGGTAAAGGGTGATGGTATCTATATCTTTATACAGTAGCATTTCGTTGGCAATAGGGACTCCTGCAACGGTTCCAACTTTTAGACCCATCGCTTTTACCTCATGACCATGACGTACCAATTTATGAACTGCAATATTGGAATAGCGCAAAGGATTTAAACTGGCACCAATTACGAGTGTTTTTTTCATTCAGTATATTTTTAAGTTACCACCTAATAATTACACTTCCCCAGGTAAATCCACTTCCGAAGGCTGCTAAAACTATTAGATCCCCATTAGTTACTTTTCCTTTTTCATGGGCTTCTGTAAGTGCAATAATAATGGATGCGGCTGTGGTATTCCCATATTTTTGAATGTTGTTGTATACCTGGTCGTCTCGCAAGCTAAATTTTTTCTGAACAAATTGAGAGATTCTTAAATTGGCCTGATGAGGAATTAACATATCGATATCTGTAGGCGACAAACCGTTGGTTTGTAAACCCTCCATAATCACTTCCGAAAATCGAACCACTGCATTTTTAAATACAAAAGTTCCATTCATGTAAGGGTAGTAAGAAAGATCGTCTGGATTGTTTAAAATTTCGGGCACCCAATGGGCAATACTTGGACCTTCAACTGTTAACTCTCTAGCATGTTTTCCTTCACTGTGCAAGTGTGTAGATAGAATTCCTCTTTCCGGATTGTCACTTCTCGTTAATATAGCTGCCCCAGCACCGTCTCCAAAAATTACAGAAACTCCCCTTCCACGTGTGGTCACATCCAAACCTCCTGAGTGAAATTCGGAACCAATGACTAAAATGTTTTGATACATTCCAGTTTTTATAAACTGATCGGCAACCGATAGCGCATAGACAAAACCAGAGCATTGATTGCGAACATCTAAGGCACCTATGGTGGGTAAACCTAACATTTCCTGTATTTGAACACCACATCCTGGAAAATACATATCTGGACTTAGCGTTGCAAAAATGATAAAATCAATTTCATCCTTATCAATTCCAGCTTTTTCTATAGCAATTTTAGCGGCCTTTGCCCCCATAGACGCCGAAGTCTCGGGACTTCCATTTTCAATCCATCTACGCTCTTTTATTCCTGTTCTTTCCTGAATCCATTCATCAGTGGTATCCATTAACTTAGAAAGATCGTCGTTGGTCACGATGTTGTCTGGAACAAAATGTCCCAATCCTGATATTCTTGAAGTATACATTTTAAAATTATTAATACCACTCTCATTAGTTTGAAAACGGGAGTTTAAATATACCTATTAACTAAATAACGTAATAATAATTAACGATTATATGTTATGCTTGCATAGTAAAATCTACCATTCTTGTCAACTTGTCAGTAATTAGAGATTGGTATTTTTTTTGACTAGTTATAGTTATAATTTTAAAATCAATAAAAATGAGTAAAGGAACTATTAACGTATCGGTTGAAAATATTTTCCCGCTAATTAAGAAGTTTTTATATAGTGATCACGAAATATTTTTACGTGAACTAA
>ERZ1047472.611-NODE-611-length-31293-cov-5.850759_pt1 | contig 31293 bp, 30 predicted proteins | sample MGYA00383095_ERZ1047472 | MGnify/ENA primary metagenome ERZ1047472 (study PRJEB29581, sample SAMEA5548365) | metagenome | biome: marine; feature: coastal; material: water | depth 1 m | study: Short-term variability in the microbial, nano- and picoplankton dynamics... | reverse complement strand
GGTGATACCAAACCCTTTGCACATCCGGGTCAACGGTGCAGCCACTTGCAGCACTGTTTGGCGCAAAAGGCACCGTGATGGCGCTTGGCCACTCTGTTCGGTTTTGCCAACGCTCACTCACCCCCACGCCATCTGGGTCTGCGGCAAAATCCCATAGACCATTTAGCTTCAGCCAGCGATCTCGGCGCAATATAGGTCTTGGGTACTCTGGTCGCGGGTTTGGCATATTCTTCTCTTTCTTCTTTTGGGCACTGTATCTGAATATCCACAGACGATTATCTAACGAATGCGTTAATGTTAAGAACGCGCGACTTCTGGCCAACAGCCAACATTACTTATTAGCCAGTGCGTTAGTCCTGAATTTACTTCAATAGGCCGCTCTTGGGCCATCCAATGACCGGACTTAACATAAATTTCAGTTAAGTCTGAACATCTTGCGCGCATAGGATCAGCCAGTGTGCCAGTGGCAGTTTGGCAGACATAATCATATTCGCCGTGGAAAAACAGCACGGGTTTAGTAATTGCCACAGAGTTTACCTTGGCGCTAAACGCTGCGTTGTTTTCGTGATTCACGTACCAGGAGCTGGGGCCAAAAAAACTATTTCGGGCTAAGGCTTCGGCAAAAACATCTGCCTCATTTGGGGAAATAACGTCTAGGTCTATCTCCATATCTGGAATGCCATCAGGACCAAACCAGCCGCCATTTATGCGCGTGTAAGCGGTAGAAGCCGGTTGTCCTGCGCCTGCCGGATCGCCTTTTCTAAACAGTAATTTCACTGTCTTAAGAGGCTCGGCTTCCATCTCAGCTTGGGCTGCAGCAAAGTCTTCATTATAAAAGAATTGATACTCCCACTGCCCCTTGGGAAAAGTATCTGCGGGATAAATGCTTCGATCAACATGGGCCATGATAGAGTCTACGCCGGCCTCAAGACCTAACGGTACGCACAAGTTTGCTAGGGCATGAACTATTTCTGGATGATGTAGCGCAACGCTCCAAACCACTGGTGCGCCCCAGTCGTGACCTACCCATACTGCTGGCCCCTCGCCCAATGCTGCGTGTAGCTCCACCATATCCTGTACAGCTTCGCTGACAGCAAAGTCCTCATGTTTAGAATAATTCGATGAGTTACCGTAGCCACGCATATCTGGCGCAATGGCTCTAAAGCCAAGATTGCCCAACGTTAACAGCTGATGCCGCCAACTCAAGGACAGCTCAGGCCAGCCGTGCACAAAAAATATTCGCGGGCCGTCTTCAGGGCCGCAAGCCAAATAAGCACTTTTATGCCGAGCGGTTGCTACGCTGCCGTGTTCAATTTCCATCTAATTCCCTCTTATTCTACTTAACGCTAACCTTACTCAATGCTTGCTTTTACTTTATTCATTTTGCGGGCTTAGCGTGCAAAAAGTTTATTACCCTTTGGGCGGCAATAATATCTGCTGGCGCTAAATCAAAATGCGCTAGGTTTTCTAGCGCCACAAAACTGTATTCATCGTGTTCCAAAAGCACAATGTCGCCGCGCAACCATTGGCAGACTACCGGGAAAAACGCTAATTCACCGCCATCGCGCAGTGAAAAACTCGCCAAGACAGCTGTGCCAGCGACCTCAATGGCTAACTCTTCAAGTATTTCGCGCTGAATGGCATGAAGCGGCGACTCGCCCTGTTCTAACTTGCCACCGGGAAATTCCCAGAAACCGCCCATGTGCTTACTTTGGGGTCGTTTTGCAATGAGCACCCGATTTTCAGCATCAAAAATATAGGCAAGAGCTACTTTGGTAATCGTCTTTTGCAAATTATTCCATTCCAACCTAGTCGGCTTACAAACCAAGCGATCTGCGGTTTTGACACGCCGTTCGCAGAATTGGCGATTCCCAGCATAAGGTCCATTAAACCAGTACCGCAAGATTATCTTGCGTTACGTCTTAGGTTCTAGGGCTAACGGTGTGTCTACAAAAAAGGCTATGGTTAATAAGCGCTCCTCTCCAGAAACCAAGAGCGACTTAGAGCGACAGAGGGAAACTCAGGGAAATAATGGCGAATGGCAAACGAATGGCGAATAGAGGGGAATAAAAAATGAAAATTGGCATTAACGGAACGGGATTGGTACAAAAAGCGTCGGTCCCGGCGGTACGCAACCATGCAATACAGGCAGCAAAAGACGGTTTTGCCAGCTATTGGCTGGCCGAGCACCCTACCGGGGGCTTTGACGCGCTGACGGTGTTGAGCGCAGTGGGACAGGTTGTTACAAGCATGGAGCTGGGTACCGCTATTATTCCCACTCACCCCCGTCACCCAATGATTCTCGCAGGGCAAGCACTGACAGTTTCTAATATGATGGCGCCGCAACTTACCTTAGGCATAGGCCTCTCCCATGAAACCATGATGGCCCAACTGGGCATTGGTTTTGATAAGCCTATTCGTCATTTACGAGAGTATCTAAGTGTTTTAATGCCATTGTTGAGAGAAGGCACAGTGAACTTTACCGGTGAAACTATAAGCTGCGATGCCAAAGTATTCCGCGCGCCAGAAACCCATGTGCCAGTGCTCGTTGCAGCACTTGGCCCCCAAGCATTGAGGGTCGCCGGTGCGCTGGCCGATGGCACCTCATTGGCTTGGGTTGGCCCTAAGACAGTGAAAGAACACATTGCGCCAGAAATCTCCGCTGCCGCAGACGCGGCTGGTCGAGCAGCGCCAAGAATCATCGCTACCCTGCCCGTCTGCGTCACCGATCAACCCGATGTGGTACGCGGTGTTATTGGTAAAAATTTGAAGATGTATGGTCAGTTGCCCTCTTACCGTGCAATGCTCGACCGCGAAGGCGTAGACGGTCCCGCCGATGTGGCCATTGTGGGCACTAAAGATGAGGTAGTTGAAGGCATCGATAAAATGCGTGCGGCTGGCGTAACAGATTTTGCAGCGTCAGAATTTTATTTGAACCCCGGAGAGGCCCAAACAACGCGAGAGACGTTAGTTTCGCTTTTGAAATCAGGGTGAGGTACGACACTGACTATTTAATTAGGCAAGCTGAGTAAGCACATGAATCAAAATACTTACTCGCTGCTTACTCTTTTTCGCTGGTTCCTGTTGTCTCTTGCTACCTCTGATATGTTGCCTGTTCATTACGGCTTCAACGAACAATCTGGCAAAAAAGGTTATCTGTAGATCTGCGGCACTACCTGTAAATACTTTAAATTGACAGGGTGCCAGTAATAACCGCCACGCATCGCCCCGCAATAGCAACCGCCTCTATCTCTCCAGCGGCCTTTGTCGCCTCAAGAAAAATTTCGCTGGGCCGACCCATTTCCACACCTTGGGAAATTTCGTACTTTATATTTGCATCCATGCGCTGGTCTTGGCTTGCTAGCAAACCGGCCAATGCAGCGGCTGCGGAGCCAGTAGCAGGGTCTTCATAAATGCCAGAAAGTGGCCCAAACATGCGGGCATGCACAACGCCCGACTCAGATTGATAGTAGATCATTATGCAGACCGGTTCTTCAGGGTAACCGTAGTGTTCATTACAATATTCAAAGGCGGCGATATTAGGCTTGGCATTCTTAACCGCTTCCAAATTGGTAACGTGCACTAACGCAAAGGGTATGCCTACGCTTGCCACAACGGCATCAACCAAAACTTGTTCATCTGCAAGCGAAACGCATGGCGCAACAACAGACCTAGGAATGCTGTGCAACTGATGAAATTTTTGCGGTGCAAGAATAGTACAACTGGATACTTTACCGCTCTTTTCTCTCCTCACTTTTGCTTCAACGGGGCCTGCGCGTTCTTCAAAAATCATCTTGTCGCTTGAAACCAACCCAGGTGCCCAACCAGGGTTCTCCGCCAATAGCCAAGCTGTGCCAACATTAGGATGACCAGCGAAGGGCAACTCGCTTTGAGGTGTAAAGATTCTCACTTCGGCAGTATTTTTACGATCCCGCGGGGGCGTTACAAATGTCGTTTCGGAATAGTTAATCTCCCGAGCAATTTTTTGCATTTGCTCATCGGTTAAACCCCGGGCATTAGGGAAAACTGCCAAAGGGTTGCCCCCAAAGCGCTGGTTGGTAAAAACATCTACTGTTGCAAATTCGTAGTCAGCCATTGAATTACCTTTTGGAATGTTCATAGATTTTTGGTTGGCAACGTTGCTTTGCAAAAAAAGCAGCGCGTTCATCGCTGAGCAGCATTTTGGGAAATATGCGCCGCTAGATTGAGTACCCTCAGACCGAGAGTGGTTATTTACCTACCAACGGCTATTTCAATCTAGTTAAGAGCGTGTAGATTAACCTGACAAAATGTTGGCTCGGCTCTGCTTCTACTAAGCCTAGTCATATTAATGCTCATATGCATTTGAATCATCAGCGAATTGCTTTTAAGGGCCTAACTACTTGGCACAAAATAATTTCAGTAATGCACTAAGACTGCTTAAAAACCCCAATGTGAGCCGGATGTTTGTGTCTTATCTCATCACCTATATGGGTACTGCAATGGCGCCCATCGCTATGGCCTTTGGGGTTTTGGATTTAACCGGTTCCACCGCCGATGCTGCATTTGTTATTGCCGCGCCGACTGTGGCGGCTATTGGTGTCATTTTGATCGGCGGCGCAATTGCAGACAGAACCTCCCGGCAAAAAGTTATTTTCTATGCAGAGTTGTTAGCGATGTCGGCTCAATTGTCCATGGCGTTTCTTTTTCTCTCGGGTTTGGCCACAGTCCCTTGGTTAACATTTTTTATGCTTCTTAATGGTATTGGAATTGCATTTAACGCGCCCGCCTCTACGGGTTTAATTATTCAGTTGGTCGATCGGGAGGATTTACAAACCGTCAACGCAATACTCGGCACTGCGCGTCACGGTGCTATTGCAGTAGGCGCTGCCTTAGGCGGGCTGCTGGTTGCGTGGGTAGGCCCCGGCGTAACGTTATTGATTGATGGCATTTCATTCGCCATTTCAGCTGCGTTGATTTTAAGTCTTAAACCCAGCGGGCAACTTAAGGAAAAAAGTGAATCCATTATTCAGGACCTCAAATTGGGCTGGAAAGAATTCAGTTCACATACCTGGCTTTGGAGTATTGTTTTACAATTCTCCTTAGTAGTTGCCGCCCTTGAGGCATTTTTTGGCCTTATAGGACCAGCATTCACCCGCGACTACATGGCTGGTGCGACAGACTGGGGTTTCATTGTTTCGGGCTTTGGCATTGGCACATTGGTGGGCGGTCTTTTTGCCATAAAAATCAACCCGCGTTACCCCATGCGCTTAGCCGTTATGATGGTATTTGCATTCCCCTTGGTAAGCCTTGGAATGTTGCTGCGCTCCCCCCTTGAAGTAATTGTGCTCGCGGCATTTCTAGTTGGCTTTTGTGACCAAATATTTTCTGTATTGTGGTACACAACGCTGCAAATAAAAGTTGCTCCGGCCATGATGTCCAGAGTAAGCGCCTACGATCACATTGGTTCAATCGCCCTCGCCCCATTGGGTTTGGTTGCGGCAGGTTTGTTATATGAAGCTTATGGATACCAGACCACGCTAACGGCCACCATTATTCTTGTGGTAATTCCAACGGCTCTGGTATTTTTAGTGGAAGACGTGCGCAATATGACGAATGAGGAAGACTCTAGGAGTGGCAGCAAAACGAGAAAGACCTAAATCGCGATCTGTCTATCCGGTTAGGCGTTTTGGTTAAGTCTTCTTGATTAAGCGTTGTGGTTAAACGTTGCTGCTGGGAGTTTATTTGCTTAACGGCAAGAGTCTGCGTTAGTGAACTAAGGCGACGATGAAAACCGTGTAGCGAAAACTAAGGTTTAGTAGCCAGACTTTTCCGCACTGATGAAGGATTGTTGCTGTACTCGAACAGCCAAGGCGTCGCTTGTCGGACGCTCTGCTGTGCGCTCACTTCGCTGAGTTGCTGCAGGCTGGGTCTGAGTTCTCTCCGCAGCACGAGACTCCAGGCTCGCTCTAGAGACTGGGTTGTCGCGCTGGGTAGACAGTGCTTGTCGCTGCTGCAACTGCTCCACTGCGCGTTGCTCTGTTACTCGGGCTTCAGCCCTAATTTGTGTTTGGCCAATTTGCTCGTAGGTACTGCGGTTGGGATTCACCGGCGCTTGCTGGCGCGCACCTACTTCAATATCAACCCTATCCTTAAAAGAATCAGCGCTAGTTTGCACTGCGGTTGAGGTGTCGACATTCGTTCTGGGTTCAACTCGCGATGCAGGATTTGACCGAGTTTGAACTGAATTAGGGCTGTAACCTACGCCTTCTGGCATTTGCTTTGACCAAAAAATTTCAATAGCGGCAATTGTTCGCCGAAAGTTGACGTAATTCAAGGCTTTAAGCCCGCTAATTCCTGAAAATACGGCCACTTATTGCCAAAATTGTGCGGAAAAGTGTTGGAAATGCCTTATACAGAGGTAAAAGTGCAAACTTTTGCCGCTTTGCCGCTACCCATCAAAAGGTTACGGCAAGCCTTAACCACTTTGCTCTATCTTTCAGCTTCTGGGAGGGGGCAAAGTAGTGCCGGTCATAGGCGCAATTAGCACAACATCCCTGCATAGCCTATGTACTTACCAGCCGCTGGTGCCGGGTTCACCTTTGTAAGGGCCGATAATTTCATCTGTCACCCAGCCACCATAAAAACCGCCAGCTTGCGCACGCACGGCTTCACCGTCTACAGAGCATTGAGTGAGCGCCGGATAAAAACAAATCCAACCCGCAACGCTTGTGAAACTGTCAAATGGTTCAGGGTAACGCCAAGCAATGACCTCACCTTCAAATTGGAAGTATTCTGCGGCCCCTTTCCACTCGCAAAAGGATCGTCCGTTGGCAGGCGCTAAGGCCACGCACAGGTCCTCAGCGGGCAAATAAAATGTGGGCGGACTGGCAGTTTCCAGTACTCGTCTAGCCGCATTAGTTTTTAACAAAAGCGTGCCGCTGCTACTGCGTACTTCAATGGCGCGCTTATCGTCCACAATGACCGGCGGTCGCGGGTAATCCCATACCGACTCCTGATCAGCGCGAGGTTCTATTGCAAAATCAGGGCGCTGCTCGCCGCGAAAATCCCAGGATTCACGGGCCTTAATCCAACTGTCTTCTAACTTCATTATTCTTGCCTATTAGATTGAGCGTGCCGCTTTGAACGGCCCAAACGAGACACCTAACCGTTTTTAGGTAAGGTAAAGCCTTCTCTTAACTGCGGCCTCACGCCAGCAACAGATAAAAGCGACTCCACACAATCTCTGATTGAGGTGTCCAGTGATCTAAATTCAATGCCAGTGACCGCCTTAATTCGATCATTACGTAAATCACAACCCGCCCAAATGGCGCGCATTTTGGCTTCTCTGGCCTGTATGTGTTCAGGAAAGGTGTCAGTGACTTCGGGTGTATCATGCCCCAGTTCCGGCAACAAGCGGTTAATGGATGCACACACATCTTCAACATTAATGGTGTCAGTAGACCAAGCAATATAGCGGTCGCCGTTTTTAACATCCACGTTTTCTAATAAACGAATATGGCATTCGGCGTCGTCGCGCACGTCTACTGTCATCCAAGGTCTGTAAGCGCCGTTTTGGTAGTACTTACCCTTCAGCATCATCTCAATATTGTTCTGCCATGGGCCTTTGTCTTTTTGATGGGCGGCCAAAATAGGGCCAACGTTGTCAGCTGGGCAAACACGGATACAATCCCATTCGCCATTGGCTTCAGCGGCGTCGGTAAACATACGCTCCAGCTCCACTTTACCCATTGAGTAACCTTGACCCTTAGCCGTGGTTCGTTTGGGGTTTTCCTCATCTGGGTAGCGGTCCTCGTAAAACACCGGCCGGCGTTGCAGCTCGTTTAGATCGGCTTCAGAGATAATCGCCGCAATGCTTGAAGTAACAATAACGCGATTGACGGTGCCGGACTTGTTAACGCTATCAATAACGTGTTTGCATACACCGCGTACGTAATCTTGGTCATCATAATCGCTGACATGAGAAACGTGGCAAACCCCTTGGCAACCAGCAAAGGCTTCATCAAAACAACCCGGCTGGTCTAGGTCTGCGGAATACAGTTTCAGTCGCCCTGATGCGAATCCGGGCATGTTGCGCAAAAAGTCAGTTTTTGCTGCGTCGTTAACGTCTCTGACACAGGCACGAACGCGGTAACCTTTGTCTAATAATAATTTGACCACCCAGCCGCCGATAAAACCCGCGCCACCGGTAACTGCTACTGTACTGCCCTTTGGTATAGGTGCCATTGTCCTCTCCTCCAATTAAAAAATGCAGATTTAGATTACCCAGTACTCGACAATAAGCGAAGTTCTAAATCTAATTGCGCATGCGCTAGGTGTTCTTACGCTAGGTTTCGTCGCGCCTCGCTGGGTTAACGGCTAGGTGCCGGAAAAATTAGCAGGTCGTTTTTCTAAAAACGCCTGAATGCCCTCTTGCCTATCTTTGATCTCAATTTGCGTAATTAGCGGTGCTGCAAATGCCATAAAGTCCTCATGGCTCATTGTTTCACCGGCATATATTTGACGCTTCATTAAGCCAATGGCTTTGGTGGGTGCCTTAGCTAGCCGCTCCGTTAAAGCGTTTAAGGTGTGGCTGAATTCATCCTCACTGGCCACTTTGGTGACCATGCCCCAAGCTTTCGCGGTTTCACCGTCAATGGCCTCGCCCAGAATGAGAAACTCCAATGCGCGTGCACTGCCAATGGCGCGGGTTTGTAGCCACGCGCAGCCGGTCACAGCGTGCATGCCGCGATCAATAACCCGTTGGTCTTGGAGTCGGGCATTGTCAGTCACTAGGCGAAAATCACAGGCCATGGCGAGGTCTAAGCCCACGCCCAAGGCAAAGCCATGGATTGCCGCAATGGTGGGTTTACTCATGCCGCGCAGACAGTGTTGGATGCCCGCGTGGGTAACGCGGCTGCTGGGCATAAACGGAAAGTCTTCGGGCAAAGGCCCCATACCGCGTAAATTATCCCCGGGACAAAAGCCCTTTTCGGAGCCTTGTAGAACAACGACCCGCACTTCGTCATGAAGCGCGCACCATTCCAGCAAATAAATGAGCTCGGCGAGCATTACAGTTGATATCGCATTGCGCAGATCGGGCTTGTGCAGCGTTAGCGTGGCAACACCTTCCATAAAGTTAAATTGCGTCTCAGTTAACGATGTCGCGTCAAAATCTATCGCAAATGTTGTCATTGTCCTCGCCCTCCTCTTATTATGAGCCTTCACATCATAGGATAAAGAAATGGCAAAGAAAGTAGATTGGTATTATTTTCGCAGCGGCTGAACCAGCTGTACCCGAGCATCCAAGTTTTTGGAAGCAAGTAACATAACAATAGCAACCACTGTGCCTGCGAGCCGCAAGCTACAGCGGGAAGATGCCCAAGCGCTGCTGGCAAAAGCGAGCAAGATGTTTGTGGCAAAGGGTAAAAAAGTAGTTGAGTTCAAAGGCGGCGCAGCAGCCACGGACGAGGCAGTAGACGCCATGTTGGGCAGCACAGGCAACCTGCGCGCACCCACCAGTGTGGTAGGTAAAACACTCTTGATCGGCTTCAATGAAGACGCCTTTAATGGTGTCTTTAGCTAAGTAGCTTCATTACTTGTCGCGAATAGCCGCCATTCGGTGGCTATGCCTTCCTCATTCAACAACCCAGCTGAAATTTTTCTAGCCTTCTTCTGTCTGAACTTATCCATTAGAGGCAGTCTAGAAAAACATATAGTTTAAGCCGAAAAATTTAGGACACCATATGAAAGTTAGCGAAGCCGTTTTAGCGCGAAGATCAATCCGCTCTTTTCTGGACACGCCAGTATCTGATGAACAAATATCTCAACTGTTAGAAAAAGCCGCACGCGCGCCCTCAGGGGGCAACGTACAGCCATGGCGAGTGTTCGTGATTAATGGCTCGACCATGCCAAAGTTCCACCAGTTCTTGGCTGACACTGATCCTAGAGAAACCCCAGCTTACGAAATTTATCCAAAGGAACTGCCCTCCCCCTACCGAGATTCCAGATTCAAAGTGGGCGAAGACATGTACAAACTGCTGAACATCCCGCGAGACGACAAACCCAGCCGCTTTGCACACTTGGCAAGAAACTTTAAGTTTTTCGATGCACCTGCCGCTTTCTTCTGCTTTATAGACAAAACCATGGGGCCACCACAATGGTCAGACCTAGGCATGTTTTTACAAACATTTATGCTGTTGGCGCAGGAAGAAGGGCTAGACACCTGCGCACAAGAAGCCTGGGCAAACAGATCACAAGCGGTAGCAAACTTTGTAGGCGCAAAAGACAACTTAATGCTTTTTTGTGGTATGGCCATTGGATATAAAAACCCAGAGGCAGATGTGAACAGTCTGGTTTCAGACCGAGCGCCGCTGGAGACTTGGGCAAAGTTTGTTTAATGAGACAATCTTCTTCGGGGCCTGACTCGCTCAAGCCCCAGCAACTTAACCGCTGCGGAACTTCCGCTGCCCTGCCTCGCACACATGTAATTGAGAACTTGTAACGTTAAAGTCACGCTGCAAAATTGTATCGACGAAATGCCATTGATTAGTCATCTGCGAGGGTGTCAAAGTCACTTCTGCCCAGCCTCGGTGCGCGGTGTCTAAATCTACCAGTTCGGTGCTGGCCTGCTTAAACGCTGCGGCTAATTTTTCTGGTGTTGTTGCTGAATTAGATTCCATGCCAGGACTAGAAATACCCGGCGTACCTATTTCTATACCCACCGCACGTCCATTATCGTCAGCTAGATTAAAGGCCCAAGCGTTGTGAGTGTCTCCGGCTAACACGATTGGGTTGCTGGCATGACTGATTAACTGCTCAAACACACGTTGACGGCTGGCTGGATAGCCATCCCACGCGTCTAAATTGAAGGGCAACCCTAGTTTTTCTAAGCTTTGTAAGCGCCGCACAAAATCAACGTATTCTTTGGGCTTGCCTTCCAGATCTAGCGTCAAATTAGGAATGCCGGTTCGCCCCATGAGCACTTGCTGACCAATAATCTGCCACTTAGAACCTCTCACCTGACCTGCTTTAAGCTCATCGGCTAACCAATCTTCCTGATCAAAGCCTAAAATAGTGCGCTGAGGGTTGTCGAGTTTTTCGCGTCTAAAAGCGGCGGCATCGGGCAAGTAAGCCCAACCTTTGGGCAATGCCTTGGGGTCTAAATCAGCAATTTTCGCGTAGTCGGTGACGGCAATTGGTTTACCACTAGACAGGTCGAATGGCAGTAATAGTTGTTGGGACTGCCCGTCTCCTAATAGCGCTGCCTGCGCAGAGGAAATAATTTTTGGCGCGTTTTGGTTACGTACATCAAAGATTATCGTCTGATAAGTTAGGTCTTTTGCGTACTCCAGTCCGCGATCGCGGCCGTGCAGCCGCGTATCTAACATGTGCAAGTCCGCTAATTCACCAATTTGAAACGAGCGGTAAATTGGCGCTTGGTCACCATTGACTGTGGTTCTGATAGGCATCCATTCGTGATACGCCTGCCGCGCAGCGCGTATGCGCTGATGGAAGTCGCCCTCGCCTTCATTGTGATTCTCAGCGCCGTCTTTCCAAGTATTATTAGTCAGCTCATGGTCATCCCAAACACAGATAAAGGGGTGGCGTTGATGTACCGCCATTAAATCTGGGTCAGTACGATAGAGCCCATAGCGCATACGGTAATCTTCTAATTTGAATATCTCGCCGGTGGGTTCAACATGCCGACCCAACTGCTCTAGCGCGACCTTGCTCGCGTAGCGCCCTTCTGCATACTCATAAATATAATCACCCAGATGCAGCACCAGATCTAAATCGCTGTCTGCCATGTGCTTGTAAGCGTTGAAATAACCTTGCGGATAATTTGAACAGGAAGCTACGCCAATTTTATATTCACTCACCTTGCCCAGTGGCAGGGTTTTAGTTCTGCCCGTAGGGCTACTTTTACCTGCGACAATAAATCGATAGAAGAAACTGCCATTAGCTGGCAACCCCGTAGCGTCAACCTTAAGTGTGTAGTCAGTCGCCTTGGACGCTGTAGCGGTGCCCGAGCTGACTACTTCGGTGAAGTCGGCATCATTCGCTACTTGCCAGATAGCCTCAACGGTACTGTGTTCACCCGAGCCGGGGATAACCCTAGTCCATAAAATTACCCGGTCTGATAAGGGGTCTCCACTGGCCACGCCATGCGTAAAATGCGCAGGCTCCGCCGCTTGCACATAAAATCCACGCAACGCCAAAACCCCCAACGTTGCTCCTACACCTTGAACGACGCTTCGGCGCTTTATCGGACGATTGATGAGTAGGCTCATCTTCTGAACTCCAGTTGACTGATAAACCAGTACGCTACTGCAAAATGCGCTTACTGCCTATAGCTACCGATAGCTTCCAAGAATTTTATGTCCCTGACGAAACCGTCAAAATTGGTCTCATAGCCCGCTAAGCGTTCTATCTGCACTAAGGTTTTGGCCCAGTTCCATTACTGACAAAAAGTTTGGAATTTGCTTGCCCATCTGGAAAAAGCCCTTGCTCGCATGGGGCCATACCAACCGGTCATAGTCGCGCATGAAGGCAGTTAAGCGGATACCTTTAGCCGCCAACTTAGGCGCTAGGTTGCGAAGACGCATTTGCGTGGGTCCAGACGGCGCGTAAGGGTGGAACAACTGCTCAACTTTTTGCTCTACAGCCCAAGCAACAATTTCTTCTTCGCTCATAGCTTGTTCCACAACGTGGGCGCTCGTTTCTTCCGCAAGGCGTTGCAAAGTATCTTCTATTGCGCTGGCGCCGAATCTTCTAACGAGTTCGTTAGTTGGTGCAATGGGGCTTCGCGGCGACGCGGACAACGCAGCTATTGTTGACGGCTGAAAGGGTATCTGTGTACTCAAATCGTCTTCGGTCACCAGCAGCGCTGAGACAGTGTTTTCCCCAAGTAAACAACTCATGGGTTTTGGCCACTCGATTGGTGTATTTTGCAACGCACTAGGTGAAAGATTTTCTTGTTGGGGTTGCGTGGTAGTAGCGAGACGTTTAAGGCCCAAGGAATGATCGCACGGGTCTGTAAATCGCTCGCTAGAGCACTTTCGAATATTGCTCGCAGTGGCTAAATACGTTTTGTTTTTGGTGTGCAGTCCTGCAACCCACCGCCACGCCAATGTATTCGAAGCGGCATCACCGTCAAGGAGGTTACGCAAGAAAAAATCTGCGCCTAATTCCCAAGGCAGGTGAAGCGTAAAAATCCACACACTGGCAAACCACATGCGCGCGTGATTGTGCAGGTATCCTGTCGTTAGAAGCTCCTTCACCCAATCGTTAAACGGAGTAATATCTGTCTTGCCTATTGTCGCTAACTCATAGGTTTTCCAACGTCTTTGATCTTTCTGTACACTGGTGAGGTTCCACGAAAGGTTCTGCTGATATTCAGGCCAGAGCATGCCGCGGTGTTCAAGCCAGCCTTTCCAATAGCTGCGCCAAAAGACTTCCTGAACAAATTTGAACGCATCACTCTCGCTGTGCTCTGCTAACACAGCGGCTAAAATCTCTTCCTCGGTAATGAGCCTGTGGCGAATGAAAGGCGACAGGTTAGACACGTTTGAGTGCTTGCCCAGGCCATGATCAAGGTTACGAGTGGCTTGATATGCCCTGCCAGCGCGTGGCATAAATTCTTCTAGCCTTCGTAGGCCCTCAGCACGGCTGGCAATAACTTCGAAAAATTCGTCACCGTAGTCCGAAACACTGCTGCTCCCTGACCCGTATCCCTGCTGTAACTGAGTATCCATATTTCAAACCTTTATTTTTCGTCAGCTTTTAGTAATCGGCCTCCATCCACGAATTCTTACTCTTGGGAGACGGGAAACTCGGAGAGTGAATTTTTGAGCCACTTGAGCATGCTATCCCTCCGCCGACATATTGAATAGCTTTCGTCTAAGTAGATATGAGACAAATTCTAACCTTTTCGATTTTTTGACGTTTTTTTATTCAAAATGACAAGGCTGTAGAGATATTGGTTAGGTTTAGCGTTACAGTGTGCGTAGAGAAAATCTGAGTGCTCGCCTCTTTGGGGCGCTTGGTTAGGCAAGTGCGCTTACTTAGTGTGCTTAAAAAGTGCATTTAATAAGGATGAGAATGAAATGCAGCACGAAAATTGGATATGGGAACCCAGCCAAGGCGGACAGGTTGACGAAAAAACACTGGACCTGAGGCCCGTGGATCCTGTCGCTTACAAAATGAAAGACATTTGGGGTTATGATCAAGACCAGTTTCCCATCGAACCTTTCGATATTGAGGTGCGTATCACAGCGCCGACCGTCAGAGACGGCTTAAATTTGTTCGAGAAAGCAGTGAAGGAATATATGTTGGAACATTTCGAGGGCTACACCCGCCAACAATATGTTGAGCGGCTCGATTGGAGTGACGAGTTTTCCGAACTCAAAACCTGCGAAATTATCATGAGTACCTAGAATCCGCGCATCAAGATACCCTTTGCACACGTGAGCGCGATACTTCTTTCGACATCTTCGCCCTCGTCGCTCTCAGTGCAACAGGCTCGTGCTGGGATGTGGGGCGTGCTAGAACGCGATTTCGATCAGCACGTGGTTAGGCGCAGCGACTTGAATATGATCATCGTTGGGCTGGCCGTTGCTGACGGCTACTTTCGCAAAATAGGCGCTTGAGCGGCTATTACGACAGAATTTCTCCAATGCTGTGGCGATTTTGCCAACATCACCGGATTCTACTGTGGCGTTTGCTGAGAGGCGCTTGCCTGCCAGCTGTATCTCTATTTGCTGTCCCAGCCGTAGATTTTTCCACCACAACCCGCCCGACTCTGTCATACAAATAATGCCGCTTTTGGTCTTCAGGTAGCTCACTGGGATTGTGTACATTTTGCCTGAACGAACCCCCTTAATTTTGAGCACAACAATATTGTGACTGAACAAAAAATGCAGGGGCGTACTTGCTAGGAAGATCACCAAAGGGTTAAACAGCGAGAGCATAGATTTCATAACGGCGCCCCAGATTAGAGATCGATCAAAGGGCTCGTTTTAAGCCCGGTAATCGCATCCTACGACTTCATCACGCGCAAAAACAGCAACTTCAGTGAGACTTTTCTCAACCCGTTCTCACCCCCTCCTCAACCTCTCTTCAATCTCTCTTCAACCTCGCTTCTACTTCGTTTATACCTCTGCGCCAAAATGCTACAACCTTCACAATTCGTTCACGGATAACCATGCACTGTGCGGGAATGAATGCAATAGATACGGTCAAAGCGGACCTTAAACCTCGCCTTGAAGAGCTACTTCTTCACCTCAACGCCACTGGCCAAATCGCCGCCACCGCGTTTTTTACTAAGATATTTGTAGATCTTGATGCGGTAGATGGTGAAGAGCAATTGTTAGAATTGTTTATTGAGCTGTCTACTACAGCGTTCCTCGGCATCCCTTTCGACGAGGTGGCGCTGGCGCTTATTGACGACGTTTTAATGAACGCCGAGCAGGTTGCTCAGACATTTTCAGTAGATGACTCTACCCCACAATAATTAGCCTCAGCGCTTTGGCTAAATGCTCGCAAGCCAAAGGCTGTTTTTGGGTAGCGGCGAGCCCAGCGATCTCTTATTGTAGCCTTCGAATTTGAGAAGTATTAGAGGGGATTTGTGAAAGCACTAAAGACACTACAATTTGACGGCCCGTTTCAGATGAAGCGAGGCGTCTTAAATAATCCTACTTTTGCCTTTGAAACTTGGGGCACACTCAATGCTGATCAGTCCAATTGCGTGTTGATTTTCACCGGTCTGTCGCCCTCTGCTCATGCGTCCTCCTCTAATGTTGACCCGTCCGCGGGTTGGTGGGAGGACATGCTTGGACCCAACAAGCCTATAGACACCGACCGCTACTTTGTTATTTGTATGAACTCTTTAGGCAGCTGCTTTGGATCCACCGGACCTGCCAGCATTGATCCAGAAACCGGCGAACATTATCGCTTAAACTTTCCCGTACTTACCGTAGAGGACATTGCCGATACCGCTATCAGCGTGCTTGAGCACTATGCTGTGCAGCAGCTACATACAGTGGTCGGAGCCTCTATGGGCGGTATGACTGCCCTAGCCTTTGCGCTGAATCACCCGAGCAAAGTCAGACGCCTTGTGTCTATTTCTTCGGCAGCTAGAAGTCTGCCCTACTCCATCGCTTTGCGGTCACTGCAAAGAGAAATCATTCGTAAAGATCCGCTATGGGAGAATGGGCAATATTTGCTGGCAGAACACGGCCCGGTCACCGGCATGCGGCTGGCACGAAAACTTGGCATGATCAGCTACCGCTCTGGTGAAGAATGGAGCGAGCGATTTGGGCGCGAGCGCGCTTTAGGGTTTACTGACGAAGACAGTCCGTTTGGCATTGATTTCGAAGTTGAATCTTACTTAGAGACCCATGCAAACAAATTCATTGGTTCTTTTGATGCCAACTGCTACTTGTATCTTTCTCGAGCGATGGACTTGTTTGATGCAGCTGATCACGGTGGCAGCTTGTCTAGCTGCTTTACCAGCCTGGGTCTTGAATCTGCGCTGGTCATAGGTGTGACCACAGATATGTTGTTTCCTGTTAGTCAGCAAAAAGAATTAGCCGACGCACTAGCAAATCATGTGGATGAAGTCATGTTTGAGCCGCTGGATTCCATTCAGGGACATGATTCATTCCTAGTCGACATGGACCGATTTAGACCTGCCATCGCTGAGTATTTCTAACGCGTTACAACAACTGTTAATGAATTTCCATAATGGTGGCGTCGCAAATCTCACCGATCTGAGTTGCCTGATAACCCAGCCCTCTGAGCTGATCTAAACACGCAGCGATTTGATGCTGCGGCAGGGTTGCTAACATTCCGCCGGAGGTTTGCGGGTCTACAAGCAGTTGTAGTTTAGGGTCTGCGGCATCAATACCTACGAGTTTATAGTCTTGCAAAACCAGCGCATTGGCTTTTTGCAAAGAACTGGCTACACCCTGACGTACCAGCACTTCAACGCCGGGGAGCATCGGAATATCTGCCAAGCGCAACTTCACGCCGCAACCGGCGCCGCGCAGAATTTCCCCTAAGTGTCCGGCCAGACCAAACCCAGTGACATCGGTGAGCGCCCCTACTTCGTGTGCAACCAGCACCTCAATACTGGGCCAATTGCTTTGGTCCATTGACGCCATACACGCACTGGAAAGCTTGCTCTCTACCTGACCGCGCATATCTCCAGCCAACACAACGCCGGTGCCCAAAGGTTTTGTCAGAATCACACCGTGGCCAATCTGCGCGGCGGCCTTAGTGCTGACAACGCCAGCACTGGCACCCAGTACGGTGAGACCCAAATTCAGTTCCGCACCTTCCGCTGAATGGCCACCGGCCAGCACAACATCGTGGGCGTTGAGCACATCAACAAGTCCGCTCATAAGCTGAAACAGCTCGTCTTCCATCATTGCCTCAGCCATTAACGGCACGGTAACAAACGCCAGCGCCGCAGAGGGTTTTGCTGCCATGGCGAAGATGTCATTAAGACTATGGTGCGCGGCTATGCGGCCAAATAGGTACGGATCGCTGACCATGCTGCGAAACCCGTCTACTGTGGCCAGCGTTGTTGGTCCCGTGTTAATGACTTCTGCTGCATCATCGCCAATTCCCAACTTTAAATTCACCGACGATTGTGCCGGCAAGCGTGCTAGCACCCGGCGTAGTGGGTCAGCTGCCAGCTTCGCACCACAGCCACCGCAGCGCATTAGGTCTTCGGGCAGGTGCTCAGCTAAGGCGCTTGGCAGAGCGTGCACCGGCGCCTGCATAGAAGGAAGATCATTAAATCGACGCATAAATTTTTCGTCGATCCACTGCTTCAATTGCCACCAAATTCGTCCTCTTGTAGCCAACGGACCCCAAGAGGCTATCGCCGTGTCATCGCCACAGCCGATCAAATTTAGGTGATAACGCTGGGGGCGAAATTGACTGCTGGATTTAGCAAGACTTAGCCCTTGAATGGCTAGGGCCAGATTGTCGGCCAGAATTGGTCCGGCTCGAACAGCATAAACCCCTGCTTTAGGGCGCTCCTGACCAACCAAATGCGCAACATCCCCTGCGGCAAAGATATGCGGGTGAGAGCGGCTACGAAGGCGGTCGTCTACGCGTAAAAATCCTCGTTCATCTTGCTCTAGACCAGTGGCCTTCAACCACTGAGGGGCGCGCACATCGGTGACCCAAAAAACATGATCAGCACGAATAGTCTGGCTAGAAGACTGGAGGGTTAAGTTAACGGTGCCTTCCGCTATATTGGCCTCCTCCTCAGTGAGACGGTCACAGACATAGTTGATTTCTTTCTCCGCCAAAGCCGCCTCAAGTTGCTTGACCGCCCCTGAACCGTGTCCGGGGAGCAAACTAGGCCCAACTAGATGTATACCCGTGTTGGCGGGCAGACTCGCCCGAAAGGACAGGGCTAGTTCCGCCCCGCCTGCGCCGGCGCCGATGATGGCAATGCTGCTGGCGTAATGGGTGTCGGCGTAGATACTCTTTTTAATCTCGGCCCACTTGGGCATGAACTTATTCAGCGGTTTGACACGCATGCCTTGGCCCGTTACCGGAGCTTGTTCTGCGCCACAATTCAAAGACAACACATCAAAACGCAAACTCGGTCGGTCAGCCAGCAAAATGGTGTTTTCAACAGGGTCTATGCCCGTAACTCGGGCGCATATTAGGCGTGCCTTGGCAAAAACACACAAAGGTCCCAGAGCAATATTGATGTCTTTCTCGCTGTATGCCCCAGCGATATAGCCGGGCAACATGCCTGAATAAGGCGAAAGTGCGCTTTCGGAAATAAGTGTGATGCGAACCCCTTGTACCGGGTTCATGGCGAATTTTTTCAGTACTTGAACATGGCTATGACCGCCGCCAATGAGGACCAAATCGCGAAGTGCAGGGATTTCAGATTGCATCAAAGACCTAAGAATACGTTTTTAGATTTTGTGATTTAAACACAAACAAAGGCCTGTCACGGCACTTTGAATTAACTCGTAAAGCAATTACCCACCTAGCTCGCCTACTTTACTTTGGCTCTCTTCTGTTTAGTCAAGCGAAGTCGGGGCTAGTCCAACCACCCCGAACCTAGCCATGTTGAGTGCGTCCTCACCGGCAGTTGCGCGGCGACCAAAACGCCAAGCCTCAACGCTGAGTGTTGGTTACACGATACCTTGATCTTGCAGCGCAGTTATCTCTTGTGCCGAGTAGCCCATCTCTTGCAAGACTTCAGCCGTGTGCTCGCCCATTTCAGGCGCTTTGACCATAGCCTTGGTTTTTAGTCCGTCAATATTCAACGGATGCTTAATCACCAGAGGCATATCTACGCCTTCTGGCGGCGCAAAGGCCATGTTGTTCGCGAGCACCTGTGGATCTGCCGGCAAGTCCGCCACCTGGCCGACAAGGGCGGAAGGTACCCCAATTGCGTGGAACTCCGACATCCACTGCTCCGAAGTTTTGGTTTTGATGATCTGGACTATTTCTTCTGCCAATTGCGCGCCATATTCCAAGCGCGCGTCTGAAGTAGCAAAGCGCTCATCTAGCAGCAGGTCCGGACGCTCCATAGCGGCGAACATAAGGTCTACCTCCTCGTCAGTACGCACCATACTAAACTGCAGCCAACGACCGTCTGCGGCCTCGTACATGCGTCTAGCAAACAATCTCGGCTGACTGGCGTAGTAATCGGTGAAATCTGCATTGGCAAAGGTGCCTTGGGCAATACATGAGGCCGACCAAATACCATTGGCGAGCAGTGAAGTATGTACGTGGCTGCCCTCGCCTGTTTGCTGACGCCGGAACAAGGCGGTGAGGATAGATGCATACAGGCTTACTGAAGTTGGGTGGTCCCCCATGCCAGGTAACGCTGGTGCAGGCGGCGCGCCGGGTGAGCGCACCAAATCCATGAGCCCCGAGCGAGACCAGTACGCCACAAGGTCGAAACCTTCGCGATCGCGTTCAGGGCCCAACTCGCCATAGGCTGTTAGGGACGCATAAATCATTTTGGGGTTCAGTGGTGCCAAGTCTTCATAACTGAGTTGCCAAGCGCGGCGCATGGGATGAGGCAAGTTGGTGACATAGACGTCACATTCTTTAACCAGCTTCAGCAGAATTTCTCGGCCTTCGTCTGATTTGAGATTGAGTGTGATTGAGCGCTTGTTGCGGTTGTCCATTTCCCAAGTGTAATTCTCTGGGTGGGTTGGCGTTGACGCCATGCCTGCAAAAGCCCGATAGCCGTCGCCGATTTCAGGCGCTTCTACTTTTATCACCTGAGCACCGTAGTCAGATAAAATAGTTGAGGCCACCGGCCCAGCTATCCAACTGCCCATGTCTAGTACTTTCAAACCGGAAAAAAGAAAATCGTCGCTCACTGCTGTCTCCCCTATTTATTCCCCAACGTTCAACATCTGCCCTGTCTACCAAAGTGGTAGGCATCTTAGTAGTAGGTCGAAACACAGAACCCCCTAACAAACTCGCTAGGTGGGTAGTGCGCTAGTTGATGTGGACTATGTCTAACTTGCCCCCTCGGCAGCTAGTAATAGCTTCTCCACATGAACTGATTTGCAAGCCTTGCTATTTAGGCATCGCCCATAGCTTCGTTCCAATCGGCAACTTGCTCGACTGATGCTAACAAAGCCGCCGTGTCCCCTTCAATGACGACTGACTCAATGACATCACCCTGGGCAATTTCGTTGACTATGTCTTGGTCCGCATCGCTTTGCACGGCGCCAAAAATAGTGTGCGCGTCGTCTAACCACGGTGTGGCTACGTGGGTGATAAAAAATTGCGAACCATTTGTGCCGGGGCCTGCATTGGCCATAGAAAATTTACCCGGCGCGTCATGTCTGAGTGACGGTACAAACTCATCCGCAAAGCGATAGCCCGGGCCGCCAGTACCGGTGCCCTGAGGACAACCGCCTTGAATCATAAAGTCTGGAATCACTCGGTGAAAACCAATGCCATTGTAAAATCCGCGCTCAACTAAGTTAACGAAGTTAGCAACGGTCATAGGCGTTTCTTCGGGGTATAGATCTAATCTAATTGTGCCTTTGTTCGTTTCCATTACTGCTACCAGTGACATAAATCACTCCTTTTTTTGTTGTTATTGTTACCGTCGCCCATTGTTGGGGTAGGCCATACCCTGCGTCAGATAATGAGCTGGCGCTCTTTCGTCTAACGTAATTCAGCCCACGACACGTTAAAGCGCTTTTCTTTAAGGACGTTATTTTATACCAGTGTGCTGGCCGGCAATACCGGAAACTGGGATTTGTCTCACTCCATCAGCCTAAACATGGGTTTCAAGCGCTAACAGTTAACGCCTAGCCCTTAAGCATTGCTCTGTAAAAATTGCAATGCGCGGTCTAAACCTTGCGCAACGGCAGCACCCTCTTTCCAATCTTCGATCAATTGCGCATTTGGCGCTAACGCGGCTAGGTGTTTTGAGCTTGAATTAGGGTGATAAATATCGTTACCGGCAAAAACCAGCATGGGTGTTTGGCATTGGCTTACAAAGGCATCTTCCACGCAAAACAGTGGCAACTCATTGTCAAACATAGCGTGCCTGAGAGACGCCATGGCCTCGGGACTAAAGTTATCTGACTTAGCCGCCAACAGGTCTTCTGCCCACATGTCGTACATGGCAAAGAAGATGTCACGATTTTCATCGCGCCCAATGGTTTGTAGCACCAACGCCGACGTCACACGCTCAGGGGCATGTTTAATGAGGTTAAGAATATACGGGCCGCCAATGCACATACCTGCAACATGAAATTGATCAATGCCTAAATGGTCCATAAGTGCCAACTGATCAGCCGTGTAAGTATCCCAGTTGTCCCCTACTGCAACCGGTGCGACAGAGTCGCCGGCATTGCGCTGATCCATGGCAATAACCCGATACTGGCCTTGCAGCGCATCAATTGGGTTCCACGGGCCGTGATGCCACATAGAAATAGCCGAGCGCATACCGCCTGGAGCAATCAACAGTATTGGATTGCCCTCTCCATATTCTTCAAAATGTATTTTTATTTCGCCCCGAGTAAACGTTGGCATGCTCTTCCCCTTTTTCTTATGTAAAGCTGTTTAACACTCTGATGAAGGCCGGGGTCCTACCTCCGACAAATATCACTTGATGATTGTCCCGCGATCGCTGCGTTCAGGCAAAAAAAAACCAGCTCTGACGAACTGGTTTTTTCTTTACACAACATCTATCGATACGCTAGGAGTACGCTTAGTGCGTGTGCAGTACCACTTGCAGATCGGTAAAACCGTGGACAAAGTTTGAAGGCACCAATACTGGATCGCCAACAACCTCAACCATATGGAAGCGCTTCTGAATTTCTTCCCAAAGAATGCGTATCTGCATCTCCGCAAGACGATTACCCATGCAGCGGTGAATACCAAAGCCAAAGGACAAGTGCTGACGCGCTCGGTCTCTGTCGATAATAAACTCGTTGGGTTTATCAATGGCGCGCTCATCGCGGTTACCCGAGATATACCACATGACAACCTTCTCGCCGGCCTTAATGGTCTTACCACCTAAAACATAGTCTTTGGTCGCCTTACGACGCATGTGGGCTAGCGGTGTCTGCCAGCGAATGATTTCGGAAACCATTGATGGAATGACGGTTGGGTTGTTGCGCAGCTTGGCATATTCACCGGGATTCTGATTCAGGGCTAAGACGCCACCGGTCATGGAATTTCGTGTGGTGTCGTTGCCACCCACAATTAGCAGAATAAGGTTGCCCAAATATTCTTGCGGACTCATGTCTTGAGTTGCTTCACCGTGCGCAAGCATGGAGATTAGATCATTAGACAAACCCTGCTTGGCGCGCTCTTCCCACAAATTGGTGAAGTATGCCAAACACTCAAGCAACTCTTCCTGACGCTGCTCTTCGCTTTCAACGATTCCTGTTTCAGGACCGCCAGTGGCCACATCAGACCAGCGCGTCAGTTTGCTTCGGTCTTCAAAAGGAAAATCAAACAATGTGGCTAACATCTGAGTAGTCAACTCAATAGATACTCTTTCTACCCAATTAAATGATTCGCCAACGGGCAAGCCATCTAGCACTTTTTGCACTCTTTCACGAATGGTGCTTTCCATGACCTTCAAGTTCTTTGGCGCCACAGAGCCTTGCACCGTCATACGCTGTTCGTCGTGCTTCGGTGGGTCCATTGCGATGAACATTGGTAATGGGAAATCTTCTTCTGGATCCACAATGGTAATTGCGGGATCTGAAGAAAAACTCTGCCAATTGGCTTCCACTTCCATAATGTCGGCAAAGCGCGTCACAGACCAATAAGGTCCAAACTCAGAATCTTTGCAAAAGTGGACTGGGGCCTCATCACGCAGGCGGGCAAAATAGTCCCATTTGCGATCCTGTACCCATAGCTCACGTTGGCTCACGTCGATGTCCTCTAAAGGTACATCTTTAGCCTCGTGATCTATCATTTGTAGAACGGCTGCTTCACTCATTAGAATTGGAACTCCGGTAGGTCAACGGTAAGTCCATCATGAATTTCGGTGACTTCGATCTGACAAGCCAGACGAGAACTCGCTTCTCTCTCTGGGTTCAGGTCTAACATAGAATCTTCTGCGTCGCTGGGTGAACCGATTTTGTCTAACCAATCTGCTTTAACCATAATGTGACAGGTTGCGCAGGAGCACTCGCCGCCGCAGTCAGCGTCAATGCCTGGTACCAAATTGTCTAACGCAACCTGCATCAAAGATTTACCAACCTCTGCGTCTACGCTGTGTTCAGTACCGTTGTGCTCAATGAAAGTAACCTTAGGCATGAAGTCCCCCTAGAAATGGATAGTTATAAAATTCGTAGCTAAACTTAACTAAAGGCTTGAACGCTAGCAATATCTATTTCGGACATTTGGCATTTGTGCTCACAGTAAAAGTCTACTGCTCGCTGCCACGCGACCCTGCTTGATAACAGAGGAAGTAGGCTAAGATGTTGTTAATGGTGAGAATTTTATTCAACCTTACGCTTTCCATCACCTATGCGTTGCACTACAAGCGGATGTCCACTGCTTACGTTTTCCCAGCCACTGTAGTCAGGAGTACGGCTATTTCGTGTAAACCAACGGTTCGCATTTATATAGCTGGCCAAATGCGCGTAGCTTGACGAATTAGCTCTGAGACTCCTAGCTGCGCCACCAGACCCTCCACTATTGCTACCAGATCCGTCGGAGGCGCGTATAACATAATCCGCTCCTGGCCTATAAACCACGCGCACCGTTTTAACCTGATTATCTGGGAGAATAAGCGTTAGGCTGTCTATCGAACCATCGCCAAAGTAAAAAGCCTTGCGAATGATTCTGCTGAGGCTTGGCCGATATCTTACAGTTACGGTATGTCCTTGGTGGTTTGTGATTCTAACATCGAAAGCGCCAACGTTATCGGTTCTAGGGGCACGATTGTCTAGGGCTACAGGATTTTTACCCCACGCTAAGTTGTGAGCATAGTTAGCATAGGTCTGCCTGCCAGCATCTGAATAAGGGGTTCCGCAGACTGAGCAATAAAACGGCTGAGTAGCAAAGGCTTGAGCAGACATTAGCGCTAGAAGCAAAACCGATAAAAGCTTAAACATCAAATCGCTCCTTCAGGCTTGAACTGCCTGTCACAGTTATTTGCGTTTGAGCAATTGAGGCTTTCAATTCCGCAACAAGTTTCTGGACATGAGCCTTGTCTAGCTCTAATCCATCAGGGACTTTCAGTGCTGAAGTTGTATTTGGATCAGCGCCCATTGCGAGAGCGACATCAATAAGAGCAATGTGCATCGCAACATCCTCTTGATCAATTTCTCTTATGGGATCGTACAAGCGAAAAGTACGGTGAGCGGCAAAAGTAAGGGGGCCATACTTCTCAGAGGTAGCCGCCGCGTGCAAAAGTAGATTTAAAGCAGCCTCTGGCTGCTCTGCACCTATTCGTTCCGCTAAAATCTGCGCGGCTAACGGTTCGCCATACGAAAGAGCGTCTAACGCAGCATTATCTAATGCGTAATAGGGGTGACGTGGGAGTTTGTACTCGTCCCTGCAAACTTCTTCAGCTATCAAGTCACCATCTTCGGTAACAACATCAACCGTTTCACATACAGAGGTTGAGGGATTGTAGAAAGTTACATTCACGGCCTCGTAACTTCGTATATCTTCTTGTTCTAACGCTAAAGATTCCTCTGCAAGCGCCGCGCTATATTCAGCAAGCCATCGTTGCGTCGCTTTCTGCGCTTGAGCAGCACCTGCTGGCAGCGATCCTATAATAGTTGTGTCGCTCTTGATTTCAGTTACCTGAATAGGTACCTGATTTGGTGCCTGCTGTGCCAGCCCTGCTTGCTCTGGCTTTCCTTCGTATTGGTACGCCACCATTGCAGCCACAGTAACGGCTACAGTTAGGGCGTACTTAAAGTACTGGTTCATGGGTTTCCCCTCCTACCAAGTTTCATAGACTGCCAGCAGGTCAAGCGCAGTAGCGGTTGGCGTTACTGACTAGTCAATTCCTACACTCGAAATAGCTTATGTGTATTGGTTCTCGACAGACGGCACAAAACCTCTGACAAATAAAAAATGACCTGACAGTTAGTTATTAAAGCGCCCTGGGGCAAGCCGCTAGGCGACCTAGCCAAACTTAATTTTTGCTTGTGTTTCTGGCAGGCTTCCGCTTTTAACCAGCCCCTTAAAATAAGCTGTAGCTAGGGCTGCGTTGAGGCGTTGCGGGTAAGCTCATCAACCATTTGGAGTAACCATCTACCAACTAGAGCTTGTTATAAAATTAGAGGCCGGGGGGCGCGCAGCTTTCGTAACTAATCGACGGGCATCCAACCCGCTGCGCTTACTTACAGGTCTACATTAGGAGAAGATTTTAGGCGTTTAGACCGTTAATGGCTTCAGCCAGCGCGACATCTTTCGCGGTCACGGTGTTGCCCGCGTCGTGGGAGGTCAATTCAATGGTCACGCGGTTGTAAACATTGGACCAATTGGGGTGATGGTCGGCCTTCTCCGCCAGCAAGGCCACTTGGGTCATGAACGCAAAAGCGCTAGAAAAATCAGTAAAGACAAAATCTCTACACAATTTATTATTAGCGTGTTCCCAGCTAGGGACGTTGACTTGCTCTGCTGACATGGATAGTTCTCGATTCAAGCGCAATGAATACATTGGACGCCAAAGTAAGTGAATGGGCTTAGGCGGCAGTAATCGCTCTGCGCAAATAACTAGGTTAGTGCATCGACACTTATGAGTAAATCAGCCCCTGGCCACCTGCACGCTTAGACATATACTGGCAGATCAAGCTACAGGCACCCTCGTCCGGTTCTCTTTCGCTCTTTTGTTAGCCTCATTCTGACTTCCTTCCTCTGTGCGTTAACCTTTCAGGCTGAAAAACGAATAGTGATTATTAGAGTTTTTCCAGTTCCGGTTGCCCGAGAGCTGCTCTGTAATTGCTATGAAAGTGATGCAACGCTGGCTCATTACGACCAAATAGAATTTCCTTCAGCTGACCATTTTCAGCAGCACGCTGCTGCATCTCCCCCATAACGTAATCTTCGTTTTCAATGGTCGAGCGAAATACTTCGAGCGAAGCAGACAAGCTTGGCGCACCGCCGCCATTAGCCAAACGTTTGTTGGCATCGTAAACGTCCTGATTACCGGACCAGTTCGCATCTCTCTGCGCGGCCAGTTCTGCAGCTTCTGGTGAGAAATAGAAGCTTATACGTGTGATTGATCGTCCCGGCTCGTTTTCAGCCGGGTAGATGCGAATCAGTGTGGTGGAATTACGGTCGACAACCAGCTGAATATTTGGGAACAAGTGGTACAAAACGAAAGTGCCCTTTGCTATGTCCCACTCTGCCTGAGGTTTGTTTCGCATCTCGTCAATGCCGCGGTTAGCTGTGACAAATCGGTGATGCCGCCCAAACAACTTAAGATGTAAATTATTGCCGTAATAAAGACGCCCGAGTGTATCTTTATGTAACTTGCCAAAGTGATAAGTTTCACCAAAGGTATCGTTGGCAAACTTCCAATTCAGCTTCATATCAATGCTCGTATTGCCAGCAAACAACTGCCTACCCATCCCATAAGACGCAAGTTCACCCGTGAGTGGTCCAAGCAACTCGTCTATATCTAACGCGCCTTCTGGATTTGGGTGGACCCAAAGCAAACCGTCTCGTTCCTCTGCTGGCAGTTCAATTAGCCCATGACAGGATTTGTCGATGTCACCAAAATGATCATTGTTTGGAATATTTATCAGTTCTCCACTATTGGCATAACTCCAATTGTGAAATGGGCACATAAAGACGTTTTTCTTGCCCCGCTCCTCCGCCACTACTTTAACCGACCGATGCCGACACGCGTTTAAAAAAGCATGGAAGTGACCTGACTTATCTCTTGTGACTAATAAAGGCGTTCCAAAGTCATCAAGCGTTAGATAAGACCCCGGCTCGGGTAAGTCATTGGAAAGTCCCACTAGCTGTGGGTGATTTTGAAAAAACTGCTGCTGTTCTTGCCGAGCTATTTCAGGGCAAACATACGAGCGGGTCGACATCTTATACTGCACACCCGCGTCAATATTCTTGCCATTGTCGAGTTGCTGCATCAGCTCCTGCAAAATTGCGACTTGTATACTGTGTTCCATGCTAACCCCTTCTTATTATCATGATCTGCTACATACCGACTGCCTTTGCCTTACCCAACACACGCAACCATCACGTGCCGTTCATCTTAGAATGCAGTATCAGGCATCTAGAGAGTCTCTAAAAATAACAAGTTGGTCAATGTTCGTGTTGTCTTGCTTAAGCCTAAAAATAAGACCAGCACTGTAGCGGTAGAAGTTTTGCGCTGTCTAAACAGAAGTGCATGCGCGCAAGGATATGCCGAAATAAACGTTAATTTGAGGCCTAAGTTAGGCAGACAACTAAGAGGGAGGATGATCGGCTAGAGAGAAGTTAAACCGAGATTCATTTTGTGAAGCCGACTTTCATAAGCCGAAGTACTAGATCACCATTTTAAGGTACTTTCTAATTTAATACTTAGCAAAATCAGGAAGTTAAGTGGTGGAGCCAGGGAGGATCGAACTCCCGACCTCTTGAATGCCATTCAAGCGCTCTCCCAGCTGAGCTATGGCCCCGAAACAGCTGACAATGGTAGGTAGCTAACCATCACCTGTCAAACGCCTATTGGCTTAATTGCACTAATCTTGATGCCATTGGAGTTTTTGGTATTCCTTATCAAGGCGCTTGCGCTCTTTTCCGGAAACTGCAAACACTTCCAATGCATCTCGCAGACGCCCTAGACTTAACGGCGCACCTAAGAAGATCAGCGAATCAAACAGGGGTAATGACACCCCGCGACCGCTCACCGCGATGAATAAGGGAAAAAGAAAATCTCTTACCTTCATGTCACAGGCTACGGCTAAGGATTGAAGGGTGGAATAAATTTCTTCTCGCTGCCAACTGCGCATTTCTTCAAACGCGGCAAGCGTGTGATAGATGACTCTTACCACCTGCTCTCGCTCCAGCGATTTGTGCTGAAAATCGGCCTCATTCAGGGTCCGTCGTTCGCCAATAAGGTAATCGACCATTGGCACCAAGTCAGATAACCGTTCTACACGTTCTTGAACCATTGGCACCAATTTCTTAAGCCGTTCAGGGTTGACCATCCACTCGCTTACGCGCTGGGCATACTCATCTGTAGAGAGCGCCCTTAGATACTGAGCGTTAATCCATTTCAGTTTGGTCTGATCAAAAATTGGGCCGCCGGTTGAAATACGGTCCACGTCAAAGACATCGACCATGGCTTGGCGAGTGAAAATCTCTTCCTCGCCCGGCATGGACCAACCCATGAGGCTTAAATAGTTCAGCAGTGCTTCGGGCAGATAACCCATGTCGCGATAATAAGTCACGCTGGTTGGGTTTTTGCGTTTGGAGAGCTTGCTCTGATCCGGGTTACGCAACAAAGGCAGGTGGATCATTTCTGGCGCTTCCCAACCAAAATATTGGTACAGCAAAATATGCTTAGGCACTGAATTGAGCCACTCTTCGCCACGCAGAATATGCGTAATTTCCATGAGGTGATCGTCGACCACAACAGCCAGGTGATAGGTAGGCATGCCGTCTGCTTTCACCAGAACTTGCATATCAATTTGCGTAAATGGAATGGATATTTCCCCGCGCAGACGATCCGTGAATGTGCACTGCCCTTCGCTAGGCACCTTCATTCTAACAACGTGTTCTTCCCCTGCTGCCAAGCGCGATGCCACCTCCGCGGCGGTTAGGTTTGCACAAAGACCATCGTAGCGTGTGGTTTCTTTATTTGCTTGTTGCTTGGAACGCACTTCATCGAGACGCGCTTTACTGCAAAAGCAGTGGAATGCGTGCTGATCATCCAAGAGCTGTTGCACATACTCTTTATACAGTGCTTTACGTTCACTCTGACGATACGGGCCGTGAGTTCCGCCCTTGTCAGGACCTTCGTCCCAATCAAGTCCAAGCCATTCAAGAGATTCAAATATCGCCAGCTCAGACTCAGCAGTACTGCGCGCCTGATCGGTATCTTCTATACGGAGAATGAATTCGCCGCCTTCATGACGCGCAAATGCCCAATTAAAAAGCGCCATGTAGGCTGTGCCTACATGCGGGTCCCCAGTGGGCGATGGCGCTATTCGTGTGCGTACTTTTTGGCTAGTCAAACGCCTAGAAGCCCATCTTCACAACGTCTTCAGGAATCAGCGGGTACACAATACCGGCCAACGATTGCGTTACTCTAACCACCTGGCAGGCATAACCGAATTCGTTGTCGTACCAAACATAAAGTACGACTCGATTATCTTTAACGATGATGGCTTCGCCATCAACGATGCAGGCATGACGATTACCTACCATGTCTGAGGACACGACATCTGGTGAAGTGGTGAAATCAATCTGCCGTTGCAATGAACTATGCAATGCAGCGTTACGCAAAAAATCTTTCACTTCTTCCTCAGAGGTTTCGCGGCTCAACGTTAGGTTAAGAATAGCTAACGATACGTTGGGTGTGGGTACGCGAATGGCGTTTCCTGTTAGCTTGCCTTCCAGCTCTGGCAGCAATTTCACTACTGCTGATGAGGCACCTGTTTCTGTGATTACCATATTCAAAGGCGCGCCACGTCCGCGGCGATTCGACTTGTGATAATTGTCGATCAAATTCTGATCGTTAGTATAAGAGTGCACTGTCTCCATGTGACCATTAACAATCTCAAAGTTGTCATTCATGGCTTTGAGCACAGGTACGATGGCATTGGTAGTACAGCTACCCGCAGCAAGTACGTGATCTTCGTCGGTGATGTCTCGGGTATTTAGCCCAGAGACAATATTCTTAACAGAGCCCTTACCCGGCGCGGTTAACACTACACGCTTGGTGCCTTTGGACTTCAGATGCTGAGACAGGCCATCTTTGTCGCGCCAAACACCGGTGTTATCGATCACGATGGCGTCATCAATACCGTATTCTGTGTAGTCGATTTTGGCGGGGTCTGAGGCATAGATAACGCGGATAACATTACCGTTGGCAATAATACATTCGTTTTCTTCATCTACACGAATGGTGCCTTGGAAGCTGCCATGGATTGAATCTCGGCGTAATAAACTGGCGCGTCGAACGATATCATCGTCACTGCCCTTACGCACCACAATGGCTCGTAGGCGTAGTTGTCCACCGCCGCCGGTTTTCTCAATGAGCAATCTAGCTAGCAAGCGGCCGATACGGCCAAAGCCGTAAAGTACAATATCCTGGGGCTTTTCTATCGGCGGTGCTTTGACACCAATCACCGATTTACATTCGCGAATAACAAAATCTTCTGCACTGATGGTCTCAGACTCCGCCATAAATTTAGTCGCCAACTTGCCAAGATCAACGTGGCATGGGCCTAAATCTAATTTGGAAATGGCTTCGAGAACGGGATAGGTTTCAAATTCTGACAGCTCGTTCTGCTCTACTTGACGAACATAGCGGTGAGCTTTCATCAACTGAGTTACGCTTTGGTTGTGCATCGCACGTCCATAACAATAAACCACGACATTATTACGGTATAGCTGACCGATCATCGGGATCATTCCCTCGGCTAGGGCTTCTCGTTCTTTCCAGTCGGGGAAATAGTCATCTAGGCTGGGTAAACTCACTTTGTCTCCTTCTCATCCAAACAATATTTAGCGGTCAGCGGCCGATAATTTAGCCGCAAGTAAAACTGAGGGAATTTTCGAAATTGAGAACCGACCGCACTGTAAATGCCTATAAGACCTTCACAAGGGTGGCCGGTTTTTTCAAAGGTACTCAGA
>ERZ1047472.610-NODE-610-length-31302-cov-7.398214_pt1 | contig 31302 bp, 30 predicted proteins | sample MGYA00383095_ERZ1047472 | MGnify/ENA primary metagenome ERZ1047472 (study PRJEB29581, sample SAMEA5548365) | metagenome | biome: marine; feature: coastal; material: water | depth 1 m | study: Short-term variability in the microbial, nano- and picoplankton dynamics... | reverse complement strand
TTTCCTTTTAACGGCAAAATTGCTTGGAATTTTCTATCTCGGCCCTGCTTTGCGGAGCCGCCCGCGGAATCACCCTCCACTAAATAGATTTCTGACATTGCGGGGTCTTTTTCTTGGCAATCTGCTAATTTTCCTGGTAACCCTAACCCGTCCAATACACCTTTTCTGCGAGTCATTTCTCGAGCCTTTCTTGCAGCTTCCCGTGCTCGAGCAGAATCTATTATTTTACCAACAACGGTTTTAGCATCCGTTGGATTTTCCAAAAGCCAATCAGACAGGCCTTGTGAAACCGCTTTCTCAACAATGGGTTTACACTCCGGTGAGACTAATTTATCTTTTGTTTGTGAAGAAAATTTGGGGTCAGGTACTTTTACGGATAACACACACGTTATACCCTCTCGCATATCTTCGCCCGTGGTGTCCACCTTGGCTTTTTTTGCTAAGTCGTTTGCTGCGATATATTGATTCAACGTGCGTGTCATGGACGTACGTAAAGCGGCCAAATGCGTGCCGCCATCTCTTTGTGGAATATTATTCGTAAAACATAAAACCTGCTCTTGATAAGAATCGTTCCACTGAATAGAGGCTTCTGCTGTAATACCATCCGCCTCAAAGCTTGTATGAAAAATATTTTTATGCAATACGGTTTTATTTTTATTTATATATTCAACAAACCCTCTAACGCCACCCTCATAGCTAAACGTCTCCGTTCTTCCCGTCTTCTCTTCGCTTAAAATTATATTGACGCCGTTGTTTAAAAATGACAACTCTCTCAATCGCTTAGCTAATATTTCGTATTTGAACTCGATATGGCCAAAAACTTCTTCACTAGCTAAAAAATATATTTCTGTTCCTGTTTTTTGACTTGGCCCGACCTGTTTTAACGCCGCATCAGGAGCCCCGTCGGAAAATGTCATTTCATGTTCGTAGCCGTCTCTAAAAATATTGAGTTTTAACTTTGTAGATAGCGCATTTACGACTGAAACTCCAACCCCATGGAGTCCTCCCGATATCTTGTAAGAGTTACTGTCAAACTTTCCACCAGCATGCAACACCGTCATAACAATTTCAGGAGTGGAACGATTTTCTTCATCTTCGGGGTGTGTGTCTGTTGGAATACCTCGCCCGTTATCTGTAACAGATACCCCGCCATCAGCATGAATTACAATATTTATGGCGTCACAGTGACCAGCTAACGCCTCATCAATAGAATTATCCACGACCTCAAAGACCATGTGATGTAATCCGGTGCCATCGCTCGTATCTCCGATATACATACCAGGTCTTTTTCTAACGGCTTCTAATCCCTTTAATACTTTAATACTATCCGCGGAATATTCTTCTTTTTTATCCATAAGTGGTTCCTAAATCCTCATTGGCATGACAACGTATTGAAACGTTTCATCTTCTTTGATTGTCATAAGCATGCTGCTACTAGAGTCGCCTAATGAGCATTTAATGTTTTTTATCGGTACATTACTCAAGCAATCTAATAAATAGTTAACGTTAAATCCGATATCTAATGGTTCTCCTTCATAAACAATTTCTAATTCTTCTTCAGCTTCTTCTTGTTCACTGTTGGAGCAAATAATTTTTAAACTGTTCTTAGTCAATACCCATCTTACGCCGCGAAATTTTTCATTAGATAAAATTGAGGCCCTTTGAAGGGCGCCTTGTAAGTCTTCTTTCGCAATTACTAGTTCGTTAGAAAGATCTGTGGGAATCACGCGCTTATAATCTGGAAATTTACCATCAACTAATTTAGATACTAACGTCACATTATTGAAATTTATATTTATTTGCGTATCGGTAATATTCATTTCTACCATTGAATCGTCATCGTTCAATAATTTAGTTAGCTCTAACACCGTTTTTCTCGGCAGGATCGTTTCTCTCTCGCCAGCAGAACTTTTTAGTTGTGTCGAAGCGTGAGCTAGCCTATGTCCATCTGTCGCTATTAGTCTTAGCGTTTGTCCTTCTAACACCAAAAGAAGACCATTAAGATAATAACGAATATCCTGCTGAGCCATTGAAAATTGAACCTTTTGTAACATATCTTTTAAAACATTTTGTTCAATTTTTACGATATCTAATTTTGCGTTTTCTTTCGCAGATATTAGTGGGAAGTCTTTGGAGGGCAACGTTTGTAAATTAAATTTACTCTTACCACTTTTAAGAATAGCTCTATTTTCTGAAGCTTCTAAACTAATCTTTGTTTTGTCCGGGAGCGCTCTTAAAATATCAACTGTTTTTCTAGCAGAGATCGTTAAGGCTTCGCTGGAATAGTCTTCATCTAATTGTGTACTTGTGGCTATTTGTATCTCTAGGTCAGTAGCTATGAATTCTAATTTTTTTCCGTCCGTTTTTAAAAATACATTCGATAAGATTGGCAATGTATGACGCCTTTCGACTATTCCCGAGATCATTTGTAACGGTTTTAGCAGTATGTCTTTATCAATGTTTAATAACTTCATATAAAACCTTAATAGTAATAATAGTAATAAATAATATTGTTAGTAACTGATTTAACTGTATGAACTGATGTTGTTTTATGAATATTTAATATGTTTATATTTAATGTTTAGTATAAGGATTTTTTGTGAGTAAAAGCTGCATATTTCCAATTCAAAACAGTTATTAAAGAACATTAGACAACTTATCCACAGACTTATAATTCATGATTATCCTCGTAACATTTGTATTAATGAATTGAAGTCTCTTGTTACATTAGGATCGGTTGCTTTTAATTCATTAATTTTACGGCACGCATGCAAAACGGTTGTATGGTCGCGCCCGCCGAAAGCTTCACCAATATCTGGCAAGCTGTAATTAGTTAATTCTTTCGATAACGCCATCGCCATTTGTCGTGGACGAGCAACTGAACGAGTTCTTTTTTTGGAGAACATATCTGATACTTTAAGTTTATAGTATTCTGCAACGCATTTTTGGACGGTTTCGATAGTAATTAATCTGGAATTACTAGCTAATAAGTCTTTTAATGCCTCTTTAGCTAAAGGGACGCTAATTGACTCTTTGGTGAAGTTTGCGTAAGCAGAAATCCTTTTTAGCGCTCCCTCAAGCTCACGAACATTAGATTGAATATGAGAAGCTACGAAAAAAGCCACCTCTTCGGTTAAAGAAATTGAATCTAGCGCCGCTTTTTTTAGCAATATGGCCACTCTTAACTCTAGTTCGGGAGGCTCTATCGCCACAGTTAATCCAGAACCAAAGCGAGAAACTAAACGGTCTTCCATTCCTGAAATTTCTTTTGGGAAGGTGTCACAAGTCATGATGACTTGTTTTTCTGATTGCATTAAGGCATTGAAAAGATAAAAAAACTCTTCTTGTGTGCGAGCTTTTTTCGCGAAAAACTGTATGTCATCGATCAGTAATAAATCCAGAGAATGATAAAATTGTTTGAATTGTTCAAAGGATTTATGTTGATAAGCGCTAACAACGTCCGAAACATACTTTTCGGCATGGATATAAAGAATTTTAGCGTTAGGTAATGTATCCGCTATTGTATTTCCGATAGCTTGTACTAAATGTGTTTTTCCTAAGCCAACTCCGCCATAGATGAAGAGAGGGTTATAAGCATTGGCTGGATTGTCGCAAACTTGTAACGCCGCCGCCCTTGCTAATTGATTTCCTCGACCAGTAACAAAGCTATCGAAATTATAGTTTCCATTAAGTTGCGGTGACCTAGATTTTTTTGTGTGTTTAGTTGTTTTTTCTGTGGTTTTTGGTTTTTCGGGAGGTATTTCCAATAGTGACGGGTTATTATCTTTTGATATTGAGGGTTTTAAAGAGAACTCAATTGGTAACGAGTGACCAGAAGTGTCTTTAGCTATACGTTTAAAATCTTTCGAATAGCTGTCCCTTGCCCACACTAATAAGAATCGATTAGGGGCTTGGATAACGATGTTGTTGTCGTTTATCGAGCCTTCGAGGGGTAATATCCACGTTTTATATTGCTGTGCGGTAAGCACAGTTTGAAAATACTCTAAACAGTTGTCCCAGAAAGTAGTCATAGAGAAGGATTAAATTGGAGTTAACAGTCAGTCTCTTATAGATAGTCGTACCACGGACCGTGATACGTGAGGACTACCACTGAATGCACGAATTGTAACTGAATTTCGTGAAGTTATCCACAGCCTTAGCAAGGGTTTTGAAATTTGACAACACGAACAAAAAGCGTTGTAATAGCAGGCTTTTTTATCCGACGGCAAATAGGTCAGTAAAATGAAACGAACATATCAACCTTCCAAGACTCGGCGGCAGCGGACGCACGGATTTTTAGTGAGAATGAAAACCCGTGGAGGTCGCTCTGTAATTAACGCACGTCGAGCCAAAGGGAGAGCGCGCCTAAGCGTGTGATTTCTTGTAAATTACCGCGGGAATGTCGTCTGTCCGGCGGCTCTAATTACACTGGACATTTCGATTCTAAGACTCGAAGTAAACATTTTATCATTCTCTCGAGAAAAAATAGCGCATTGACAAGTCGCATAGGCGTGTCGTTGTCGAAGAAATATATTCCTTTAGCTGTCACTCGCTCAGTGCTCCGACGTCAAATTAAGGAATCGTTTAGAAGAAAAAAAAGTAAGATTGAGCCACTAGACGTCGTTGTCAGAGCAACGCAAAAAATTGTCAAACTTAATTTAAGGGATGCTAGAGCGGAGCTAGATCGCTTATTAAGCCATATTTAAAATGAAACGCTTCCTATTGTTATCTATTCGTATATATCAAACAATGCTATCGCCTCTGCTAGCTCCTCGCTGTCGATTTCAGCCAACATGTTCGGAATACTTTAAAGAAAGTCTTCTCAAACACGGTTGTTCGCGAGGATTTAAGATGGGCGTCAAGCGTTTATGTAAATGCCATCCGTTACATCAAGGAGGGTTCGATCCGGTGCCACAGGAAACTCATGCAAAAAGGGAATGTTAAAAATGGATAGCGCTCGTATCGTCGCGACAGTAATTTTTGTGGGGTCCATCATTATGTTGGGAGACGCCTGGTTGAAAAAAGACCAGGGCTTGAAAGTTAATATGATTAACGCGGAGCAAGGGGTATCAACCGTGCCTCAAGCGGCGATAAGTAACAGCGGTAATGATGAGGAAAGCCTTCCTTCTTTAAGTAAGATTACGTCGGATGTTGGTGATTATGTCCAGGTCAACACAGATCTATTTTCTGCCAAGATCGCGTTGCTTGGGGGGGGTATCAAGGAGCTGACATTAACTAAACATCACGGTAAAGACAGCAAAGCCGACGCGTTGAGATTATTCGAAATAGCGGGCGGAAGAACTTACATTGCGGAGTCAGGCTTAATTGGGGAGGGTCTACCTAATCATAATAGTTTATTCACATCACGAGATAGTGAGTACACACTAACAAGCAATTCGAATCAATTAATTGTGACGCTATTTTCCAGAACCGAGAGCGTCGATGTAACCAAAAAATATATTTTTAATCGAGATTCATATGCGATTGACCTTGAATACCAAATAGAGAATAACAACAATACGCCGATAACCCCCAATGCTTATTTTCAATTATTACGGGATGGCGGTGGCGCCGATGGAGATACGAAGCTTCAGCCAACTTATACAGGTGGGGCGGTTTATTCGGATGAAACAAAGTTTATAAAAGTCGACTTCAAAGACATGGACAAGGGGAAATTAAAATTTCCCCAAAAAACGGAAGACGGCTGGGTTGGCTTTGTTCAACATTATTTTGTGGCAGCCTGGTTACCTAAGGAGGGAAAAAACCGAGAAAACTTTATGAAATCCTTAGGCAACAATTTATATGCCATGGGTTACGTTGAAGAGTCAACGGATATCGCTGGCGGAGGAACGGGGACCTTTTCATCTCGTTTGTATGCTGGACCTCAAGAGCAAAGTGTTTTAAAAAAATTAGCACCCGGTTTGGACTTGGTCGTGGATTATGGTTGGTTAACAATAATTGCGTCGCCCTTATTTTGGTTATTGTCGACGCTTCAAGGCTTCGTTGGTAATTGGGGGTGGTCAATAGTCTTACTCACTATAATTATTAAGCTAGTCTTCTTTCCATTGTCAGCCGCTGGCTATAAATCAATGGCTAAAATGCGCGTCATGGCACCGCGGCTAAAAACGCTTAAAGAGACTTACGGTGATGATAAGCAAAAATTTCAACAAGCTATGATGGATCTGTATCGAAAGGAAAAAATTAATCCTCTAGGGGGTTGCCTACCGATTTTAGTTCAAATACCTTTTTTTATTGCGCTTTATTGGGTGCTGCTGGCTAGCGTAGAATTGAGAGATGCACCGTTTATTTTCTGGATTACTGATTTATCGGCTAAAGATCCATTTTATGTTTTGCCGGTGCTAATGGCTTTGAGTATGGTTGCTCAATCTTGGTTGAGTCCCGCGCCTCCAGACCCCATTCAAGCGAAAGTCATGAAGATTATGCCTGTAGTATTCAGTATTTTCTTTTTCTTTTTTGCGTCAGGTTTAGTCTTGTATTGGCTTGTGAACAATGTTCTGTCAATTGCACAACAATGGACCATAACTCGGGCCATAGAGGGCAAAAAGTCCGCGAATGTCAAACAATGACACAATTGCGGCAATAGCAACGGCCTCCGGCGTTGGTGGGGTTGGCGTTATTCGGGTGTCAGGAGCAAGAGTAAAAGATATTGCAGTACAAGTGCTCGGTGAGTTACCGCCAAAAAGAAAAGTAACATCGAAAATTTTCTTGAACAAATCTGGTGATATCGTTGATTCAGGTTTGGCAATCTTTTATCAGGGTCCATACTCCTATACCGGGGAGGACGTACTAGAGCTTCAGGGGCATGGTGGTGTCGCCGTTTTAAGAATGTTGTTGAGAGCATGTACCGATGCGGGAGCTCGAGTCGCGCAGCCGGGGGAGTTCACTCAACGAGCTTATCTAAACAATAAATTAGATTTGGCGCAGGCTGAGAGCGTTGCAGACCTAATTGAGGCCTCTTCGGAGGCCGCCGTTTTAAGTGCCAATCGTTCGCTAAGCGGTGAATTTTCTGATCGAGTCTCGTTAATTAGGAATGAACTGATAGAAATTAGAGTTTTTATTGAGGCGGCTATAGATTTTTCTGATGAGGAAATAGACTTTATTAAAACTCATCAGATGGAAAGCCGTTTAAAGCGTCTTTCAGAGAAGCTCGTGGAATTGAGAGGTGTGGCCACTCAAGGCAACCTTTTAAGGGAGGGCGTAAAAGTTGTTTTGGCGGGGGAGCCCAATGTCGGAAAATCAACATTAATGAATTTATTAGCGGAAGAGGACGTGTCGATTGTTACTGAGCATGAGGGGACAACTCGAGACCTAATCCAGAGGCGGATTACAATAAAAGGCGTTCCTATTTTACTCACCGATACCGCTGGTTTAAGGTTATCCAGTGACCCAGTAGAAAAAATAGGCATTCAAAGAACGATTTCTAACCTTAAAGAAGCAGATATAATTTTGGAATTGCGCGCTGCAGACAGCGTTGCTAATCGGTTCGATGATATGACCGATATAGACGAAAACAGAAAAATAGCCGTCGTAAATAAGATCGATCTATCGCCGGATTTAGGCCACAGCATGGTGAGCGGTAAAAATCGACCAGTTTACTTATCGGCCAAGACGGGGGAAGGCTTGAGTGAATTAAAAGAGCGGCTACTTGAAAAAGCCGGCGTAAAAATGGGCGATGAGGCGCCGTTTATGGCCCGAGAACGTCATCTTAACGCGCTTCGTTCCGCAGAGCGCCATGTTGATCTTGCTCTGATAAATATTGAATCCATTGATTTGTGTGCTGAAGATTTGCGATTAGGCCAAAATTCGTTATCCGAGGTCACGGGTGAGTTTGTGGCCGACGACCTATTGGGAGAAATTTTTTCTAGCTTTTGTGTCGGCAAGTAAACTTCCGTTAGATGTTTCACGTGAAACATCCTTGTCATTTGGGCGTGGGTTTAGTGACATCTTGATACTTAAATATTGTTAGACTTAGATTATGCGGTTTTCTAAAGATTATGAGGTGATAGTAATAGGTGGCGGCCATGCCGGGACTGAGGCGGCTCTTGCGTCCGCGCGCACTGGCGCGGTCACGCTATTGCTTACGCACAGTATCGAAACGCTCGGCCAAATGTCTTGTAATCCTTCTATAGGTGGCATTGGTAAGGGCCACTTGGTTAAAGAAATTGATGCCTTGGGGGGCGCGATGGCTTCCGCAGCAGACGAGGCTGGCATTCATTTCAGGCGGCTTAATTCTAGCAAGGGCCCCGCAGTCCGCGCAACGAGAGCGCAAGCAGATCGGTCGTTGTATCGTGAAGCAATAAGATCTCGGTTGGAAGCTCAGGAGGGCCTTGATATTTTCCAGGGTGCTGCGGTGGATGTTGTTATGTCCGGAGATGCAGTGGTCGGCGTAAAAACGAACATCGGATTGACGATTAGCACGAAGGCGGTTGTTTTGACCGCTGGTACTTTTCTCGCAGGAAAAATTCACGTGGGACTTGAGAGCCACGCGGCGGGAAGAGCGGGAGATGAGCCTTCCAATGCCTTGGCGGCTAGGCTGCGTGCATTGGAGTTACCCGTAGGGCGTCTTAAGACAGGCACGCCACCGAGAATCGATGGCCGAACGATAGATTTTTCGGCGCTTGAAAGGCAAGACGGTGATGTTGTTCGGCCGGTATTTTCATTTATGGGGTCTCGAGACGTGCATCCACGGCAAGTCCCTTGTTGGATTACTCATACCAACGAGATAACACACGAGTTTATTCGAGCTGGTTTGGATCGATCTCCGATGTATACCGGAGTTATAGGGGGGGTCGGCCCTCGCTACTGTCCGTCAATAGAAGATAAAGTTGTGCGGTTTTCAGATAGAAATCAGCATCAGATTTTCCTGGAGCCGGAGGGGCTAAATACCAATGAGTATTATCCTAACGGTATTTCAACAAGCCTACCATTTGATGTCCAAAACCAGATTGTGAGGTCAATTAAAGGTTTGGAAGGCGCTTATATTCTAAGGCCCGGATACGCGATCGAATACGATTATTTTGATCCGAGAGCTTTGAGGCCAACATTAGAAACCAAAGAGCTAAAAAACCTCTTTTTTGCGGGCCAGATAAATGGGACGACAGGGTATGAGGAGGCGGCGGCACAAGGTTTATTAGCAGGGTTGAACGCGTCGAGAAAGGTCCGTGGCGAGGCGGAGTGGTATCCAAGGAGAGACGAGGCGTATTTGGGCGTTCTGGTAGACGATTTAATTACGCGCGGGGTTACCGAGCCCTACCGTATGTTTACAAGTCGAGCCGAATATAGATTGAGTTTAAGGGAGGATAATGCAGACCTCAGATTAACACCTGTCGGCCGCGAGTTGGGCCTTGTGGACGATAGACGATGGACCGCGTTTAAAAAGAAACGACAGTCGATCGACGAAGAAACTAAACGCTTGAAAAGCTTATTTGTGAGTCCTAGTGGTCGTGATGGTAATGAAATAAAAAATGTTATTGGCAAGGCCCTAGATCACGAATACTCAGCAATTCAGCTTTTGCGAAGGCCGGAGGTAACATACGAGCGGCTAATGATTTTAGCTGATGTTGGCCCAGGAGTCGGTGATGAGGTTGTGGCAGAGCAAGTTGAGATACAAGCTAAATACCAAGGTTACATTGATCGCCAAAAGGAAGAGGTCGCGAGGATGGTGGGATTGGAGGGCATAAAAATTCCAACGAATATTAGTTATATGGACGTGCCCGGATTGTCTACGGAGGCCAAACAAAAGCTAGAGCAGGGTCGACCAGAAACGTTGGGACAAGCAAGCCGAATTTCGGGAATTACTCCAGCCGCCGTTGGTATTCTTATGGTGCATGTAAAGAGGTTTAATCAAGGGGCAACTAACCGAGATGAGACTACAAGAGCGATCATTTGATGCCTATAAACTCGTTTGATGTGTCAGCATTTGCGTTGCAGGAGTTGGGCGTTGAGGCGGATAATCGGGAAATAGAGGCGTTTCGGTTTTATCTACATTTGTTAGATAAATGGAACGCTGTTTATAACATTACCTCAGTAGCACCCAAGTCGAAGTGGGTAAGTACTCACTTATACGATTCATGTTCTATTATAAAATTCTTGCCTGAAGGCTCCTTGTTGGATATTGGTACGGGTGGAGGTTTTCCAGGGTTGCCAATTGCCATATTACAACCTAAAAGAGAGGTTGTTTTATTGGATCGTAGCGAAAAAAAAACAGCCTTTTTGAGACAAGTTGTCATTGAACTCGACATTAAAAACGTGACGATAATAACTACTCGCTTAGAGCACTACCAGCCATTAAATCAATTCGATGTTATCGTGACTCGTGCATTTAGCGAATTAGAATTATTCGTTAAAAATGCGTCAAGGCTTTGTAAACCACATGGCCGACTGTTGGCCATGAAGGGGCAATATCCGGCGGCTGAACTGGATAGTTTACCCAGGTCTTTGGTCATGAAGGTGACAAAATTGAAAGTGCCATCATTAAAGGCAGAGCGCCATGCTGTTGAGCTCTTGCCCAACTTCTAAGTAATTAACACAGGGTCAATGCAGTGGGTCGTATTGTTGCTATAGCAAATCAAAAAGGAGGCGTAGCCAAAACTACCACCGCCATTAATCTCGCCGCGGGCATATGCGGCCATGGCAAACGAGTGCTTTTGGTTGATCTAGATCCCCAAGGAAACGCTACAACTGGTTGCGGTATTGATAAAACTGAGGCGAACTCCGGCGTGTACGAAGTGTTAACTGATACGATGTCGGTTAAGGATGCCTCGATAACAAGCACGGCGACTGGTTTTGATGTTCTAACTGCGAATCAGCATTTAGCTGGCGCCGAAATAGAGTTGGTAGGCAGTGCAGGCCGAGAGGTTAGATTGAAAACAGCCTTAAATAAAGTAATCGGCGAGTACGATTTCATTTTGATTGATTGTCCGCCAGCATTGAGTCTGTTGACCATTAATGGCCTCACGGCGGCTCATTTCGTTATTATTCCGATGCAATGTGAGTATTACGCGCTAGAGGGCCTGAGTGATCTTGTCGATACCATAAAGCGTATAAAGTCCCATTTAAACCCTGAATTGGAAATTGGCGGCCTCGTCAGAACCATGTTTGATGGTCGGAATTCCCTATCTCAGCAAGTTTCGGAGCAGCTAAACATACATTTCGGGCACAAACTGTTTGAGACCGTTATTCCTAGGAATGTACGAGTAGCGGAGGCGCCAAGTCATGGATTGCCTGTGCTGACATACGACAAACAATCCAAGGGTGCGTTAGCTTATGGGGCTCTATCTCGTGAATTTCTCGCTAGATTCGGTTAATCGTTAGGAGCAAACAATTATGGTGAAAGCAAAGGGGCTTGGCAGAGGACTAGATGCATTATTTTTAAACGCCAACTCTGATTCTGGAGAAAGCGTCATTCAAAATCCTATGGTCTTACCTATTAATGCACTGCAGGCAGGTAAATTTCAACCTAGGACGCTCATCGACGATGGTGCTATCGCTGAATTAAGCGAGTCCATTCGCTCCCAAGGTGTGATCCAGCCATTAATCGTGAGGTCCTTGGCTAACGGTCAATATGAAATAATCGCCGGAGAGCGAAGATGGCGGGCGGCGAAAAAAGCCGGCTTAGAAGTTGTGCCAGTAGTCTTGAAAGAAGCTGACGATCAGTCGGTCATGGCGATGGCGCTGATTGAAAACATACAGCGAGAAGATCTGAATGCGATTGACGAGGCTTTAGGAATTCGGCGATTAACCGATGAGTTCAAAATGACTCACGAATCCGTCGCTAAAATCCTCGGCAAATCAAGGAGTGCGGTAACAAACCTTTTACGCTTACTGTCGCTCCCTTCGATGGTGCAACAACTTCTAAGGGAGAAAAAATTAGAAATGGGTCACGCTCGTTCTTTGCTCGCCGCTCAAGAATCTAGACAAGGTGATTTAGCTAAGCGCATCGTCGCATTAAATTTAACGGTTAGGGAATCTGAAAGTCTTGTGGCTTCCGTCAACAAGAAAACGAGCGATCCTCGCAAGAATAAGTCGAATGCTGATACTGACACGATGAATCTGGAGGATCAATTAAGCCAAAAACTTGGAATGTCTGTGAAGATTAAAAACACAAAGGCCGGATCAGGTAAGGTTATATTGTCCTATCGAAATTTAGACGATTTAGATGTGCTTTTAGCAAAATTGCGGGCCTGACTAACTACCCTTGATTAAACAATCCACATTGACACGATATAGGACAATCCTTAAAATAGCGTCCTTTTCGTGGAATGAGGCTGCTCAGGTGACAGTCAATATTGTTCGAAAAAGATGAACATTAACGTTTGGAATGGTTCAACGCGGGTTTTATTGTTACAAGCCTTGATGATGACGGCTGTAACGTTAGGCTTTATTGGGTTTTTTGGTTTTTCGGTTGACAGTAAATCGGCGCTTATTGGTGGATTAACGGCGCTTCTACCTTCATGTTTTTATGTTTGGAGGTCGTCACGGGTGAAGTCACAAGATCCAAAGGGTTTAGTCAAAGCGCACTATCGAGCTGAATCAGGCAAATTAGCAATGACTGCCGTCCTGTTTGGGGTGGTGTTTACGCAAATTGAAGCAATTTCTGCGTTACCTTTGTTTACAGCTTATGCAGCGACGCTGCTGAGTTATTGGGTAGCGCTTTTGTTGAAAATTTAACATATTTTACGAGTATTAAATGGCCACATCGGGATCACAGACGTCAAGCGAGTACATCTCACACCATTTGCAAAATTTACACGTGGGTGAAGGGTTCTGGAGTTTACATTTGGATACATTGATCGTATCCGGTTTGTTGGGGCTTATCGCTTTTGGAGGCATGGCGTTGCTTGCACGAAAAGCAAGCAGTGGTATTCCTACTGGAGCGCAAAATTGCGTTGAGATGGTTGTGTCGGTGGTCAACGATCAGGTTAAAGATACTTTTCACGCCAAAAGTGATTTAGTGACTCCCCTAGCGATCACTATCTTTGTTTGGGTTTTTCTAATGAACGCTATGGATTTGATTCCGGTTGACTTCTTGCCGATGGCTGCGACGACAGTTGGCGTTGATTATTTAAAGGTGGTGCCGACTACAGACCCGAATTTGACGTTCGGAATGTCAATTGCCGTATTTTTTATAATGATCGCTTTAAATCTGAAATTCAAAGGTGTCCGTGGGTTGCTCAAAGAGGCGCTCACCGTGCCATTCGGAAAGTACCTGTTTCCAGTTAACCTTTTGTTCAGAATAATTGAAGATATAGCGAAACCCATTTCACTGGCGCTTCGTCTTTTTGGGAATATGTACGCGGGAGAGATGGTGTTTATTTTGCTCGCTGTGTGGATGGGTGCATCTTACTGGTGGGTGCCAGCGGGCGCAGTGCTGAGCCTTGGTTGGGCGCTTTTTCACATTTTAATTATTACGCTCCAAGCTTTTGTATTCATGATGTTAACCGTTGTTTATATGAGCATGGCGGCAGAGAATCATTAACGTAATTAGATTTAATTTTTAACAACTTAATTTTGCATTAGGAGATATATATGGAACTCGCATCCGTTCTAGGTATGACAGCAGTAGCGGTAGCATTGCTAATTGGTATGGGGGCCCTTGGGACCGCCATTGGTTTTGGTATTCTTGGCGGACGTTTTCTGGAGGGCGCTGCCCGGCAGCCTGAAATGATTCCAACGCTTCAGGTAAAGATGTTTATCGTGGCCGGTCTTCTTGACGCGGTGACCATGATCGGTGTTGGTATAGCACTATACTTGCTGTTCGCAAACCCATTTATCGCGATCGTCGCTGGTTAATGAATAAGATCAATCTAGACTCAAGGCGCGGGAGGCAAGCGTGAATATTAACGCAACACTTTTAGGCCAAGCTCTCTGGTTCGCTTTATTTATTTGGCTGACTATGAAGTATGTCTGGCCACCACTTCAGAAGGCAATGCAGGACCGTCAGAAGCAAATAGCAGATGGGCTAGCGGCAGGCGAAAAAGGCAGACAAGAATTAGCAGCAGCAGCGGAGAAGGTAAACCACGAACTTCAAAAAACGCGAGATCAAGCTATGGAGATTATTTCCCAAGCAGAGAAGCGTGCCAGCGAACTCGTGGAAGAAGCAAAAAACCATGCGCGAAATGAGGGGGATCGGATCGTTTCTGCCGCAAAGGCCGAGATCGAGCAAGAGGTTAATCGAGCGAAGGAGCAATTAAGCGCGCAAGTGGCTTCTTTGGCCCTTGCCGGAGCTGAACAAATTTTGCAAAAAGAAATCGACGCAAATATGCATGCTGATATGTTAAAGCGCCTCGAATCGGAAATGGGCTGATCATATGGCTGAAGTTACCACTCTAGCCCGACCTTACGCGCAGGCCCTGTTTTCGTTGGCTAAGGAAACTCAAACTCTAGACGAATGGTCTTCGACGTTGGGGTTTTTTGGACGCGTCGTTCAAGATGAAACGTTTAAGTCGGTGGTTAATGCACCGGATGTTAAGTTAAGCGATATCGAAGGGCTTTTACTGTCAATTTGTTCAGATCAAGTGTCAAAAGAAGCTGGAAATTTCATACAGCTTCTTGTGCGAAACGGCCGGCTTTCGGTACTTGAAGACGTCGCGCTCCAATATGAGGCGCTTAAGGCGCAAGATGAAAACATGGTTAATGCCGTTATTCAGTCTGCTTTTGATTTGAATGATGCCCAGATAGACGCCATTGCCGAAGTTTTATCCAAAAAGCTTGAAAAGAAAATAAGTCCATCAGTCACTACAAACCCAAGTTTACTTGGGGGCGTCACTGTTCACGTTGGTGACAGAGTGTGGGATGCGTCTGTCAGAGGACGACTCCAACAGATGGCGGTCAATTTAACGAATTAATTTTTAGGAGCATTGATCCATGCAGTTGAATCCATCAGAGATTAGTGAGCTGATTAAAGACAAGATCAAAAATCTTGACTCAGCAACTGAAGCGAAAACACAAGGAACTGTAGTTTCCGTATCCGACGGCATCTGTCGAGTTCACGGTCTTTCGGACGTCATGCAAGGTGAGATGCTGGAATTTCCAGGCAATACTTTTGGCCTTGCGCTCAACCTCGAGCGTGATTCAGTAGGTGCGGTGGTACTGGGTGAATATACGCACATAACTGAGGGCGACACCGTAAAGTGCACCGGTAAAATCCTTGAAGTGCCGGTAGGCCCCGAGTTGCTCGGGCGTGTTGTTGATGCGTTGGGACAACCTATTGACGGTAAAGGACCGATAAACGCAAAAGAAACTGATGTTATTGAAAAGGTAGCTCCTGGTGTTATTTGGCGCCAATCGGTCGACGAGCCTGTACAAACTGGTTTGAAAGCTATTGATGCTATGGTGCCGGTCGGTAGAGGACAGAGAGAGCTCATCATTGGAGATCGACAAACTGGCAAAACTGCTGTCGCGATTGATACCATTATTAACCAAAAGGGTAAAAACCTCTTTTGTGTGTATGTCGCCGTTGGCCAAAAAGCATCGACTGTTGCTAACGTTGTGCGCAAGTTGGAAGAGAACGGGGCGATGGAATACACCGTCGTAGTTGCGGCGACGGCGTCTGAGTCAGCCGCAATGCAATACATTTCCGCGTATTCAGGGTGCACTATGGGCGAATATTTTCGCGACCGAGGCGAGGACGCTCTGATCATATACGACGATCTTACTAAACAAGCAGTAGCGTATAGACAAATTTCCCTGTTGTTAAGGCGGCCACCGGGTCGGGAGGCTTACCCTGGTGATGTGTTTTATCTTCATTCTCGATTGCTCGAGCGTGCGGCTCGTGTTTCAACAGCATGGGTTGAGCGCCACACAAATGGTGAAGTAAAAAACAAAACAGGCTCCCTTACCGCGTTACCAATTATTGAAACGCAGGCTGGTGACGTATCAGCATTCGTGCCGACAAACGTTATCTCCATTACAGATGGCCAAATATTTTTGGAAACTGATTTGTTTAATGCGGGTATTCGTCCGGCTATCAACGCCGGCGTTTCAGTATCTCGAGTGGGCGGCGCTGCGCAAACGAAAATTATGAAGCGCAAAGACACTGGTGGCGGTGTACGTTTAGCATTAGCCCAGTATCGTGAATTGGCGGCTTTTGCCCAATTTGCTTCAGATCTTGACGAAGCTACTCGTCGGCAATTGGAACGTGGACAAATGGCTACCGAATTGATGAAGCAGCCACAGTATCAGCCCATGGAAGTTTGGGAGATGGCGGTAATATTGTTCGCTTTGAATAATGATGTTTTCGATGGCCTTGAAGTGGGAAAAGCGCTCGCAGCAGAAAAGTCAATGAGAGATTATCTTAAGAGTAAAAATGCAGATTTAATCGCTCGTATAGACGAAACTAATAGCCTAACAAAAGAGGATGAAGAGGCTCTTAAGGTCGCCATTCAAGAGTGGAAGGTCAGCGGCACTTATTAAATACGATCACGCTTAAAAATAATGACGTTTAAATCATGTCGATAGAGAGACTTTAAAGTATGGCTGGCACTAAAGAGATCAGGACAAAAATCAAAAGTGTGCAAAACACGAGTAAGATCACCAAGGCGATGGAAATGGTGGCGGCTTCGAAGATGAGGAAAGCTCAGGAAAGAATGCGTGCAGCAAGACCGTTTGGAGAAAAGATACGAGCGGTTGCGGCTAATATTTCTCATGCCAATCCTGAATATAGACATCCTTATTTAACCCAGAGAGATACCGTAAAGCGTGCAGCAATGGTTGTTGTGACCACCGATAAGGGGCTATGCGGCGCTTTAAATACTAATGTTTTAAGAATGGCGTTAGCTCAGTACAAAGAGTGGCAAGCAGCCGGTGAGGAAGTTGACGTTTGCTGTATCGGTGGTAAAGGCGTTGGATTCATGCAGCGACTCGGCGCAAATGTAGTCGCTGAAGTTAGTGGCTTAGGCGATGCACCTAAGATGGAAACAATATTAGGCGCTATTAAAGTAGTGCTTGATGGATACAACGAAGATAAATTTGATCAAGTCGTACTTTTTTACAATAAATTTATCAATACGATGAAGCAAGAGCCAACGATGGAACAGTTATTACCGGTTAAGGGTGAAAGCCTCGGCGTTCCAACCGGCGCCTGGGATTACATTTATGAACCCGATGCAAAAGAGGTGTTGGATCAAGTATTGAATCGCTACATTGAGGCGGTGGTTTACCAATCTGTGGCTGAAAATATGTCGTCTGAACAATCAGCGAGAATGGTGGCTATGAAGTCAGCATCTGATAATGCATCAACGCTAATTGATGAATTAACACTCGTTTACAACAAATCAAGGCAAGCGGCGATTACACAAGAGTTGTCTGAAATCGTTAGCGGAGCAGCCGCAGTTTAATTTTTTAATAGAATTTTTTTTAACGGATAGAGAAAGCCATGTCACAAGCAAGCGGAACAATTGTGCAGTGTATCGGAGCAGTAGTCGATATTGAATTCCCTCGAGAAGCGATGCCTAACGTATACGATGCGCTTACATTATCAGGAGACGCGTCGGGTGGCCTAGCGGAAGACGGTTTAACCCTCGAAGTAGAACAGCAGTTAGGGGACGGGATCGTTCGTTGTATTGCCTTAGGGTCTACGGACGGATTGCGTCGTGGGATGAAGGTGGATGGAACAGGAGCGCCAATCTCTGTACCTGTTGGAGCTGGAACGCTTGGTCGGATTATGGACGTACTAGGTCGGCCTATTGACGAAGCGGGACCTGTTGAATCCGAAGAGTTACGACCCATTCACGCGGCAGCGCCTAAGTTTGCGGAATTATCACCTTCTGTTGATCTTCTTGAGACAGGGATTAAGGTTATTGATTTGATTTGTCCATTTGCCAAGGGCGGAAAAGTTGGTCTATTTGGCGGTGCGGGTGTGGGTAAGACTGTGAATATGATGGAGTTAATCAATAATATCGCGAAGGCGCATGAGGGATTATCTGTTTTTGCAGGTGTTGGCGAAAGAACCCGAGAGGGGAACGACTTCTACCATGAAATGAAAGAGTCCAACGTTCTCGATAAAGTGGGCATGGTGTTCGGACAGATGAATGAGCCTCCAGGTAACCGATTGCGTGTTGCGTTAACTGGCCTGACGATGGCTGAAAAATTCCGAGATGAAGGCAAGGATATTCTGTTCTTCGTTGATAATATTTACCGATATACGCTGGCCGGAACGGAAGTATCAGCGCTGCTTGGGCGTATGCCATCCGCGGTTGGTTACCAGCCAACCCTTGCTGATGAGATGGGTAAGCTCCAGGAACGCATCGTGTCAACTAAAGTGGGCTCGATTACATCGATTCAGGCGGTCTACGTACCTGCTGACGATTTGACTGACCCCTCTCCAGCAACCACTTTTGGCCACTTGGATGCGACCGTTGTGCTGAGTAGGGATATCGCATCATTGGGTATTTACCCTGCGGTAGACCCACTTGATTCGACGTCTAGACAAGTCGACCCGAATGTAATTGGTGAAGAACATTATGAAACTACACGAGCGGTTCAGGTCACTTTACAGCGTTATAAAGAGCTTCGCGACATTATCGCGATTCTCGGCATGGATGAATTAGCTCCGGAAGATAAGCTTGCGGTGTCACGCGCTCGAAAAATTCAGCGTTTCTTATCGCAGCCATTTCACGTGGCGGAGGTCTTTACAGGTTCTCCAGGTAAGTTTGTGTCGTTGAAAGATACCATTCGTGGGTTCAAAATGATTGTTAGTGGTGAGTGTGATGAGCTACCAGAACAGGCGTTTTATATGGTAGGCGGCATTGAAGAGGCTTTTGAGAAGGCGAAGACGTTATAGTTGTCAGTCGTCGCCTATTAAGATGTTTTTATAGTTAATTGTAAGATGTTAGGATTAGTATGGCGAACACCATTCAAGTAGAGGTCGTTAGTGCAGAGGAGTCCATCTTTTCGGGAGAGGCCACTTTTGTTGTGGTCCCGGGCGAGCTTGGGGATCTAGGTATCTATCCAAAACATACGCCTCTCATCACTAGAATCAAAGCCGGATCCGTTCGTATTCAAACCACAAGCTCTAATGAGGAGACGGCCATTTTCGTTGCTGGTGGAATCCTTGAGATTCAACCCGGGTCTGTCACTGTTATGGCGGACACCGCGATCCGTAGCGATGATTTGGACGAAGAGCGAGCATTAGAAGCTCAAAAACGTGCAGAAGAACTGCTTAAGGCATCTGATGATAAGCAAGAGATCGCTATAGTAGAAGCGGAGTTGGCGATGCTGGGGGCACAGATTGCTGAAATTCGGAAGTTACGCAAGCATTAAGGTAACAAATGCAACCAGTAAAAAGGGCAGCGAGTGCTGCCTTTTTTTATGTCTGTTAAGATTATCAGTCTAGTTATTATTTGAGATTGAGTCGCGATGACGTTTCCGATTTTAAGACGCCTAAAAGTTTTATTTGTATTTGGTCTTTGCTTTTTTATATTTGGTTGTAGTGAGCAATCTGACACTGTAAAAATTACATTTATTGGACCCTTGACGGGAGGCGTGTCGGCTGGAGGTTTAGGGGGGCGCAACTCTGCTGATTTGGCTATAAGCTTGAGGAACCAACTACCTGGGACCAAATATGAATATGAACTGGTTCCTTTGGACGACGAGTGTAAGCCAAATATTGGTGTTCAGGTTGCTACCAAAGCTGCAGCCGATAAGGATATTGTCGCAGGAGTAACGCATTACTGCTCAGCTGTTGCGATGGGCACCGTTGATGTTTATCACAAGTTTGGTTTGCCCGTTATTGTGTGGGGTGCAGTGCTGCCAGATATCACGTATGGCAATAACCACAAAGAGATACATCGTGTTAACGGCACTATGATTAATCAAAACTCGGTCGCGGCCGAGTTTATGATTGAACAAGGTTTTTCTTCATGGGCAGTTATTCATGACACCACCGATTATGGTAAGGGACATTTTAAATATTTTGAAAAAGCATTACTTGAACAAAACGGGTCAATCCTAGGTACATTTGGAGTGAATCCTGATCAGCAAGATTTCACTGCTGAACTAACGAAAATCAAAGCTTTGAATCCAGAGGTGATCTATTTTGGTGGCCTCGCTCCAACAGGTGTTCGTATTCGCGCACAGATGGATAAGTTAGGTATGACCCAGGTGTTTCAGGGAACATCAGGAATTGTATCGGACGCCTTCATAGACGGTGTAGGCGACTTGGCAGAGGGAGTCCTCGCGTTTAGAGAAGGCGCTCCAACAGAGAAATTGCCAGGCGGAAAAATGTTTATACAAGCTTACGAAGCGCGTGGTTTTAATGAGCCAGCAGAGGCCTACGGCGCGTTCGCATTTGCTGCAACCGATCTAATCATAGATGTAATTGAGAAAGTTGGTCCAGACCGCAACCTAATCCGTGACGAATTAAATGTTACCCAGGAACATGAGTCGATAGTGGGACCTGTCACATTCGATAGTTATGGGCAAAACACGATAGCGCTAATCACTAAATACGTGATTCAAGATGGTAGCTGGGTACTTTGGGAAGACAGTGAATACGCATTGGGCAACCGGTCCTTAAAATGACGAGAATAGATTGAAATAAATGGACCTCGGTTTCTTTGCGCAATATTTAATAAACGGGCTTGTACAAGGAATAACTTATGCGTTAGTTGCCGTTGGATTTACATTGTTTTTTGGCGTGCTTGACGTTATTAAGTTCTCTCATGGGGATGTACTAATGCTGGGCGCATTTACTGCTTTAGCGTTATTTTTGGGTTTAGATCAGCTATCGACACCCGCATGGTTATCCCTAACAATCATGTTGTGTTTGGGCACGTTGGCTATGGCGCTAGTTGGCGCTTTATTATGTAAATTTTTGGTTCTGCCCCTTAAGGAATCGCCACCATTAAATACGCTGCTAATCACTTTGATGTTTGGATCAGTTATTCGAGAGGCGGTTCGATTGTTTTTCCCCAATGGGTCAAATCCAAAACCCTTCCCTGCGTTATTGCCCGAGACTTCTATAAATTGGGGAAACCTTAATTTACGTTTGGATAGTGTCATGCTTATTTTCACTGGAGCAATGGCGATCGTTTTAACTCATTTGTTCATTCAAAAAACGCGAATGGGCTTAGCCATAAGAGCAGTCGCTCAAGATGAGGAAACAGCTCGGCTTATGGGTATTAATTTCAATAAGACGGTATTGATGACATTCGCGTTAGGTTCGGGTCTTGCCGCGTTATCGGGCATCAGCACTGGACTTTATTATCAAGAGATTAATTTCAGCATGGGGCTTATGTTAGGGGTCATTGGCTTTAGCGCCGCGGTAGTAGGGGGGCTCGGAAGCATTTATGGAGCAATTGTTGGTGGATTACTCTTTGCATTCTTACAAACGTTAGGCGCTATTTGGTTTAGCGTTCCAGCCTATAAGGATGTTTTTGCTTTTACGGTAATCATTATGCTTATGGCATGGCGGCCAACTGGCTTGTTGGCAGATCGTTCCTCGGAACGCGTGTAATTAGAGGTGCGCGATATCAAAACAAAACTGGTGATTTTATTGGGGGTTGTTTTAAGTATAGTCGTGCTTTATGGGTTTCTCTACCTTGAGCATGAATGGGAAATTGGTTTGCTGTTGGTCGCCCTACCCGTGGCGATTTTGGTGTTAAAGCGGACGAATATGTTGAGCGATTACCAACAGGCTGCACGAGCGATGCCCAAGTTGACCCTAAGCAGTTTTATTGTTGGCGTTTTGGTATTAATCATACTTCTGCGCGATGAACATTTTGCATTATTAATGTTAACGACAGTCATGCTGTATGTGACGGTAAGTCTAGGTTTAACAATTCAGTTTGGATTTGCGGGTTTAGTTAATTTTGCTGCTATCGCGTTTTTTGGTATTGGGGCTTACTCAATGGCAGTCTTAAATCACCACTTTAATGCTCTCCCAGATTTATTAATCATTTTGTTTAGTGGGCTTGCCTCGGCGTTTTTAGGCGCCTTGTTAATCTTGCCAATACTTAGAACCAGGGGTCATTATGCAGCGCTGATCACCATCGCTTTTGGGATCCTTTTGCGTACCTTTTTAGAGGTAAACGATGTTTTTGGCGGGCCACAAGGCTTAAAAGTAGATGGTCTTGAAATACTGGGATGGAATTTTAGTAATAGTTTTCCCAGTTTGCTAGGTGGTGGGTCGTTCTATATGGCATATGCGATAACCGCTCTTTTGTTGGCCGCTGTTGCATACTTGTTTACCCGTTTAATTGAGGCTTCTTGGTTTGGTTTGAACATGGATTCAGTTCGCCTAGATGAGGTTGCTTCTGCTTCCTTTGGTATCAACGCACCGCGTTGGAAAATAACCGCTTTTATGTTGGGCAATTTTTTTGCTGGTTTAGCAGGAGCGATCTATGCGGCGATGTCCGGCTTCATAGCCCCAGCGAGCTTCAATTTTGCCGACTCTTTACTTCTTGTGTCCATAGTTCTTCTCGGCGGTATAGGGAATGCTGTTGCAGTGATACCGGCCGCATTGTTGATCGTCGTGTTGCCTGAAAAATTTCAAGTGATTCAAGAATATCGATTATTATTATTTGGAATTGTCGTTATTTTAATACTTCGGTTCAGACCTAGCGGCTTAATGCCTCGGGGTCTTCGGCAGTATTTCCCAGGAAGTTCTACATGAAGCCGACCGTGTTAAAAACAGTAGATTTAACCGTTAGTTTCGGCGGTCTTAAGGCTCTTAACGGATTAGATTTCGAATTATTCGAGGGTCAGTTTTTGGGGCTTATCGGTCCCAATGGTTCGGGTAAAACAACTTTCTTCAACGCGCTAACAGGGATTTATCGACCTGCATCTGGAAACGTTTTCTTACATGGTAAAGAGATTACCGGAGCATCTCCAAATAAGGTTTACGATTACGGTATAACGCGTACCTTTCAGCGGCTGAGGTTAGCAACTTCTTTATCTGTTCTTGATAACCTTATTATTGGGAATCAACGCAACTTAAATTTTGGCCTTTGGCGGAATATATTTGATCGGAAGTATTTTAAGGCCGAATTAAAAAAACAAACGGAAAGAGCTGAAAACTTGTTGAGCCGGTTTAGTCGTGATTTGGCGGCGTTACTTTTTAAGCCTGTTGCGTCTCTGTCTATGATCGATCGACGGCGAGTCGAAGTGTGTCGTGCTCTGATCAGTGACCCAAAAATTTTGTTGCTGGACGAGCCCTCGGCAGGCATGACCCCTGATGAGACTCGCGCGTTAATTGATGAGTTACAAGATTGGAGGGCACAACATCCATCGTTAGGGATTATATTAATTGAACATGAAATGGAACTTATAAATAAGGTTTCAGATACCTGTGTAGTGCTCAATTATGGTGAGAAAATAGCTGAAGGACGATATGCTGATGTGTCGAATAAACCTAGTGTGCGTGCAGCATACTTAGGAGAGGACTGAATTGATGTCGATGCTCTCCGTACACAATTTAACGGCCGGGTATGATGAGGCAGATGTGGTTAGTAATGTGTCGTTAGAAGTGATGGCGGGAAAAATTACGTGTTTACTTGGCGCGAATGGCGCTGGGAAAACCACCCTCATTCGAACGATCTTAGGATTAAATAATATCCGGTCAGGCCGTGTGGTGCTCAATGGCGTAGATATTTCTTCGCTGGCCACGCATGATATAGCGAGCGAGGGCGTTACTTGTGTGCCAGAGGGTAGGAGGGTTTTTGGAAAAATGACCGTTTTTGAAAACTTACAAGCAGGTGCTTTTCTAGAAAGGGACTCTAATGTTGTTATGCGGCGATTAGAGCAGGTATACGATTTTTTTCCTAAGTTGGAAGAGAGGTCGGAGCAACTAGCGGGAACGATGTCGGGTGGTGAGCAAGCGATGTTGACGATTGGCAGGAGCTTGATGAGTAATCCATCGCTCATGATTTTCGATGAACCATCGCTTGGTTTGTCGCCGTTATTTGTGAAAGAGAATTTTCGTATCATTAAACAGATTAATGAAAAAGGCATGACCGTTTTGTTAGTGGAGCAGAATGTTCGACAAACATTGGAAATCGCTCACTTTGGGTATGTCTTATCGCAAGGAAAAATCGTAGCAAGTGGTTCTGTTGATTCATTAAGGAATAATTCAGAGTTACGCGCAGCTTATTTCGGAAACGCTTAGGGTTAAGGAGACGGTATTGGGATCAGTAATAGAGTTGACTAAACATTTGGTGCGTATGAACACCATAAATCCGCCCGGGGATGAGGAAGCTTGTGCGCGATTTTTAGGTAATATTTTAGAAACAGCTAAATTTTCGGTGTCATATTTTCCTTTTGGCGATAAGCGGGCGAGCGTAGTGGCCCGCATAGGCGGCAATAGCAAAAAAAAACCATTATGCATAACTGGACACATTGACACCGTTCCTCTTGGAGCAGCGTCGTGGACAAAAGACCCTTTCTGTGGCGAGACGGATGCGGGACGGTTATTTGGCCGGGGTACAAGTGACATGAAATGCGGAGTTGCCGCCTTTGTTACTGCTGCTATTGAGCTCTCAGAGCATTTAGACGGCACACCGGGGTTAGAGTTGGTTATTACTGCTGGTGAAGAAATTGGATGCCAAGGTGCTTTTGATTTGGTCCGTCAGCAAGGAGCTCTTGGTCGAGCCGGAGCAGTTTTAGTCGGGGAGCCAACATCCAATTTCCCCTATGTTGGACATAAGGGGGCTTATTGGTTAACGGCGAAGACTAGTGGTGTCACCGCTCATGGCTCAATGCCTGAGCTTGGAGAGAATGCTGTGTATAGAGCAGCAAAAGCAATTACCGCATTAGAGAATTTTAAATTTTCTAATCCGGCACACGAGATGATGGGACAAGCGACTCTAAATGTAGGGATGGTACATGGAGGACTTAATATGAATTCGGTGCCGGATGAGGCATCGATTTCAATTGACATTAGAAGTGTGCCTACGTCGAAGCACGAGGATGTTAGAGGACAGTTGCAAAAGTGTGTGGGACATGACGTAGAATTGGAGACGCTTGTTGACTTAGAAAGTATCTATTCGGAGCCTGATACCCCATGGATACAGAATGTTTTTGATCTGGTGCAACCGTATTTGGGATACCGACCAGAACCAAAAGTTGCCACTTATTTTACGGATGCCGCTGCTCTTACTCCGGCTTATGGGTCGCCACCAACCTTGATTTTAGGCCCCGGAGAACCGAGCATGGCACATCAAACAGATGAATACTGCGTGATGGACCGCGTAGAGGCTTCGGTAGACATGTACAAAGATATCATCTCAAATTACTGCGAAATTTAAAATTTTATCTGGGCATGAATGTGGTTCAACAAACTTAATTTCCAATGCGTTAGGGTATGAATTTCTATTCACTCATCGAAGATATCATCCAATTAAAGCCAACCAATGTGGCAATAAAAATAGATGGTGAGGATAGTAGCATTTCATATGCTGAGCTTGGTAAACAGGTATCACGCTATCTAAATACGCTGAGTGCCTTAGGCGTATCCCGCGGTGATCGAATTGTTGTTCAAGTAGACAAAAGTTTACCGAGTTTATTTCTATATTTGGCGTGTTTAAAAGGAGGCTGTGTTTTCATTCCTTTAAATACAGCTTACAAAGCGTCGGAGTTGATTTACTTTATTTCGGACGCTGAGCCTAAATTGTTTGTGACGTCGAACGATCGGTATGAAGAGATTTCTGCGTTAGTCGATGATGTGGAGGATTGTACGGCGGTTGTATTGGCCGGTGATGCGTATCACGACCTTAGCAGCTCATCTCAGAGGCAGCCTGAATTTGCGGAAACTCGATCGACAGATGTTGATGAGATTGCCGTCATCATTTATACCTCGGGCACAACGGGTCGAAGTAAGGGTGCGATGGTGACACACAATAATTTGATTTCAAATGTGAGAGCACTTACTCGATTGTGGAAGTTTTCCGATCAAGATGTGTTACTGCATGCCCTACCAATTTTTCACGTTCATGGTTTGTTTGTGGCTAACCATTGCGCATTGAGTGTGGGGGCAACTATTCATTGGATTTCTCGCTTTGATGTTGACGCGATTATTCAAGCGATTCCGAAATCCACTGTGATGATGGGTGTGCCCACCTTCTATACTCGTCTGCTCGGACATAAGGCATTAACGACTAACTTGTGCCGTACGATGCGATTGTTTATATCCGGCTCAGCACCATTACTAACCGTGACGCATGAGTTATTTGAGACGGTTACGGGACACCGTATATTGGAGCGTTATGGTATGTCTGAGGCCGGGATGATTACTAGTAACCCGTATCATGGGGAGCGCAAAGTGGGCACTGTTGGTTTGCCTCTCAAGGGTGTTTGTATTCGGATAGTGAACGATGTCGATGCTGATCTCACAGAGGGCAGTACGGGACATGTTCAGATTAAAGGGCCTAATTTGTTTGCGGGCTACAGGAATATGGTGGAAAAAACCCGCGAAGAATTTACAGAGGATGGTTGGTTTCGTACTGGCGATCTTGGAACCCTCGATTCTGAAAAGTATTTGACGATTGTTGGCAGGTCCAAAGATTTAATAATAACTGGAGGCTATAACGTTTATCCGAAAGAAATCGAACTTGTTTTGGATAATGAGCCTGCAATTATTGAGTCCGCCGTCTTCGGTTTACAGGACTCAGATTTTGGAGAAATCGTATCGGCTGCTATTGTTGTTGAGCCGAGTTTTAAATTGGAGCCTGACCAGTTAATTGGGGTGCTTAAAACGAAACTCGCTAGTTATAAAGTGCCAAAAAAAGTTTACGTTGTATCCCAGTTGCCTCGAAATGCAATGGGTAAGGTTCAAAAGTCCATATTAAGAGACGATTATTCGAGCGACTAAAGAGATTTTTCATATTAGGAGATAAAAATTAATTTCACCATGGACCGAATTCGGGACGATATTGAGCGTGAAGGCTACTCGATCACACGGGGTGTTTTTAGCAAAGCAGTACTCGATAACTTATGTGAAAAGTGTGACGATAGATCTAACGAAAGACATTTTAAGTCGGCGGGTATTGGGGCAGGCACTGACTATCAAATTCAGACCGCCATACGGGGGGATGAAATTTGGTGGTTAAATAATGGAGATTTGACTAAATCGAATAACGTTTTTGAGCAACTTGATCGAATGAAGGTCCTTTTTAACCGTACGCTCTACTTAGGGTTATCAGATTTTGAAGGTCATTTGGCTCGATATAAGCCAGGGTTGGGATACCAGCGCCACTACGATCGGCCGGTGGGCAGTAACCGCAGAAAGCTAACAGTGACTATCTATCTTAATAAAAATTGGTTAGCAGACGACGGGGGACAACTGAGATTATATTTAAGCTCAGATTTTCAAAATTTTGTAGATATAGAGCCAAGCTTTGGGACGGCTGTCCTTTTTTTGAGTGAAAAATTCCCGCATGAGGTTTTACCGAGCAAAAAAATTCGATTGAGTTTTACTGGCTGGTTTTCAGAGCGTTTTTAAATGCGATTTAATTGTTTTATTTTGTTAAAAATATGTTTATAAACATGTCGATAGCTAAGAACATTAAAATAATCGCAAAAATTCTTTTTAAACGGGACACAGGGATAGAATGAGCGACCTTAGCTCCGATAGGAACTGTAATAAAGGTGCCTATGACGATGCCGATGAGGGCTGGAAGATATACGTAGCCAAAACTGAACGGCGGCAAGTGACTGTTCCCTAGCCCGTTCCATACATAACCTAAACCGCCTGCTAAGGCGATCGGAAAACCCAGTGCCGCTGATGTGCCTATCGCATTGCGCATTGGTACGTTGTGCATAACCATCAATGGAATGGTGATCACACCGCCACCGATACCAACAAAGCTAGAAATGATTCCAACGGCTCCAGACCCTATGCCCATGCCAACACTTTTGGGTAAACTTCGTGTTGGCTTTGGTTTAAAGTCAAGGATGAGTTGTGCAGAAGCGTATCCAGCAAATATAACAAAAAGACCGGCTAAAACCGAGGGGTTTAAAGATTCTGCAAAAAAGCTGCCAAGAAAAGTCCCCGCAACAAGGTAGCCCGCAGATTGCCTGACTGTAGGCCATAAAATCGCTCTTCGTGCGTGATGCGCACGAATGCTCGACAGCGATGTAAAAATAATAGACGCGAGTGAGGTGCCAATGGCTAAGTGCAATATTCGTTCGCTTGAGAAATCTTGTGCGGTAAACAAAAACACCATAAGTGGGACCAATAGCGTCCCTCCACCGATGCCTAAAAGGCCGGCAAAAAACCCCACAAAGATTCCAACGCCTAAATAGGCGAGCCACCATTGCATGACTATTTCGGTCATTAAATAAGGCTCTGAATATAACGCCACTCCGCAGGAGTTATGGGCGTGATTGATAACCTAGATCCTTTTTGCAGAATTTTCATTTGCTCAAGCTTTTTATGCTCTCTCAGTTCGGGTAGCGACAAGAGCTTAGTTTTACGTACAAATTTAACGTCCACATTAAACCAGCGGGGTGACTCACGAGTTGACTTCGGGTCGAAGTAATTACTTACTTTATCAAATTGAGATTCGTCAGGGTACGCTTCTTTGACCACTGTCATGACGCCGGCAATACCGGGAGGGGCGCAGTTGGAGTGGTAGAAAAGTACTTCATGGCCAACCTTCATTTGGTCTTTCATGAAATTTCTAGCTTGGTAATTACGCACGCCGTCCCATGGCTCTGTTTGGTGTGGACGATTTTTCAGGTCATCGATACTGAATACGTTCGGCTCTGATTTCATGAGCCAATAGTGCGTCTCTTGTTTTTGGGACATCGTTGTTTTTTTGTATTGTTTGTGTTCGCTATGGAAGGGCTGCTCGTTTCATCCTGAACCAAAAGGTTCAAGGCGGTCGCCTTCCGAATGCCGTAGGTGCGTTCTCTTGGAACGTGCTCAAAAGCATTACTTGAGTCGGCAACCTTAGATGGTGTATTGGCTCAGAAAATTAATCGAGCAGCCCTTCCATAGCGAACACATTGTTAAAATAAATTGTCTTGATCATTTAAAACGGTGTCGATTTCGTCTCCTAGCTGATCAATTTTACTCCTTATTTCATGGAGGTCGATACCTCGAGTCTGAAAGGTCACAAGTTTATGCGCGATATTAAGCGCCGCCATTATGACAATTTTGTCGGAACCGGTCGTTTTGCCATTGTGGCGAACTTCTTGAATTTGATTTTCAAGTAATCCTACAGCGCTGAGCAAATCTTCTTTTTCTTCTTCTTGGCAACCCAGACGAATAGTGCGGCCTAGAATTTCGATTTCGATTTCAGTCGATTTGTTCAAGGTAAGTCTGCTTCTATAGTTTGTTCTAAGAGCTCCTCTACTTTTGAAGTCGCGAGGGTAATTCTTTTTTGTAGCTCTTGTTTATCATTTTCCACTAAAACGATTTTTTGTCGGAGTGTGAAGTTTTGACCACGTAAATCGTGCGCAAGGCGCATTAATTCGTGTATTTTTTCTTCCAGCGTTTTTAATTGCGTAAGCATCACGAGACTATAGGCGAGCGGAAAAAAATGTCAACTCGGTATCCATATTAAGCGTCTAAGTTGTATACTCAGTTCAGATGGTGCTTGTGCTTTCTCTCAGGAGGCACGAGATAATCGGGAAACAGGTGAGCTTTAAAAAGCAATCCCTGTACTGCCCCCGCAACGGTGAACAAGTGTGAGCTTTACATCAGTAGCCCCAAAAAGCTACAAAGCCACCTAAGCCATGAGTGCTTACTCTCGGCTCGGGGAAGGCGTGAAGTTATATCTTGTGAGTCCGGATACCGGCCATTTAGCCTGAAGCGGTCTTGAGTTATCAAGATTTATATATTTAACTTGTGCGGTGGGCGCGAGGGTACATATAAGAGGTATCTAATGCGTAGTTCTCTCCATTTACGGCCTATGGTCATGGTCGGGTTGGTCTTTTCTTCAATAGTCACTATCGGAAACGCTCAAGAAGATATAACTATTGATCCCGTATTACTCACTGTGGATCGATTCGAGGCTAAACAAGGGCGTCTATCGCCGGGGTTTGAAGTGATCACGTCTGAACAAATTGAAAATGCAAGCCAACAAAGTTTGCCGGAGTTTCTTTCCGCCAATAGTGGGCTCTCCCTCGTGAATAATTTTTTTGGCAACGGCACTCAGTCTGCAGCAGTTGACGTCCGAGGTTTTGGTGCGGTGGGAGATGAAAATACCCTTATTTTATTAAATGGTATACGAATAAAAAACAATGACTTAAGTTCGGTGAACTGGTCCTCAATACCGTTGGACAGTATTGACCGCATTGAAATTGTGAAAGGGTCTGGTGGCGTACTTTATGGCTCAGGCGCCACGGCGGGCTATATAAACGTTATAACAAAACGCCAACAGCCAAACGAGAAGAGCATGAAAGTGAGGACAGATCTAGGCTCATATGGAACACGCTCATTGGATTTTTCAGGCATAACCTCCGGCGACAATGCAGGGCTTTGGGTGTTCGGCCAGCGTTATAACTCGGATAATTATCGTGAAAATAACGAGGAGAGACGTTCGGTCGCAAAAATTGATTACCAGTGGTATGGCGAACAGAGCGTCCTGACATTCACCGCTGGTGCTGATCGGTTAGATTTAAGAACACCGGGAGATCTGCTTGTTAACCCAGATGGCCTTGGCTTTCCCAACGTGATTGCACCGATTAGTTCTATTGATCGGAAATCATCCGATTCTGAACAAGACTTTTTAACGCTCGACGGCAATAACGCAACCCTTTCAGTAACACAAAATATGGGTCATTGGACCATAATTGAAGAAGTTTCCTTTCGGGATAGTGATTCCTCCCTATTTTCAGCAGGTAGCGATGAATTTTCCAATATCAAAACAAAAGTATGGCAATTCTCGCCGCGCGTAAAATATGACGCAATCGATCTGTTGGTGGGAAGTGAAATTATTTTCGGACTCGATTATTTTCAATGGGACCGCGCGCACAAGCGAGCTACCAATTCAGAAACTATTGAGACTCAGCCATTTGGTATCGCTAATTTGGATCAGACTAACTTAGGCGTTTATGGTCGCGGTACCTTGGGACTAACAGACCAGCTTACTGCGCTTTTAGGTTTTCGGCACGAGCAACAGGATGGAGAGGCTACAGATTCAGTGGATGCATCCGCACCGATACCAGCGCCCGGAGGGTTTAGCAGCCCTATAAATGCTGCTGCATCAAAGTCGCAAACGCTGAAAAATAACGCTTATGACTTAGGTGTTGTTTATGCTGTGGCCGACGGAATCGATATAGAGGCTAGTACTAGCCGAGCTTTCCGCGTAGCCAACTCCGACGAGGTTTTTATTAACGCCT
>ERZ1047472.609-NODE-609-length-31365-cov-13.453433_pt1 | contig 31365 bp, 26 predicted proteins | sample MGYA00383095_ERZ1047472 | MGnify/ENA primary metagenome ERZ1047472 (study PRJEB29581, sample SAMEA5548365) | metagenome | biome: marine; feature: coastal; material: water | depth 1 m | study: Short-term variability in the microbial, nano- and picoplankton... | reverse complement strand
TAGAAGTTCAAGCCATTGAACAACCCATCGATTTTAGCATACCAGAGAGTAAAGCCATGCTGGCTATAAACTTAGTATTTCCAGAAATAGATAACGACCGAAGATCGATAAAGATACGAGGTGGTATCAGAGGGTCCTTAAAAGCAGGTCGTTGGTGCAGAATGGCACCTGTAGGTTATGTAAATAGGAGGGATGCAAATAACAGGCCCATTATTCAGCCCAGCCCAAAGGCTAAATTTATTCAATTTGCATATAAGGGAATCATAAAAGGGAAAACCCAAGCAGCGATTCGTGAGGAGTTAAGTAGTAAAGGATTTAAAGTGAGTAGAAATAATTTATCTCTTTTATTAAAAAACCCTGTATATATGGGTAAGATTGTCGTTCCAAAAGAAGGAGAGGAGCAGGAGCAGTGGATTGAGGGTGTTCATCAAGGAATTATTTCTGAGAAACTGTTTTACCAAGTTCAAGAAAAATTGTCCGAACGCCAAAAGAAAAGAAATCGACCTATTTATAACACACTTCGCGAGGAGCTTCCATTAAGAGGAATCTTACAATGCTCCAAATGCCAATCGAAAATGACAGGAAGTCCTTCAAAGAGCTGTACGGGTAAAAAGTATTTTTATTACCATTGTAATCATTGTAAAAAAGAGCGATTCTCTGCGAAGAAAGTCAACACGGTTTTTGAATCTATTTTAGATGATTTTCAATTTACCAAACAATCAAAAGTATTGTATAAGGAGATTTTAAAGTCTTTATCTGGAGTGAATCAAAAAGACAGACTCAGGAAAAGAAAAAAGCTTGAGAAGGAATTGGCTTCCGCTAATCAGCGAATTGAAAATTTACAAGATTTATTAGTAGATGGAACTATTTCTCCAAAAGTCTATGGGCAAACATTAAATCGATATACAAAGCAGCGCGATCAAATCACGTCTAATTTGAATGGACTCAATACCTCAGATTCGGAATATAAGGGTCTTATTGAAAATGCATTTCTACATTTAGAGAATTTTAAGCAAACCTATACCAACAGTGCAATTACGCACAAAAAGAAGTTGATAAGTTCGATTTTTCCAGAAAAAATAGAATTTGACGGAAAAAAATGTCGAACTACAAGAATCAATGATGTGTTGAGGTATATCTTGCAGATAGACAAGGAGTTAGATGAAAATAAAAAGGGACAAATCTCAAAAAATATGAGTTTGTCCCGTGTGGTGGAGTCGCCGAGAATCGAACTCGGGTCCAAACAAGCTACAAAAGGGCTTTCTACACGTTTAGTTTTCAATTAATTTTTGAAGATAAGCTGACCAAAAACAATCCACTTATCCCTTAGCTTCTTTAATTTTGAAACCCTACCGAAGCTTTAAGATTTCTAGATCCACTTTTACGATGTCTCAAAATTGAACGCCATGAATCAAGGCTTTCAGGAGACATAAAGCTTGCACACCTTGTGTGCCGAGGCTCATCCTACTATAATTCGGATTAAGCAGCTAAAGCGTAGTTATTCTCGCCGTTTAAATGTTGATATGGCCTTTTACGTGTATCAATATCATCACACGACGTGCTTACAATTCCATAGATCCTGCTGTCAATACCAGTCGACCCCTTTATTGTAATTCCTCTTAAGAGGAAAGCAAAGTTACAAAAAAACTTGTGTACACTTTCAAATCCCATTATTTTCGTAAAAAGACTTTTTTATTTTGCCTATGAAATTTGCCGTCATCAAAGAACAAAAATCACCCCCAGACAGGCGTGTGGTCCTAACACCAAAGTCTTGTCAAAATCTTTTAAAACTCCACTCAAAAGCTCAAATTCTTATTGAATCTTCAGACATTAGAGCTTTCTCTGATGATGAATATTTCCAACTTGGACTGGAAGTTTCAAACGATATTTCACAAGCCGATGTCATGATTGGCGTCAAAGAAGTACCTATTGAGGCACTTATTCCTAACAAAAGCTACTTTTTTTTCAGTCATACCATCAAAAAACAACCTTATAACCGCAAACTTTTACAAGCGGTTTTAGACAAAAACATAACCCTTTACGATCATGAAACTTTAGTCGATAAAAACCACAACCGACTGATAGGTTTTGGATATTATGCAGGAGTAGTAGGCGCATATAATGGCATTCGCACGATTGGAAAAAAAATGAATTGTTTCGAACTTCCAAAAGCCTCACAACTAAAAGGACGTACAGAGCTTGACATGACCTTAAATAGAATATCAATTCCGAATCTTAAAATTGTACTCACCGGAACGGGTCGAGTAGGACAGGGGGCCAAAGAAATACTCGATTTTATGAAGATTCGCCAAGTTAGTATAGACGAATTTTTAACGCAATCGTTCAAAGAAGCTGTTTATGTCCAATTAGACGTACTCGATTATGTCACTAGAAAAGATGGAACTTCATCTTGTAAATCTGATTTTTTCACATCTCCAACAGCTTATGAATCAACATTTTCTAGATTTACTAAAGTTGCTGATGTGTTTATTGCTGGACACTTCTATGGTAAGGGATCACCTTATTTTTTTACACGAGAAGAAGCAAAAGTAGAAGATTTTAATCTTAAAGTAGTAGCGGATATTAGTTGTGATATTGATGGTCCTGTGGCGTGTACCATTCGTCCTTCAACAATAGAAAACCCAATTTATGGCTACGACATTCGTTCAGAATCTGAAGTAGATTTCAAAAATCCAAATGCCATAGCAGTAATGGCTGTGGATAATTTACCCTGTGAGCTACCTCGCGACGCTAGTGAAAGTTTTTCTAATACCTTTATCGGAAAAATCATACCTGCATTTTTTAATGATGATAAAGATGGAATTTTGGCACGTTCCAAAATGACTGAAAACGGACAACTCACCCCTGCTTTTTCCTACCTTCAAGATTATGTAGACGGATTGGAATAGTCAAAAAAAAACCTTTCCAATTGGAAAGGTTTTGTAAAAAAATAATGTTTTATTAAATATTAGAGTACTCTAACATTTACTGCATTCATGCCTTTTCTACCTTCTTTTAGTTCAAATTCCACTGCGTCACCTTCATTGATTTCATCAATCAATCCTGTAACGTGAACAAAATGTTCTGTGTCTGAACCTTCTTCTGTAATGAATCCAAATCCTTTGGATGCATTGAAGAATTTTACTGTACCGTTTTTCACTGTATTAATTTTAATTTTAGACTGCAAAGGTAGGGCTATATAAATGAAATAACCTATATATTTTGTTAATATATTTAAAAATAAAAATTAAAAATCGAGCACGACCTGATTTGCAATTAAATCATTGATAGTTTCACGTTCTCTAATCAAATGCGCCTCGTCATTATACCACAAAACTTCTGCTGGTCTATAACGCGAATTGTAGTTGCTAGACATCATAAAACAGTATGCTCCTGCATTGTGAAATGCCAAAATATCGCCCTCTGCTATCTCTTTGATACGGCGGTTATTTGCAAAAGTATCGGTCTCACATATATAGCCTACAACAGAGTAAAAGCGTTCTTTTCCGCTTGGATTTGATATGTTTTCTATATGGTGCTGTGCGCCATAGAGCATAGGACGTATAAGGTGATTAAATCCAGAATCTACTTGTGCAAAAACTGTTGAAGTGGTTTGTTTTATGGCATTAACTTTTGTCAAAAAATACCCCGATTGGCTTACAATAAATTTTCCAGGTTCAAAAGCCAAAGTCAATACTTTTCCATAATTTTCACAAAACGTATTGAAACGTTCTGCAAGTTTTTCACCTAATTCCTCAATATTTGTTTCAATATCGTTGGGTTTATAAGGCACTTTAAATCCAGAGCCAAAATCAATAAATGTTAAGTTTTTAAATTTTTTGGCGGTTTCAAATAAGATCTCACTGGCATACAAAAAGACATCGATGTCCAGAATATCACTGCCCGTATGCATATGGATTCCATTGATATTCATTCCTGTATTTTCTACAATACGTAACAATAATGGGATTTGGTGAATTGAAATTCCAAATTTAGAATCAATATGTCCTACAGAAATATTGGTATTTCCACCGGCCATTACATGTGGATTTATGCGAATACATACTGGAATTTCAGGGTGCTTACTACCAAATTGCTCTAATAAATCTAAACTATCAATATTAATTTGAACCCCCAATTCTGCTACAGTTTCCAATTCTTTTAACGATACACCATTTGGTGTGTAAATGATATTTTCTCGAGCAAAACCTGCTTTTAATCCAAGTTGAACTTCTTGTATTGATACGGTATCCAACGCAGCACCAAGTTTTGATACAAATTTCAACACCGAAATATTAGTAAGTGCCTTTGCAGCGTAGTGTATTTTAAGTTTTTTTACTCCACTAAAAGCTGTTGTCAAGCGTTCATATTGTGATTCAATTTTGTGTGCATCATACACATAAATTGGACTTCCAAAGTCTTTAGCGATTTGTAAAAGGGTGCTTTCTTTCATTATTTCTTATAAAAAATTAGGCTGCAAAAGTATAATTTAACATACATTATTCTATGAAAATGTAAATATTATTATTAATTTTACACAAATTGTTAAATAATAAACAAATTGAAAACTATTGCTACTTGTGTTCAGGAGATTTTAGTTGCTCGACCTTTTTTGGAAGAAGCGCTATCAAGAGATATTATAAACTTTTCTGCACTGGCCAAAGATTTAAACTCTACTATTTCAGAAATGCTACATAAACCTGTTAAAAACGGTGCTATAATGATGGCACTCAGGCGATATAATCCGCCTGTAGGAGGAAAACGTAGAATCCAATTGAACCAAGTTTTCAAAAATATGGGTGACATAACTGTGCGTTCAAATTTAACGGATTTTACTTTTCAGAATTCAAAAACATTGATTCTCAATCATTCAAAAATTTTAGCAGAAATCGACACAGATCGCCAAGTATTTTATGCATTTACACGTGGTATTTTTGAGAGTAATATTATCGTTTCGAGTTCAAAAAAGTCAGCTATTCAGGATATTTTCAAGAACGAAATTCAGATTGGAGCCCAAGACCAATTGTCTGCTATAAGTATTAATTTACCTAAAGGAAATTCAAAAATTGTGGGTTTGTATTACCAAATATTCAAGCGCCTGGCTTGGGAAAATGTTACTTTATATGAAGTAGTTTCAACCACAAACGAGTTTACCATTCTCGTTGAAGACCATTTGGTAGACAAAGCATTTTCAGTAATAAAGACCTTAAAGGCATAATTTTTTGATAATAACAACATGTTAAAAATCAGCATTAAAAAATATTGGTAAAACGCATTTGGTTATTTACTTTTGTGGCTCAATTTATTTACTGATTTTCTCAACGAGGGAAAACAAAATCAATTAATTAAAAATGAATTTACACGAATATCAAGGCAAAAATATATTGAACTCATTTGGAGTTAAAATTCAACGTGGTTTAGTGGCTACTAACCCTGATGAAGCTGTTGCTGCAGCTAAGCAACTTACTGAAGAAACGGGAACTGGTTGGCATGTTATAAAAGCACAAGTTCATGCTGGTGGTCGTGGAAAAGGTGGTGGTGTAAAATTAGCCAAATCAATTGACGATGTTCGTGAAATTTCAAACCAAATTCTTGGAATGCAATTGATTACACCACAAACTTCAGCAGAAGGAAAAACAGTACACCAAGTTTTAATTGCAGAGGATGTCTATTATCCAGGACCATCTGAAACTAGTGAGTTTTACATGTCTGTTTTGCTTAACAGAGCCACAGGACGCAACATGATTATGTATTCTACAGAAGGTGGAATGGATATCGAAACTGTTGCTGAAGAAACACCACATTTAATTTTTACTGAAGAAATTGATCCTGCCACAGGACTTCTACCTTTTCAGGCACGTCGTGTAGCTTTTAATTTAGGACTATCTGGTGCAGCGTTTAAAGACATGACAAAATTTGTATCAGCGCTTTATACTGCATATATAAAATCAGATGCGTCATTGTTTGAAATTAATCCTGTATTGAAAACTTCTGATGATAAAATTATGGCTGTAGATGCCAAGGTTACTATAGACGATAATGCTTTATTTAGACATAAAGATTATTTAGAATTACGTGATACAAGGGAAGAAAATCCTATTGAGGTCGAAGCAGGAGCCCTTGGACTTAATTATGTAGACCTTGATGGTAACGTAGGATGTATGGTCAATGGAGCCGGTCTGGCCATGGCCACCATGGATCTCATTAAACAAGCCGGTGGCGACCCTGCAAATTTTCTAGACGTAGGAGGAACAGCCGATGCTGCACGAGTAGAAGCAGCGTTTAGAATTATATTAAAAGATCCTAATGTAAAAGCTATTCTAATTAATATTTTTGGAGGTATTGTACGTTGCGACCGTGTCGCTCAAGGGGTTGTTGATGCCTACAAAAATATGGGAGATGCCATAAACGTTCCAATTATTGTACGTTTGCAAGGCACAAATGCTGATATTGCCAAAGAATTGATTGATAGTTCTGGATTGGACGTGCAGAGTGCTGTCGAATTTCAAGAAGCCGCTGATAAAGTTCAAGCTGTACTTTCTTGATAATCAAAAAGTTATATTAATATAAATCCAGTGCTATAGTGCTGGATTTTTTTTAAATATTTTTGTATATATTTATGCTAGATTTAATCCCCAATAATCTACGAATTCATGACAAAAAAACTACTTTATCTTTCCTTTTTTTTAGTTCCTTTTTTGGTTTTTGCACAATCTTTTAAGGGCTTTAATGAACCACAACATTATGATTATAAACCTCATTTGTTTGAGGACGATCAAAAAGCGCCATCGAATGTGTTTTTTGCAGATTTTAATGGCGATGGCCATCAAGATTTTGTCATTGATGGAGCAATTTATGGGCAATCTTTCACTGGTGATTATTTGCCACAGGCTTCCTTTTTTATCAACAAAGGGGATGGTACTTTTGAAAAAGAATTACTATATAACAAAGGTAGTAGACATCGTATTATAACAGACGCTTATGATTATAACGATGACAATGAAGTCGATTTTTTAATGGGTGATTTTTGGGGCAATAGTTATAAAATATTTAGCATTTCAAAACAATTAAAATTTTCTGCAACCCGAAATACAACCACCAATACACACGGGGGGACTACAAGATTTGCTGATTTGGATGGTGATAATGATATGGATATTGTATCAGTTTCTGCAGGTTCTGGACATCCGGTTATGGTTTGGATTTATGAAAATCAAAATAATAAGTTAAAACTCATAAAAACTTATAAGTTTAAGTATGATGACGCCTTTCTATATAATAACATTGAAATTAAGGACATTAATGGTGACGATAAATTGGATATTTTTATTTCAATTGAAGGCGGTGAATTTTCAGTCTTATCGCTCATTCAAAATACAAACTTAAATTTTACTCAAAAGCATCAAACTCTAGAAAAGATAAACGGAAAATTTGTATATGTAAAGTGGTGGCAATTAGAAGATTATAATGACGATGGATTTTTGGATTTAATTTTACCTGAACCAAATCATCGAAAAGTTAATACACAAAATACAGATTCTAGTGTATATGTTTGGTTAGGAAATAGTACTGCCGATTTTGATTTAAAAAAAGCTCCAGACTTTGAACTCATATTAAAAAAAGCCGCTTCTCGATTATATTTCACTGATTTGAATGACGATAGCAAACATGATATCGTCTATCATGAAGCGTATAATATTAATGTGCCAGAATATAAAGAAACTATAGTAATGCTAAAAAAAGCCACTAATAATTACATTAAAGATCAACAACTTACACATGAGTTATCGCTTTTAGAAAATTACAACCTTTATGGTGGTTTGGGACTTTCAGATTTGAATAATGATAGTTCTCCAGATTTGGTTGTAATTCGAGATGGATTTGTACAAGTGTTTTTAAACAAAGAAGGAAAAGAAATTGACGGAGAAGAGCCTCCAGTAGATGATACAGTTAAATCACTAAAAATATATCCCAATCCCACACGAGATTTTTTAAATATAGACAGTGGCAATTCTGAAAACAAAATAAAACAATTAGAATTATATAATGTTTTAGGACAATTGATTTTTTCAATTTCAAACTCAACACCAAAACAAATTCATAAAGTTGATTTCAGCGCTTTGTCTTCAGGCTCGTATATGTTATCTATCACTCTAGAAAAAGGGGAACGTTTACATCGAAAGGTGGTTAGATATTAAGACTTCAAATCTTCTAGCTTTTTTTGATACGCTTTAATTTGGTCTCTAAACTTGGCAGCCATCATAAAGTCCAATTCTTTGGCGGCGGCTTCCATGAGTTTTCGATTATCGCGTACTTTTTGTTCTAATTCGGGTTTCGATAAGTATTCACTTTCAGGCTCTGCCGCTTTAAGAGCCTCCTGTTCATAGTAATAACTGCTTACAGAGTTTTTAGTTAAGACGTTATCCAAACTTTTATTGAGTGCTCTTGGTGTAATATTGTGTTCTGTATTATAGTCAATTTGTTTTTCTCGGCGATAGTTGGTTTGATCAATAGTCTGTTGCATACTTTTCGTGATTTTATCGGCATACATTATGGCTTTTCCATTGAGATTTCGAGCGGCACGCCCAACGGTTTGTGTTAATGAACGATTGGAGCGTAAAAAACCCTCTTTATCTGCATCCAAAATTGCTACTAGAGATACTTCGGGTAAATCTAAACCTTCGCGTAAAAGGTTAACCCCCACTAAAACATCAAATAACCCTTTACGTAAATCTTGCATAATTTCTACGCGTTCCAAAGTATCTACATCACTATGAATATAGCGACAACGCACTTGAATTCGGGTAAGATATTTAGTCAATTCTTCTGCCATACGTTTGGTGAGTGTTGTTACCAAAGTACGTTCATCTTTCTCCACACGTTGTTGAATTTCTTCTATTAAATCATCAATTTGATTTAAACTAGGGCGCACTTCAATAATTGGATCCAATAATCCTGTTGGGCGAATAATTTGTTCAACAAAAACACCATCAGTTTTGGCCAATTCATAGTCCGCTGGTGTTGCACTCACATAAAGCACCTGATTTTGTAAACTCTCAAATTCTTCAAATTTTAAAGGGCGATTGTCCATTGCTGCTGGTAATCGAAAGCCATAATCTACTAAATTTTCTTTTCGACTACGGTCACCTCCGTACATGGCATGAACTTGAGAAATAGTAACATGACTTTCATCAACAACCATCAAATAATCTTCTGGAAAATAATCTAAAAGACAAAACGGACGTGTTCCTGGTGCACGACCATCTAAATACCGTGAATAGTTTTCAATTCCAGAACAATAACCTAATTCACGAATCATTTCCAAATCAAATTCAGTGCGTTCTTTTAATCGCTTGGCCTCCAAATGTTTACCAATATCTTTAAAATAATCATGCTGTTTAACCAAGTCATCTTGAATATCTTTGATCGCATTTTGTAAAATATCAGGAGAAGTTACAAACATATTTGCAGGGTAAATATTTACAGTTTCATAGATTTCAATAACTGAGTTGTCATTGACGTTAAATGCTTCAATAGCTTCTATTTCATCGCCAAAAAAGTGAATACGAAAACCATAATCTGCATAACTTGGAAAAACATCAACAGTATCTCCCTTGATTCTAAAATTTCCATGATTAAATTCACTTTCAGTTCGCGCATACAAGCTTTGCACCAATTGATGAAGTAACGCTGTTCGGGAAATAATTTGATTTGTTTTAAGCGAAATCACATTTTTTTGAAATTCCACGGGATTTCCAATACCATATAAACACGAAACGGAAGCTACTACAATTACATCGCGACGTCCAGAAAGTAAAGAAGATGTGGTACTTAGCCGTAGTTTTTCAATTTCTTCATTAATGGATAAATCTTTTTCAATATATGTTCCTGTTACAGGTATGTAGGCCTCTGGTTGGTAATAATCATAATAGGATACAAAATATTCTACTGCATTTTCAGGAAAGAATTGTTTAAATTCTGAATACAACTGAGCTGCTAGTGTTTTGTTATGGGCTAAGACTAGGGTAGGACGCTGTACTTCTTGAATGACATTAGCAACTGTAAAGGTTTTTCCAGAACCTGTAACACCTAATAAGGTTTGGTATTTTTCAGAGTTCTCAATGCCTTGAACCAGTTCTGTGATGGCTTGTGGCTGATCTCCAGTGGGTTTAAATTCTGATAACAGTTTAAATCGCATAATACAAAATTACGGTAATCAATAATGCGGTGCAAAACCATACGAACTTCTTTTGCCTAAATCTCAATAAATCAATAATTTAAGTATACCCAACCTGTTTGAGTTTCATAGCCTTCTTCGTTTAAACGTAAGACATAAAAATAGGTGCCAACAGGAAGTTTTTTGGAACTTGGATTAGGGCCTCGATTGGATGTTGCATCCCATTTCAAATCATTATTACCTTCAAAAATTAAAGTTCCGTAACGGTTATAAATAAGTAATTTATGATTCAAAAACACATCATATACCCCTTGAATATTGAACCAATCATTTAGGCCGTCTCCATTTGGTGAAAAGCCTTGAGGAATATTTATTGGGCATCCATCGTTTGATAGCTCAAGCGTGATGATATCATTATTATTGTCTTCATTAATTTCATCAAGGCTACCATTTCCTGTACCATCATCATCTACAACTGCAATGATTTCAAATTCTTCAGGTATATTAGAATTTATTTCAATATTAATTGATCCATCAATTGTTTCGCCAATGGCAATGATTTCTTCAGTTTCGGATTGTCCAACCAAAACATCCTCAATATAAAAAGCAATGGGTGTACCTTCTGGAATCTCAGCAGTAGAATTTAAATTTGACACCGAGTATTTTAAAGTTACAATTCTTGAAAAACAAGCACTTTCGAGGTCTTCTTCGAGCTCAATTGTAGCATCTGGGAGCTGACTATTGAGGACAGTAATAATATTGTTGACCATCACCAAATCTTGACCAGAGGTCAGCTCAATTGTGGCTGAAGTATCACCAACATTTATAGTGTTTTGAATATCATAAAAATCAATATCCATGTTATAAAGATTAGATTGACCTGTAAAGCTATTGGTGCCGTTAAAAGCATTTGTTTCAGGGTTTAAAGGGGGGTTACTCAATAAATATCCATTCATTTTTAAGGATTCATTGACCGCCAGACTCGAATCGCCCTCCCAAGCTATAAACCCAATTTTTGCACCGTCCACATCCAAAACATTTAAGTTGTCAAGTTGTATGGTAATGGCATCAGGAACAGCTTCTAGTCCATCATAAATATTGATTTGGTTTAGTGGCAAGTTTTGATCTTCATAAATGATAACGATTGACCAACCAGCAAAATTGGTACCTGTAGAGCAGTAGTTTTGAGAGATATTAATATTTTCTAAATCTGTTAGTGCATATGTTCCGCTACCATGATTTTGAACAAGTTCTGAGATGTCTGTAAATGCAGCAAAAAATTTACGATTTTCATCTAATTCAAAATAAAAAGTTCGATCTGGAGTTATAGCAGTATCATTCAAATTGATATCAAAGTCGCCATCACCTGATCCTGCCCAATACAGATATGCAGCAATTACAGTTTGGTTTGAATCAATATTTAAGCTTGCTGAAGACCCTGTTAGGATGTTACAACTCGTAAATGCACCATTTTCTGAGGTGTTTAGCGTATTTCCAATGGCCTTATAATCATAGCGACCATTGTGTTGGTGATATAGTGTTATTGGTTGACTATAGCTTTTTGATGCAAAAAAAATAAAGCAACAAAATATTAGTCGTTTTGATAGATTCATTTTTAACGTTTTAATGTAAAATGTCCTCTAAAGATACGATTATCTCCTAATTTAATGTAAAACCAATAGTCCGATGTTGGCATAGGGTTACCATTGTAGGTGCCATCCCATCCCGAGCTGTTATATAACAATTGTTTTAAAAGTTTCCCATAGCGGTCAAAGATGTAGATTTCACTTCCAGATTGACTTGGGGTATTGATGCCATAAATATGCCACGTATCATTATAACCATCATCATTTGGGGTAAAGAAATTTGGAAATCCAATTACAGATACTGTTTCATTGGCAATTCCACACCCGTTTTTGTCTCTAACATAAACGGTATGAAAACCAGGTGTTACATTATAGAAAGTAATGTCGTCTTGATATGGGCCACTGATGTTGTCTAATGCATATTCATAATCACCATCACCTGTTGCAATAATCGAAATGGTATTGTTTGAGCTGACATCATTAATATCTATAGTTTCTATGGTTGCAATATTAGAGTTAACTACAGTTATACTTTTACTTTGTGTGCAGTTATTGGAATTTGTTACTGTTACTGTATATGTTCCTCCTTGATTAATTTCAATTTCTTCAGTGATTTCTCCACTTGACCATACATAACTATAATCCGATGGATTACCAATAATTCCACTGTTTAGAAATACAGGGCCTGAGTTAGAGTCAATACAAAAGAACGTTTGATCTCCCTGGTCAAGTTGTGGTAATTCAAATACAGTCAGTTCTAATTCATTGATCCCATAACACTGATTGTTGTTTTCTATTCGTGCATAAATAATTTGGTTGTATGCATTAGTGTTTGTAAATGTATTAGAAAGCGGATTTTGTTCTAATAATGCATTTTCATAGGTTTCATAATAAGCCAGGTTATAATCTGATGGTAATCCAGCAAGGATACTTGGAGTAGCATTACTTAGTGTAAAAGATTTAAAACCATCTTCAATTCCATCATTATCACAAGACTTCAATTCCGAATTATTGCCAGAGGTTAAACTAACTTCAAGTGATATTTGAGAAATATCAAAGCAACCAGTATTGTCATCTATTACTTGAACATATATTATTTGTGGATTCGCAGTATTTGTAAAAGGAGCAGCACTAATTTCTCCTGTTGAATTTTGAGCGTCACTTTCCAATAAGAAAAATTTTGTACTCAAACCTGAAACACCGTTGGTCACTGCTGAGTTTGCTTCGTCAAGATTAAAAATTGTAAAACCATCATTTACACCATCCTCATCACATTGAACTAGAGTAGTATCAAAAGCAACAGGAATTGGATTTATATTCACAGTAAATAAAGTCGTATCAAAACAGTCAGTTTTTAGGTTGTTTTCTATACGTGCAAAGATTTGATATGAAAATGGTGTTGTATTATAATAGGGTGAAGTGATGGGATTGTCATTGTTATTTGCATCGCCTTGTGTTAAGTGGTACGAAACGCTAAAAAGAGTATTGTTTTGAGTACCTAAAACATCGCCATCAAAATTATTGAGGTTAATTTCTCTTTGGCCATTGGCATTGTTCCCATCATCCAAATTGTCGCACTCTTCTAAAGTTTGAACAACATTAGCAGTTGGGGTATCAAAAACGGTTAGGCTAAAGGACGTTGTATCGAAACAAGTAGTATTGTTATTGTTTTCAATTCTGACAAAAATTTCCTCAGTGGAGTTTGTGTTCTGATAAGGTAAATTTATAGCATTTGAATTGGTTTCTGCATCTTCTAAGCTAGAGTGAAATGTGATGCTAAAATCCGTAGCATTTTGATTATTAAGAACTTGTGTTTGTGCATCTGCGAAATCAAAAAACAGTACTCCATCATCATTATCATCACATTCAAATATATCTCCGGCATCATTTGCGGTGGGTGTTGCGCTGATATTTACTGTAAACACAGTCGTATCATAACATTCTGTTTTCAGGTTATTTTCAATTCGAGCAAAAATTTGATATGAAAATGGTGTTGTATTGTAGTAGGGTGAAATTATGGGATTATCATTGTTATTTGCATCGCCTTGTGTTAAGTGGTATGAAACGCTGAAAAGGGTGTTGTCTTGAGCACCTAAAACATCGCCATCAAAATTATTGAGGTTAATTTCTATTTGACCGTTGGCATTATTTCCATCATCTAAATTGTCGCATTCTTCTACAGTTTGAACAGCGTTAGCATTTGGGGTATCAAAAACAGTGAGATTAAAAGACGTTGTGTCGAAACAAGTAGTATTGTTATTGTTTTCAATTCTTACAAAAATTTCCTCAGTGATATTGGTATTTTGGTAAGGTAATGTCAAAGGATTTGTTTTAGCATCAGCATCATCTTGCGATAAATAATACGTAAGAGTGAATGCTGTAGGATCTTGCCCTCCAAGAACTTGATTTTGAGATTCTACGAAGTCAAAGCTGAACAGGCCATCATTGTCAACATCACATTCAAGTATATCGTCAACAGTATTGGCTACAGGAGAGGGATTTACCAGAACTTCAAGTAAACCTGTGGTGTAACAGTTTTCATTGTTGATGTTTTCGACACGAACAACTAAAGTTTGAGTAAAGGGGGTTGTGTTATAAAACAATAAGGGCAATCCGTTAATATCATTATCTGCATCATCTTGATTTATGTGGTAACTAATATTTAAATTGGATGGATCTTGACTGCCAATTATTAATTCGTCTAATGAGGATAGATTTATTTCAGTTTGTCCATTTGAGGGATTTCCATCCGAACCGTCGTCACACCTAAAAACTATAACATCTGTAGCGATTTCAGGAGTATCAAAAACATTAATTTCAAAAGATGTAGTATCAAAACAATTACTATTAATGTTATTTTCAATTCGGGCAAAAATTTCTTCAGTGGAGTTTGTGTTCTGATAAGGTAAATTTATTGCATTTGAATTGCTTTCTGCATCAGCTAAACTAAGGTGATAAGAAATCGAATAAACAGCTGTATCCTGTCCATTTATGATATCATCTCCAGATTCTTGAAATGTAAAAGAAGAAACACCATCATTATTATCATCACAAATAAAGAGGTCATCAGCTGGAAATGCTGTTGGATTTTGACTAATAATTATGTCTTCAGTAAAAGTAAGGACTTCTGTTCCTGCAGTTATTTCGGCGGATACTGTGTATGTGCCAGGAGTTGAAAAAATATAACTTGGGTTATTTTCATTTGCAGTTCCTGTTCCATCACCAAAATCCCATGCAATACTATCAAAAACCTGGGTGCTATTTACGCTAAAATTTACATCTTGACCAACACATGAATTTTCGAGCTGTATTGAAGCCAAGAAAAAAGATTGAATAAATGGAGGAAGACCAATATTAGAAAAAGTTCCTGGTGCCAATTGAACTTGATAAGGGGTATAGTTTGCATCAACTCCATAGGTATTTGGATCATTTATTACATCTAAAGACTGTGAATCTTCTGTATTCGCAATATATATTTTTCCATCAGGGCCAAGTTGTAATGCTCCAATAAAATTAAATCCACTATAGACCATAAAATCTGTTGATGCAGGATCGCTGGTATTTAAATCAAATTGTGTAACAGAGTTACTTCCAGAGACATATAGTTTTGAAGAATCTGGCGAAAATTCAACACTGTAAGGTCCATAATTTGGTAATAAATTTATAGGATTTGATAAATTCCCCGTGGTATTATCAAAATCATAAATCCAAACACTTCCTGTGTTATTCGAGAAACCACCTGGTTGATTACCATTTTGACGGTGACAAACTGCAATTCTTGAGCCATCAGGGGAAGCTTTCATATACCCGATTGCGTTTCTTCTATAGCCTTCAAAATTAATTAAAGGTATAATATTTGTTTCTACAGGCGTTGTATTTACTCCAGCCGCATCAACTCTGAAAGCGTAAAAGTTATCTATAAACTGTGTGAGTACCCAATAGGACTGTTTGTCGCTGTGTTCTACTGCTGTTATTTTTTCTGAACATTTATAGCTCTCTTGACCCTGTTCGTTAGGGTCATAAGTAACAAGTTGTATATTTTTTTCTGCACTAACAACGTTTCCATTACCATTATTTAATGTTAAATCAACAAGAGAATAAGCTAGCCCATTGTTAAATCCATCGTCCGCACCTGGAACACCACCACCACTATCATATTCATTTGTGGAACTACCATTAGCCTCAGCAGGTCCTTGATTTGGAAATGCAAACGAATTTTGATGATGTGGCTCATCTACTGTAAATATGTAATATTGATTTGGATCACCTGGTTTTGGAACAATAAGTCCTGATGATGTACTTGAGGGATCGCCCATCAAACCTGTTCCAGAATTATAATTTGCATTGGACATGATGCTGTGGTTTTTGTCCCATACATTTCTTCCATCTGTGTAAAACAACAGATTGCCGTTGAAATCAGAAATCGACGAACACCCTTCATTAGTATTAATTGTGTTAGATGCTGCATCAGTACTTGTGACTGTTCCTGTATTAACATCAAAAACAAGACCAGCACCATTACCAAAGTACCAATGAGAGGCTTCGGCTTGTGAGTATCCAAAAAGGCATGTTGTGAATATAAGGCAGGTAAGTAAATTAGCTTTCATTAGTGGAATTTGTTTTTCAAATTTAGGAAAAACTAAAGATATTAGTCTCTAGTTAACAAAATTTTACAACAAATAATGAGCAGTTAAAGTTGAACTTATAAATCTCTTTTCTTTAAAAGAAAATAGGATAGATATATAAGTATTAAAGTCCAAATTCCAACAATTATCATAGTTTCGAAATGTACTGTATAGTCGTAGTCCAAACTACTTTTGTCTGGAAATTTTGTAATTGCTATACGCTGAAAAGGTTGTTTTATTAGATTTGACATTGAAGTTAAAGGGAAGAAGCTCTGAATTTTTGAGGCTAGTTCCACATTAAATTTCCAAACAATTAGTCCAAAAATAATCCATTCAAAAATAAATTCAACAAAAAGAAACGCCAAAGCAAAAGCCGATCGTTTTGCCAGCACACCAAGAAACAAACAAAATGAAAAGAAGCCAACAAGCTTAATAAAGTAAGCAGGTAGATATTCTATTTCTCTTATAATGATGCCAAATTCATTATAACTTGAGAAAATAAGTCCTAAAATCAGAGATATAAGAAATATAATGATTGTAGATATTAAAGAGAAAAACAGAATAGCATAAAATTTAGAAAGAATAAATTCTTTTTTACTCAAGCCATCAATTAAGTTTTGTTTTAATGTTTTATTGCTGTATTCGTTCCCAATCATTGACACCACAACAATTGCAAAAAAGAATTTGAACAAGGCAGAAAAATAGGTAGTAACATGCCAAACTAATGGGAAGTTAAAAATTCCAACTTCGCCAAGCTCAAGGGTGAAAAAACCAAAAAAGTTAATTTTAATCGAAGACAATACAATTACACAAAGCGGTAAAATAAATGAAATAAATATCAATATTTTACTTGTACGATTGAGTAATAGTTTTTGAAGTTCAAGCTGTAAAAGTCGTATCATTCTTGATCTGTGAGTTGTAAGAATTGTTCTTCCAAACTTTCCTTTCGTTTAACAAAATGTGTCAAAATTATGTTGTGCTTAAAAAGCATTTGAACAAATTCTTCTGCTTCAAGATTTTCTGCAAGAAATGCGGTGATTAGCCCGCCTTGTTTTTTGTAGTGTGCTATTTTTGGGTGGTTTTCAATCATCTTTAGTAGTGCTTTTTCTTGATTACTTTTCATTTCAAAAAAACCATAACTAGAAATCATTTCATCGACACGTCCAGCATATAATTTTACTCCTTTACTGAGGACTACAACATGTGTACACACTTTTTCAACTTCATCGAGCAAGTGTGAAGCCAAAAGAATGGTAGTTCCTCTTTGAGCAATTTCTTTTATAATTTCTCGAATTTGATGTATGCCTTGTGGATCTAAACCATTTGTAGGTTCATCTAGAATTAAAACCTCTGGATCATTGAGTAGTGCAGATGCGATTGCAAGGCGTTGTTTCATTCCCAATGAAAAAGTACTAAAAGAACTGTCTTTTCGATCTAATAATCCAACCGTTTCTAAAACTTTATCAATAGCTGAAAGTGGAACTTCTTTTATTTTACATACCAACTTTAGGTTTTGATAAGCAGACATGTAGGGGTAAAAGTTTGGGCGTTCGATGATTGCACCTACTTTTTTTAAGGCATTATGAGTATCCATTGTACCTCCAAACCAACTATAGTTTCCAGATGTTTTATTAACAACATTTAGAATCATTCCTAGGGTTGTGGATTTTCCACTACCATTTGGTCCCAAAATCCCATAAATATTACCTTTTTCTATGGTAAACGAAAGGTTGTCTACGGCGGTGAGATAGCCAAATTTTTTAGTGATATGTTCTAAGTTGAGTATGGATTTCAAATTATTAGGATATTTATTAAATAGACGAATTAAGTCACAAAACGTTACAAAAAATTAATTCCAATGTTCATCAAAATCGAGTTCATCATAATCATCTAATTTGTAATTCCCATCTTGATCTTCTAAAGATTGATCGGCCTCAAATTGTTTTTCTGGTGCTTCCGAAGGCACTTGACCACAAACAAACATAAGATTTGGGTAGTCTGTTCCTTGAGCTTCTTCGACAATTTCACCCAATTCAACCAAAAATGTCCACATGTTTAAAAAGTCATAAACAAAAATGAGTTTAGTCTGATTTTCATCAACAACGTCTTCAATAATAGTTTCGTTCATCAATCGAATGTCATCGTTTTCACCCATGTCAAACAGCACAATTTCTTGCCCTTGATGCCATTCATCATTACTTACATAAAAGGAGGCCATTTCGCTTCCGTCAAATCCAAAAGATTGTGTAAGTACGTTGAAAAGGTCTTCTAAAGTATCAGTTTTTCGTATTTCAATATCTCGAAAAATGTCTTCTTTACTTTCGTGATCTAATATAGCTCTAAATCTGTATATCATAATTATTTGTTTTTAAGCAATGACTTGGTTAATGGTTCTTTTTTGGTGTAAAACTTCAAGCAAAATATACATTTGAATTCCAAACAAAATTGAGGCAATGACCAAATGAAGTGGTTGACTCAAAAATGGAAAATCAAAGTAGTACATCATAATGCCAGTGAAAACTTCAAGTAGAATACAGCCTAATACAAGGTTTATTTTATGGTATCCTAAATTTAATTTTCTATTGATAAACCACAAATACCCATTGATTATAAGCACCAAAATAGAGGTAGAGCGATGGATGTAAAAATCAAGTTTTGGTTGTGCAAGCCAAAGCGATTTTTCATACCCCATCATTTTAGTTTGTTCATCTACAAACTGCCGTACTTGCGTTCCCAGAACAATTTGAATCAATGTTAAGGCGATTCCTATGACAAGTAAAGTGTAAAAAAATGAGTGATACTTTTGAAGTTTAAAACTTGTTTTGGTGGCAAATATCAAATACAAAATAAATGCAACAATAAGTAACGCCATAACCATATGAACAGTAATTTTATATGGTGCTAAATTTGAGTCAACAACGGTTTTTCCCAACCATGCTTGAAAGCCCATGCCAAAAAGTGTTAGCAATGCAATTATTGTAATCCATTTATTATTCTTGAAAAACCACACCGACCAGACACCTAAAATTAGAATTGGAAGCCCCGAAAATGCACCAATAAGTCTATTGATATATTCTGTCCAAGTATGAACAGGATTATATATGGTATAGTCGTGTGTACTGTACAATTCCCAATTGTTGGCATCGTAGGTTATGGTAGTTGTAAAATCTTTTTTGGCGACCATAAATTGTTCGCTATCCAAAAGAATCATCATACCTTTTTTGTAGCTGTGATTGGGTTTAAAAAGCAATTCAGATCCATGTGTGGGAGGGATATAATACCCAAAACATTTTGGCCAGTCGGGGCATCCCATACCAGAGCCTGTCATTCTTACAACAGACCCAGCTATAATGACTAAATAGATGACAACAAGTGCTATTTTTGATAAAGTTCTAAAATTTTTCATTAGGCTGTAGTTAATCCAAGTTGAATTCCTTTTTTAAGCATCAAATCATATGCAGCTTGATGTTCGTTGGGGATATGTCCCTCCAAAATGGCTTCTTTGATGTGTTCTTTTATGATTCCAATTTCGCGACAAGGTTTTAATTGAAAGGCATTCATAATTTCCTCACCAGTTACAGGTGGTTGAAAGTCTCTTATGCGATCGCGTTGTTCAACTTCCACCATTTTTTCACGAACAATTTTAAAATTATTGTGGTATTTTTTAAATTTCCGCTGGTTTTTTGTGGTGATATCGGCTTCGCAAAGTGTCATCAAATCATCAATATATTCCCCTGCATCAAATACCAATCTTCGTACTGCAGAATCTGTGATGTTCTCGTTGGCCAATGCAATTGGTCGAGAACTCATAAATACTAATTTTTGAACATATTTCATTTTATCGTTTAGCGGCATTTTTAATCGCTTAAATAAATGATAGACCATTTGAGAACCTTTTAGTTCGTGTCCATGGAAAGTCCAACCTACTTTTTTACTAAACTTTTTTGTTGGAGCTTTACCAATGTCATGCAATAGTGCGGTCCACCTTAGCCAAACATTATTGGTGTGGTTGGAGATGTTGTCTACAACTTCTAAGGTGTGATAAAAATTGTCTTTGTGGCGCTGTCCTTCAACTTCATCGATTCCTTTTAATGCTGTAACTTCAGGTAAAATAATTTCTAAAAGACCTGTTTTTTCAAGTAATAAAAATCCAATTGATGGTTTTGGACTTTCTAATATTTTGTGTAATTCTACAACAATACGTTCTTTGGTAATGATCTCAATTCTTTGAAAATTATCTCTAATAGCTTCTAAAGATTTTTGATCTATTTCAAATCCCAATTGTGTAGCAAATCGAATCGCACGAAGCATTCGCAATGGGTCATCACTAAATGTGATATTTGGATCTAATGGTGTAACAATACGTTTATCATCTAAATCTTTTAGTCCGTCAAACGGGTCAAGCAGTGTACCAAAGTTTGAGGTATTCAACCCGATAGCCAGTGCATTAATGGTAAAATCTCTACGCTTTTGATCATCTTCTAAAGTGCCATTTTCTACTTCAGGATTTCGACTGTTTTTGGTGTATGATTCTTTTCGAGCTCCAACAAATTCTAGTTCTATATTTTCATAACGAATCATGGCCGTGCCATAGGTTTTAAAAATACTGACTTTAGGTTGATTTGATAAGTGCTTTGCAACATGTTTTGCCAATTCAATACCACTGCCAATAGCGACTATATCTATATCTTGACCAATGTTGCGCTCCAACAAAAAATCTCTAACAAATCCGCCAACTACATAGCATTCTATTCCAAGTTCGTCTGCAGAAGCTGAGATAATTTTGAAAACAGGATCTTTCAATGCGTGTTCAAGATTCATAGACCTTTTGTATAATTGCATTTTTTTTAACGAATAACCTTCACTTCTCCATTTGAACTCAATTTGATAATTGAAGATGGATTTGATGGTTTTTTTTTGCGCTCCAAAGTTACAACATAGTCTACACCTTTTAAAATCTCATTTTCAATTTCTTTAAACACTTTTGGTGTAGGATTTCCAGATAAATTAGCGGAAGTTGAAACAATTGGCTTTTTGAAGCGTTTGATCAATTCAGCACAAAACCCTGTTTGTACCAGTCTAATGGCTAAAGTGTTGTCTTGAGCAATTAAGTTTTCTGCTACACGAAGTGGACGGTCATATATAATGGTGGTGGGGGTGTTAGCGTATTTGAGAATGGGATAGACAGACTCTGGTACTTCCTCAATATATTGATTGAGCATTTGAACAGAATTTACCAAACAGATCATTGTTTTTGAATCTTCTCTTTTTTTAAGATCAAAGATTTTTTGTACAGCATCATAGTTGGTGGCATCACAACCAATACCCCAAACGGTGTCAGTAGGGTAAAGAAGAAGGCCTCTTTTTTTTAAAACTGATAAAGAGTTTTTTAAGTCATCGTTCATAAAATAAAGCTGTATTATTTATTACAAAAATAGTTTAATTACTATGATATCTGTATTTTTAAAATTATTTATAAATAATGGTAATAAAAAACATTCTTATAGCAAATCATCAATTAAAGTCCGTGGGAGGTTCAGAGACGTTCACATATGCGCTTGTTGAAGCTTTAAAAAATAAGGGCTATTCTGTAGATTATTTTACCTTTTTCAAAGGGATAACTTCTGATAAAATTGAACAAAATTTAGGCGTTAAATTCATGTCCAAGAAACGATACGATTTAATTTTAGCCAATCATTACACATGCATACGATTCTTGAGCCGCAAAGGACCTATTATTCAAACCTGTCATGGTATTTTTCCAAAGTTAGAAAAACCATCACCTTATGCAGATGGTTTTGTAAGTATTTCAGAAGAAATAAAAGCACATATTTTAAAAAAAGGATATAAGTCTACATTGATTTTAAATGGAATAAATTGCACCCGCTACAGCAGTAAAACTCCTATTAATAATGAATTAAAAAATGTTTTAAGTTTAAGTCAGTCTAAAGTCGCCAATTCAAAAATTGAATCAGTTTGTAAAGAAATTGGGGTAAATTTTAAAAAATTGAATAAACATATAAACCCTATTTGGAACGTCGAAGATTTAATAAATGAAGCCGATTTAGTTATTGGTCTTGGTCGCTCAGCTTATGAAGCCATGGCATGTGGTAGGCCTGTAGTGATTTATGACGAGCGCGATTATAATTCTTCTAAAGCAGATGGCTATATGACCACAGATTTAATCTCAAAATGTGTTGCAAATAATTGTTCTGGTCGGTATTTTAATTATAAATTTTCTAAATCTGATTTAATAAAATCATTTCAATCATACAATCATATCGATGGTGATGCAATGCGTAATTATGCTTTGACACATTTCAATATTGACAACACAATTGAGCAGTATTTAAATTATGCGAAAACACTAAAAAAACGGAACTCGAAGTTAAGGCTTACCATTGCATACTTGTATCAAAGTTATAGAATCTCTCGTCAACGAAAAAGAGATAGCTAACGTTTAATCTTTCTTTCTAACTGGCTGTTTTTCAATGAGCTGGAAAGACTTCCGCCTTTAATAGCTAAGTGTAGTAAATCCCATTTTTTTGGTTTTATCAAAAATGTTATAACTAAATATAATACTACAGCTAAGTATTTTGGTGTTGAATAGTTTTTTTTTAAAACATACAAATAGGATATAAAACCTTCTTTTTTTAGTGCTGTCGATATACCTGTACTAGCCCCTTGGAAATGCACAATTTCTGCTTGAGGCAACAAAACACACTTTAGCCCTTGCTTACGAATTCTGTAGCATATATCCATTTCTTCAAAATAAAGGAATATGTTTTGGTCAAAACCATTAACCTTATCGAAAGTACTTTTTCTGAAAAACATAAAAGCACCGTTTACAAAATTCACCTCCAAAGGGGCTTTGTGTTGTTGTTTTCGTTTTGGGTATTTTTTGGTATTGATAGCTTCTAAAAAGCTTCTACCAAAAATTAGTTTAAGTAATCCTTTATCGTGGTCAAAGGAGGGTACAAAATTGTTGTGCTCATCAAAATTTTGTGCTGTACAAACACCAACATTTGTATTCGATTCCATAAAATTAAAGGCCACAGAAAGCACATCATTTTTCAGAATCACATCGTTATTTATAAATAATACATATTCACTTTTTGCATGTTGAACGCCAAGCATATTTCCGCTACCAAAACCAGTATTTAAAGAACTGCTATGCAAAACAATATCAGGGTTTTTTTTGAGTCCTTCACATAAAATTTTATAATCTTTATCCTCCGAATTATTGTCAACAACAATAATTTCAAAATCAATGGTTTTTGTGGTTTTTTTATAAATAGAAGTAATACAATCTAAAGTAAACTTAGCAGTATTATAATTTATTAAAATGATGGAAATATCTTTCAAATTGATTTGAATTTACAGGTTTTGTAGTATTGTTTTGTACAATTCAATATATTGTTTTGCAGCTTTGTTCCAATCAAAACTTTTAGCGCGTTTAATATATTGCTCAGAGTACCAGTCTTTTTTGGCATTATATGTTATTATTCCTTTTATAAAAATTTCTGCCATATATTTTGGCTCAAAATGATCCCAATAAAAAGCATGTTTTCCTCCAATTTCCGGAAGTGAAGTACTATTGGATAAAAATACAGGTTTACCAAAGCGCATGGCCTCTATAGGCGGAATTCCAAAACCTTCTCTCAAACTAGGAAATACAAATGCAGAACAATTTTTTAAATAATATTGCTTTTCAATATCACTAATTTTACCCGTTAAAATCACTTGTTTTTCCAAGTTTTCGGATTTAATACATGCTGCTAATTTTTCCTTTGCATATTCTGTTTTTTGATTTCCAGAAATTATAAGGTCATACTCTGGAAGCTCTTTAAGCATATGTACAAGTGTATGAAAATTTTTTCGAGGCGTGCACTCACCAATCGTAAATAAAAATGGACGTTTTGTAGTATATTTTGGTACATAATCCCCCTCTATTTTAGTAGATTGAATTGGGTTACCATTATAAATCACAAATTCTGGTACTTTCGGAACTTTAAAATATTGATGTGTTGATTGCTTTGCATATTCTGAAATATAGGTAATGGCAGTACTTCGATTTAATTTTTTTTGAAATCTAAGGTTTCTGGGATGTCTAGCATCACTTGAAACTTCTTCTATAAAATTAACATCATGAACGGTGAGCAAATATGGACTCACAGATTGCGGCTCTATCTTTATATTTTGATTTAAAGAATGCCAAATATCATATTTTTTTCTGATACCAAAAAGGGGATATCTTCTATGACTATAGTATTTTTTGTACTCAAAATAATCACCAAATTCTTCTTTTAATTTAGTAATATTTTTTGCATGAATTACCATTTTAAAGTCATCAATATTGGCATTGTAAAGTCCCTTTATAAGATGATAATTAAACTGCCCAAATCCAAAATAAGGGTTTTTTATATTGTGCGCTTCAAGGAATACTCTTTTTGTCATCTTTTCATGTTGTTTTGTCGCCACAACTCCCGAAGTTTAATGTATTTTAAAAATGTGATATTGTACGTTTGAATACAAATTACCCAACCATTGAATCCGTCCAAAAATCCTCGTCTGAGAAAATAGGCTTTAAAAAAAGCCCAACTTGGTCGCCAGAGAATTTTAAAAAATGATGCTTTAATACCTAAATCAAAATAGGCTTGTGCGGCAATACTCGAAAAACGTTCAATTTTTTGGTTGTGTTCTTCATAATCTCTATAAATCCAATGTAACAAATTGCCTTTGAGTTGACCACTTTTTTTAGCTGAAATTAGTGTAAAACAATCATGAGGATTAATACCTTTCCAAGTGCCACTCTCTTTTTTGAAAAGCCTCAATTTTCGGTCTGGATACCAGTCCGAATGTCGTATCCATTGCCCACAATAATTGTTTAGACGGTTACAATAATACCCATCTTTATTCCAATTATTTTTGACTTCGATTATCGATTTTTTAAGAGTGTCAGAAAGAGCTTCATCGCCATCCAAAGACAGAATATAATCGTATTTTGCTTGAGTCAAAGCAAAGTTCTTTTGTTCTTTGTAGCCTAAGAATTTTTGCTCAATAAAACGTACACCAAAATCCTTGCATATTTTTTTAGTACCGTCTGTAGAGTAGGAGTCTACCACAACAATTTCATCGGCAATATTTTGTAAGGAAGAAAGACATTTTTCCAAATGTTCCTCTTCGTTAAAAGTGATGATAACCGCCGATAATTTAATCATATTTTATTCTAGATTTCGGTAATTTAACCAAAGAAAAAGATAAGTTTTTAGCTGCATAAATGCTCTTAGATAAGCCAAAATAAAACCTTGTTTCCCATCCAATATACAAAGATTAAAAACACATTCTTTTTTCAATGTCCAAAAAGGTTTCCAAATAAAGTCAATCATATTTGGTTTTACTTTTTTTGAGTATAATTTAAAAGCTTTTCTTTTTGCAATTTGTGTGGTTCGTTGCGAAAATGAATCAAAATCCAAGTACAATGTTGTAAACTTTGAGTTTAGTTGTGACGTACCAATATTCTTTGATTTTTTCGACCATAAAATTGGTTTCCATTTTGTTCGAAACCCAGAAAATTTCATGGATTTTCCCATAAAGTCAAATTGAGTTTTAGCTTTGAAAATCTTGGGTGTTTTTTGGGTTTCAACTATGGATTGAATTTCATTTTTTAGTTTTGTTGGAACAATCATATTGGCTTCTAACCCTAGAATCCAATCATGCTTGCAATCTCGTCTTGCAATTTCAAAAAGTGTTGAAATTTCATCATTTTTATTTTCTATATAATCAATGTCTAATTCTTTTTTTAACCTTCCATGAACTTTTGAATCTAAAGTTCCAATTACAATAATTTGGCTTGCAAAAGATAAGTGTTTCAAACACATTTCTAAATACGCATTATCATCAAAAGAAATTACAACAGCACTGACCATAAATTTAAAAACTGTACGATTAATTGTGTAGTACTGAACAAAAGTAATAATTTTACAACGATAAAAGGTTTTAATTTATGGCAAAGCTTCCAATATTGATGTATCACAATGTCTGTGCTAACAAAACAGAAAGTAAGGGGCTTACAATCTCAGTTGAAAAATTGGAGCAACAGTTTCAGTACTTAGTTTCAAAAGGTTACACAAGTGTTTTTTTCTCGGACATGGAATCTAATAAAATGGTACCACCAAAAAAACCAATCATTATCACTTTTGATGATGTCTATGTAAATCAATTGGAGTATGCCTATCCTTTGCTTCAAAAATACAACCTAAAAGCAAGCTTTTTTGTGCCTTTTGCTTATGTTGGTGGTTATGATGATTGGAATGACGGACAAGAAAACATCATGTCTGTAGAACAGTTAAAATCTTTGGATTCTAACGTGATTGAGTTGGGACTTCATTCTTTTAGACATCGCCCTTATGATAGTTTGAGTTTAGATGATGTGGATATTGATTTTCAACAATGTCAAGATTTTATACAAAAACACAAATTAGATATCAAAAATATTTTGGCCTATCCCTACGGGAAATTTCCAAGAGAAAAATCTAAAAAATTACGTTTCTTCAATCAATTATCTGCTCATAGAATTGCGTTTGGGCTTCGCATTGGAAATCGAATAAATCGGCTCCCATTACAAACAAAATATGAACTCAATCGTTTAGATATTAAAGGCGATATAAGTTTGTCTTCTTTTAAGATTAAAGTGAAGTTTGGAAAAATTCTATTTTAAGTTTTTTTGTAACAACATAAGTTTGGCATATCTAGAAAACACGCCATAGGCGTTAGCAGCTGCAACGGCCAGTGCCGGCAAACCGTCTTTGAAACCTCCTTTGATGATATAACTATGAAAAAAGCGGTAAAATGGTTTGAAAGCTAAATGAAAGTAATTTGCTTTTTTACCTTTTTTCAGCATCTGTTCGGCTTGAAACCAGGCATAAGAATCTTTCTTTTTTAGATAATGCTCAAAGCCTTTGTAGGTGTAATGCAAAACAGAAGTTTTGAGCTGACCAATTTTTCCAGGAATAATAAGTTTTTCATGTACGCTACCTTCAAACTTGCATTCTTTGCGTTGTACAAGACGAATAACTGAACTGCCTTGATGAAACAAAAATCTGTTCATAAAAAAATGCGGAAATTTGAGTTTAAAACCTTTAATTTCAGATTGATTTATAGCTGTTTTGATTTCAACTTGGAGTTGATGTGGAATGCGCTCATCGGCATCTAAAAATAAAACCCACTCATAACTAGCAAATTCTAAGGCATAATTTTTTTGATAAGAAAAATTATCGAAAGCCCGAGATACAACTTTACATCCATGCTGTTTTGCAATTTCAACAGTTTTGTCTGTACTTAGGGAATCAACAACAATAATTTCATCGGTAAATTTAACGGAATGAAGCGCGCCTTTAAGATACTTGTCTTCATTGTAAGTCGGAATAATGACCGTTAGTTTTGGCATCGCTAATTTTAAGCCAAATTTATAAAAAATATTTATCTTCGCATTCAAATGAACAAGATTGACACTTCCATAATTATAAGTACTTATAATTCTCCAAAATGGCTTGAAAAGGTACTGATTGGCTACAATAATCAATCTTACCAATTTTTTGAAATTGTCATTGCTGATGATGGCTCTGGGCAGGAAACACTTGATCTGATCGAATCTATTCAAAAAAAAGTATTTTACCCTATTTTTCATGTTTGGCATGAAGATAATGGCTTTCAAAAATCTCAAATTCTAAATAAAGCCATACAAAAATGTAGTTCACCATATATCATTATGTCTGATGGTGATTGTATTCCAAGACAGGATTTTGTAGCATGTCATGTCAAACACAGAGAAGAGGGATATTTTCTTTCTGGTGGCTATTTTATGCTTCCCATGTCAATTTCTAAATTGATTTTAAACGAAGATATAGATACAGGTCGCTGTTTTGATTTAAACTGGTTGAAATCCCATGGATTGAAACGTACATTTAAGAATTTAAAGTTGACTTCTAAAGGATTTACATCTTGGTTTTTAAATACAATTACTCCAACAAATGCAAGTTGGAATGGTCATAATGCATCGGGTTGGAAAAAAGATATTGTAGCTGTAAATGGATTTGATGAACGCATGCAATATGGAGGTCAAGATCGTGAACTTGGTGAGCGTCTTTTTAATTATGGTATAAAAAGTAAACAACTACGCTATAGTGCTGTTTGTGTACATTTGGACCACCCGAGAGGCTACAAAACAAAAGAATCTATAGAAAAAAATCTTCAAATACGAAGTAAGGTAAAATCTGAAAAAGCAGTTTGGGCAGCTTCTGGTATTATTAAATCTGAAAAGGCTTAGTTTTAGTTCTTTTTTCTATACACCCCTAATTTCCAATATCTGTTTTCTTTTGAAGATTCAATTTTTGTAAATTCTAGTTCTTCTAATTTTTCATGATTAAAAAACTCCCAACAGCCTTCACCTTCTTTAAAAATAGAAACAATTAAAATTCCATTAGTGTTTAGCTTGGATAAAACACGCTCCAAGACATCGGACTTTAACTTTTGGTTTATGTAGTAAAAGGCTTCATTAAAAATAATGGCATCATAATTTTGGTCGGGGGTATAGTAGTGCAAGTCTGCAACCACAAATTTTGAGTTATCAAAATTAAATTTTTTAGCTTTTTTTATCGAGACTTGAGAAAAATCTACGCCGCAATAATATTTCAATAAAGAATTTTGCTCTTTTAATTTAAACCTCAAAACACCCTCTCCAGCTCCTAAATCCAATAATTTAGGATTTTCAATGTATTTTGAGATGGCATTTATGATTCCATTGTAGCGTGGTTCTTCTTCATTTTCAAATAAATAGTTCCATTTTCCGCTTTTATACTGTCTATCCCATCGGAGTTTTCTTTTCCAATTTTTTAGGCTTTCAATAATGGTGAGCTTTTTCATTAGGATAAATGATGTTTTAAAAACGGATTCAATTTATTAAGAATTAATTTTGGTGTAAGTTGATGATATAGATATTGAGGATTTTCTTCAATCTTTCTTAAATTACTTTTATTTGTTGAAAATAATTCTGGTTTCTCATCAAGCAAGTGTATTGAATTGTGAAACACACCATCTTCAAAACTCGCCCAGCTAGATTTTAAAACATAAGGAGAAAAGATCGTAAAAGTTGGTTTTTCGAGTGCTTTGGCAATGTGAACAGCTCCACCTTCGTTTGAAACCAAAAGAGAGCACTCGTTCATTAGTGCTATAAACCCTCTGATGCTATCTTCATAAATATCAAAAATAATAGCATTTTTGTGTTTGCAACCATTGTATATTTTTTGCGCTTCACTTTTTTGATGTGGCGCATAATTGAATAAAATATTGATGTCATACTTTGATGTCAAATGGTCTATAAGTTCAACAACATAAGTATTTGGCATCGATTTTTGAGGGGTGCTTCCCAAAATCCCAAACATAATTATTGGCTTTTTATAGGCTTTAAGCTTGGACTGTTTTTTTTCACTTTTACTCAAATAAATTTTAGGGTCATAAATGGGGTTTTTCAATGGAAAAGCACTGCTAACCAAATGCACACGATCTTGTATAGATTTTCCACAAATGTGTGTCTTTTCTTTTAAAAAATTCACATTGTGTGTATAGAATGGAAGTATAGGATTTTTTTGTTTTTTCTTGAAACCTACCCGAATTTTTGCTCCCGAGAATAAACATATAAATCGGCTTTGAAACTTAGCATAGGGGTCAAAAACAGTATCATATTTTTCTTTTCTCAGCTTGCTGGTTGTTTTTATGAGATTTGGGATTTTCTTGAGTTGTTTTTCATTGATTTGTATGATTTTATCAATACATATATGATTTTCAATAACCCCAGAAGTGTAGTCATAAACAAAATAATGTATTTCTGATTCAGGAAAAACAGTTTTAATATTAGAAGCTATTAGCGATGCGATAAGAACATCTCCAATACGTTTATTTTGAATCACAAGTATTTTTTTCATAAAAGTCTATAGCCTATCTTAGCAAGATATTACTTTTTTCAAAGTTGTAAAAGTATCCATGAAGAATCTTATCATACATTCTAACTTTCAAGATAAAAAACTTGCTATCGAAAAAGCAATCTTAAATTTTGAAACAAAGAACGGAAATCTTCTAAAATCAGATCGAAATAGCATTAAATGTATTGAAATTGAGGGTTTAAATTTTAATTTTAAAAAATTTAAAAACCCTAATTTTTTTAATGCCTTTGTTTATAGATTTATTCGCCCATCAAAAGCAAAACGCTCCTACCAATATGCTAATATTTTGCTTCAAAAATCAATACTAACACCAACTCCGGTTGCTTATTTTGAAGCCACTATTTTTTTTGGTTTAAAAGAAAGTTATTATATCAGTCTTCATGTTGATTATGATTTGGATTTTAGAGTTTTAATTCACGATTTAAATTACCCAAAACGCGATGAAATATTAAAACAATTCACAGCATTTACATTTCAATTACATGAAGCAGGTATCAATTTTTTGGATCATTCGCCTGGAAACACACTTATTGTAAAAACAAAAAATAATCACTACGATTTTTATTTAATTGATTTGAACAGAATGCGTTTTGAAACTCTGAATTTTGACCAAAGAATGCACAACATTAGACGACTTTGGCCCTCAAAATATATGGTTAAAATTATGGCAAAAACCTATGCTAAATTGGCTGAAAAATCTTTTGAGGAAACGTACTATCTCATGCTCAAATACAGTCGTAATTTTCAGAAAAAAGTAAACTCAAAAAAACTACGTAAACGTGGGCAAAAATTACAATTCAAAAAAGTTTAAACCGCTACATTATGTGTTCTTAGCGCATCATTCAAAGAGGTTTTTTTGTTTGTACTCTCTTTTCGTTTTCCAATAATGAGTGCACATGGGACATTAAAATCTCCAGCTGGAAATTTTTTGGTATAACTTCCAGGAATTACCACCGAACGAGATGGTACAATGCCTT
>ERZ1047472.608-NODE-608-length-31381-cov-141.456554_pt1 | contig 31381 bp, 27 predicted proteins | sample MGYA00383095_ERZ1047472 | MGnify/ENA primary metagenome ERZ1047472 (study PRJEB29581, sample SAMEA5548365) | metagenome | biome: marine; feature: coastal; material: water | depth 1 m | study: Short-term variability in the microbial, nano- and picoplankton... | reverse complement strand
ATTGGAAATGGAGAGAAGGGCTTGCGGAAATGATGGTTCCCATTGTTGGTGATCTCTATAGAAATGGTATTAATATCCTTATTTATGGAAAATCTCTTGTGAATCAATCACCTGTTGAAATAATGAGAGCCCACAGGTTTGCTAGACAGTCTGATGATAACGAATTAAGTGAACTTGAGACTTTTCCTATTCTTCAATATCTCTCACAAATTCAGATGGCAGATTGCGAGATTGATGTAGGTGAGTTAGCTGTAAGATGCCCAGATTTTATAAATCTAAAAACTGATGCGTCAAGTTTACCTAGTTATCTCAATACAGAATTATCTGATGTTATTGACAAATCTTCCAATAGACCAGATAAGCCAAAAGATATAGTTTTATATGGTTTTGGAAGAATTGGTAGGCTAGTCACAAGAATGATGATTCAAATGACAGGACCTGGTAACTATTTCAGATTAAGAGCAATGGTAATCAGAAAAGCTTCGGATGATGACATATACAAAAGAGCTAGTTTACTTTCAAGAGACTCTGTTCATGGATCTTTTGATGGAACAGTTAGGGTGGATGAAGCTAATTCTGAATTGGTAATTAACGGAAACCCTGTAAAGGTAATATATGCATCTAGCCCTAGTGATGTGAATTATGGTGATTATGGAATTAATAATCCAATTGTTATAGATAATACTGGAGTTTGGAGAACTGAAGAGGCTTTAGGGGCGCATTTAGAATCTGGAGCTTCTCATACTTTGTTAACCGCGCCTGCAAAAGGCGATATTAAAAATATCGTTTTTGGTATTAATGATGACACATTAACAGACGATAGAATTATCTCTGCTGCCTCTTGTACAACAAATGCTATTGTTCCTGTTCTTCAAGTAATTAAAGACGAGTATGGTATTAGCGGCGGCCACATAGAAACAGTTCATTCTTATACTAATGATCAAAATCTTATTGATAACTTTCACAAGGGTGATAGAAGAGGAAGAGGTGCTCCATTAAATATGGTGATCACATCAACAGGAGCTGTAGCAGCTGTTGCTAAAGTAATACCTGAACTTGCAGGTAAACTAACTGGTAATGCAATTAGAGTACCAACACCTAATGTAAGTTTAGCTATTCTTTCATTAGTTTTAGATACAGAGGTAACCAAAGAAGTTGTAAATAACTACCTTAAATCAATGGCTTTTCATTCTAAGTATAGAGAAATTATAGGCTTTGTTAACTCACCAGAAATTGTATCGACAGACTTTTATTCAAGCCCATTTGCATCAATAATTGATTCTCAAGCTACCATTACAAGTGGCAATAGGATTACGTTATATTGTTGGTATGATAATGAGTATGGTTACTCTAAACAGGTTATCAATCTAACCAAGAAAATAGCTAATATTAAATTACAAAGATTGCCTAAACCAATTGATTAAAACTATAGAATCGTTAGGGTTTTAGATTTATAATCATCACGTTTTTATTGTTTATTCTTATTTAAGGCATAGCACACGTGATTAAAATAAAAAAAGGCTTAGATCTTCCTATTTCAGGCAGGCCTTTACCTGCAATAACGGATACTCCGACTGTAAACTCAGCATCTATTTTATCTAATGATTTTATTGGTATGAAACCTACCATGCTAGTTAAAACTGGCGATGAAGTTAAGGTTGGCTCTAAAATATTTGAAGATAAAAAAAATCCAGGAATATTTTTTACTTCACCTGCTGGTGGAACGATAGCATCTATTAATAGAGGTGAAAAAAGAAAATTCTTATCTGTCGAAATTGATATAAATTCTAATGAAGAATTTGTTAATTTTAATTATGAAAAAACCAAGCCTAGTCTACGAAATCTACTTATTGAATCTGGTTTATGGAATGCATTTAGGACAAGACCTTTTAACCGAACCCCATCGGTAGATGCAGAACCCGATGCTGTATTTGTAAACTGTTGCGATACTAGCCCACTTTCTATAGATCCTCATGAAATAATAAAATTGGATAATAAAAATTTTGAACTTGGATTAGATGCTTTGAAAACTTTATTTGATTGCCCAATTCATGTTTGCTATCAGAATAACGATTTCAGTCTTGAGGTCGATGGTGTTAATTACCATCAATTCATAGGACCACATCCAGCAGGACTTTCCAGCACACATATTAGTAATATTTATCCTGTAAATATGAACAGAACAGCCTGGACAATAAATTATCAAGATATCATCTCTTTTGGCCATCTTCTTGATACCAATAATCTTAGAACACATAAAATAATACCTATTGCTGGTCCTTCTGTTAGAGATCCTTCATTAATTAAAGCAAGAATAGGTGGCAATCTTGAGCAGTTAACAGCAGGAAAAATAAATGATGGATCTAGAGTAATATCAGGTTCTATAATTTTTGGTCATAAATCTGAAGGTATCATGAGCTATCTTGGTTTTTATGACTCACAAATTTCAGTTATCCCTGACATTGCCAATAATATCTTTATGAACTGGTTGATGCCTGGGAATAATTTACATTCTAAGCTTAATGTATTTATTTCAGCATTTAAAAAACCAAAAGATTTTATTTTTAATACTTCAGTTAATGGTGGTGATAGGGCAATAGTGCCTGTATGTTCTTATGAAGAAGTCATTCCGATGGATATATTGGTTACTCAGTTACTGAAATCATTAGTTGTATCTGATATAGAGATGGCTGTAGACCTAGGCATGCTTGAATTAGCCCCAGAAGATTTAGCTTTATGCTCTTACGTTTGCCCCAGCAAATACGATTACTCATCTATATTATTAGACAATTTAAATAAACTCTATTTAGAACAATGAAAATATTAAGAAATTATATAAATTCTGTTAAGCCTAGCTTTATTGGAGAAGGTAAATACTCTAAATGGTTCCCGCTATTCGATGCTGTAGAAAATTTATTTTTTTCAACACAAACTAAAACTGCAAATCCTGTTCATGTTCGAGATGCTGTAGATATTCAAAAAGTAATGGTTACAGTATGGCTTGCAACTTTTCCAGCTATGTTTTTTGGTATGTATAATCTTGGCGCTCATTCTCTTGAATACCTAGAATCTATTAATCAATTAAATACAGGGGATTGGCATCACTATATTGTTAGTTTAGTTGGCTACGACTCTTCAAGTTTTATTGCCAAAATGTGGTTTGGTGCAGCCTATTTCATGCCGATTTATATAACAGTTTTTGTAGTTGGCATCGGCTGGGAAGCAGTTTTTGCAATAGTTAGAAAACATGAGATTAATGAAGGCGCATTTGTATCTACAATTTTATTTTCATTAAGCTGCCCACCTGATCTACCTTTATGGCAAGCGGCAATGGGTATTACTTTTGGTCTCGTAATCGGTAAAGAGATTTTTGGAGGAACTGGTAAGAATTTTCTTAATCCAGCACTCACAGGTAGGGCATTTCTTTATTTTGCTTATCCATCACAAATATCAGGTGATAAGGTATGGATAGCTGGATTAGCTGATAATAATATTGTTGCTGAAGGTTATAGTGGTGCAACTGCTTTGGGTGTAGCTGCTGAAAGTGGTATGCCAGGAATTCTTAACCAGTACACTTGGATGGATTCCTTCTTAGGATTTATACCAGGTTCTGTTGGGGAAACATCAGTGATAGCGATTGGAATAGGCCTAGTAATATTGCTTGCAACCAAAGTTGCCTCATATCGCATTATACTTGGTACATTTGCTGGTATGATTTTTATGTCTTCAATATTAAATATTGTTGGCTCTGACACAAACCCGATGTTCTATGTACCGTGGTATTGGCATGCAGTTATTGGTAGTTTTGCATTTGGCTTGGTTTTCATGGCAACAGAGCCAGTCTCAGGATCAGGAACCAATACAGGCAGATGGATATATGGAATAGTTATAGGCATTACAGTGATTCTTATTAGAGTAATTAACCCAGCGTTTCCAGAAGGGATGATGCTTGCAATATTATTTGCTAATTTGCTGGCACCAGTTATAGATCATATGGTTGTAATGTCTAATATTAAAAGAAGGAGATTATTAAACAATGAATGACTCAGTAACTAAAACTCTTGGTGTTGCTTTTGTAATTTGCTTAGTTTGCTCTTTAGTTGTTTCATTTGCAGCAGTCAGTCTTCGCGATATACAAAAAGAAAACGCAACCAATAATCAAAGTATTAAAATATTACAGGCTGCAAAAATTTACGATGAATCAATAGATGTTAAAACTCAGTTTAATAAGCTAGAAATGAAATATGTAGATTTTAGTACTGGAAAGATTTTAGATTCATATGAGAACTTTATAATCGATGACTATGATCAACTTAAGTCAACTAGAGATCCTAATTTATCTACTTCTATAAGTGCTTCTGATGATATTGCTATTATTAAGAACCGTGAAAATGTTGGTAAGTTTTTTATTGTTCGTAACGATGACTTATCTATCGATAAATTAATCCTTCCTATAAGAGGCTATGGCCTTTGGGGAACTCTGTTTGGTTATATGGCAATAGAAGAGGATTTTAATACTGTTGCTGGTCTTGAGTTTTATGATCACAAAGAGACACCCGGTTTAGGTGCTGAAGTTGACAATCCAAAATGGAAGGCTTTGTGGCCTGGTAAGAAAATATATCAAAATGATAAAGTTCAGCTAACTGTTATTAAAGGTAAGGTCCAAAGCGATGATGTTAATAATGTCTATAAAGTTGATGGTCTTTCTGGTGCTACTTTAACTAGCAGAGGCGTAACAAATATGATTACGTATTGGTTTGGTGATTCAGGATATTCAAAATTATTCAAAGAGTTAAATTATGAATCTTAGTAGATACAAAGAAGTAGTAATCAAACCTCTCATTGAAGAGAATCCAATTACATTACAAATTCTTGGAATTTGTTCAGCACTAGCTGTTACTAATAATTTGTCAGTTACTATGGTTATGTGTATCGCTCTAACAACCGTAGTTTCCTTTTCTAACTTATTTATTTCTTTGATACGAAACTATATTCCAAGCAGTATTAGAATTATTGTTCAAATGACCATTATTGCTTCTCTTGTTATTGTGGTTGATGAGCTTCTTAAGGCTTACAGCTATGAAACTAGTAAAAAATTATCTGTATTTGTTGGATTAATTATCACAAATTGCATAGTCATGGGTAGAGCAGAGGCTTTTGCGATGAAAGAAAAACCACTTTTAAGTTTTTTTGATGGCCTGGGTAACGGCCTAGGTTATAGTATAATTCTCATAGGCGTAGCCACTATTAGAGAATTATTTGGATCTGGTACACTTTTTGGCTATGAAATCCTTCCATTGGTATCAAATGGCGGCTGGTATATGGGTAATAATTTATTATTACTACCACCAAGTTCATTTATTATCATAGGCTTATTTATCTGGGCAATAAGATCTTATAGACCAGCACAAGTTGAAGAAGATGATTTTGTTGTATCCAAGCATTCAACTGCACCAGATCTTACTAAGAGAGAATTAAATGTTTGAGCATTACTTAAGTATTTTTATTACAACTGTTTTTATAGAAAACATTGCTTTGTCTGTCTTTCTTGGTATGTGTACTTTTATAGCTATTTCAAAGAAAATAGAGGCTGCTATGGGTTTGGGTATAGCTGTAATTGTTGTTTGTCTTATCACAGTCCCTCTTAATAATTTAATATATAATTTTGTTCTTAGAGAGGACGCACTGTCTTGGGCTGGCATAGAAGGAACAGATCTTAGATTTGTATCTCTTATAAGTTATATTGGTGTAATAGCAGCTGTAGTCCAAATACTTGAAATGTTTTTAGATAAATATGTTCCAGCTCTTTATAATGCACTTGGTGTATTCCTTCCGTTAATAACAGTAAATTGCGCAATTCTTGGTGCTTCTCTATTCATGATTGAAAAAGATCTTATGTTTGGTGAAAGTGTTGTTTATGGTCTAGGTGCTGGTTTTGGGTGGGCTATGGCTATAGTTATCCTTGCAGGTATCAGAGAAAAGCTTAAGTATTCTGATATACCAGAAGGCCTAAAAGGACTTGGAGCAACATTTATAATTGTAGGTTTAATGAGTTTTGGATTTATGTCATTTGGAGGAATTTCACTTTAATAAGGTTATATATTATGCAAATTGATTTAATACTAGGTGTTGTAGCTTTTTCAGGGATTGTTTTAGCTCTTGTAGGAGTCATTATTGGGGCTAGATCTCAATTGGTAAGTACAGGCGATGTCTCTATCGAAATTAATGGTGATTCAGATAACCCACTTGTGGTTCCAGCTGGTTCAAAGCTTCTTCAAACCTTAGCTGATAATAAAATTTTCTTGTCTTCTGCATGTGGTGGTGGTGGAACCTGTAGTCAATGTAAGTGCGTCATAGTTGATGGTGGAGGCTCTATTCTTCCGACTGAGGAATCTCATTTTAATTCAAGAGAAAAAAATGAAGGTTGGAGATTGTCATGTCAAGTAGCAGTAAAAAATGATATGAAAATTGAAGTCCCTGAGGAAATCTTTGGAGTCAAGGAATGGGAATGTGAGGTTGTCTCAAATGATAATGTAGCAACTTTCATCAAAGAATTAATATTGAAGTTACCTGAAGGAGAGAATGTAGATTTTAAGGCTGGAGGTTATGTACAACTTGAAGCTCCAGCATATGATATTGATTACAAATCATTTGATATTCAAAAGGAGTATCAAGGAGACTGGGATCATTTTAAAATTTGGGATAACAAGGCAGTAAATCTAGAGCCAGTCATAAGAGCCTACTCTATGGCGAATTATCCAGAGGAGAAGGGCATTATTAAGTTTAATATAAGAATAGCCTCACCGCCTCCTGGAACGGATTTCCCTCCTGGAGTAATGTCTTCATGGACATTTAATTTAAAACCTGGTGATAAAGTTAAAGTTTTTGGTCCCTTTGGTGAGTTTTTTGCTAAAGAAACTGCAAATGAAATGGTGTTTGTTGGTGGTGGAGCCGGCATGGCCCCAATGAGATCTCATATTTTTGATCAATTGCTCAGGATTAATACCGATAGAAAAATAACTTTCTGGTATGGGGCTAGAAGTCTTAAAGAAATGTTTTATGTTGATGAGTTTAATGAATTAGCCAAAAAATATGATAATTTTGAGTGGCATGTTGCACTTTCAGACCCTCAAGCAGAGGATGACTGGGATGGTGAAACGGGCTTTATACATAATGTTTTATATGAAAACTATCTAAAGAGCCATGAAGCACCTGAAGATTGTGAATATTATATGTGTGGCCCGCCAATGATGAATAAAGCTGTTATAGATTTATTGCTTAATATTGGTGTTGAGCCAGAAAATATCGCTCTTGATGATTTTGGTGGCTAAATAAAAGTTGATAAATAGATACTTATTATCTAAATGTCTTGCATTACTAGTTGGGCTGTTTTGTATATTTCTCGCTTATAATTTTAATTCTAAAAATACATATCAAGTATCTGGTTATGCTTATGGAACAACTTGGTCTATAACATCAACTGAATTTATAGCCGATCATCACGAAAAAAATATCCAAAAAATTATTAATGATATTGATATGATGGCTTCTAATTACAAGTCGGACTCAGAAATTGCTATTGTTAACAATGGTCCTATAAATACTGATATAACCGTAAGTGATGGATTATTTGATATTTTAAGCATTTCAAAGCAAGTATCTAAAGTATCTAATGGTTATTACGATATAACACTTGGAAAAGTCTCAAGTTCCATGGGTTTTTCACCTAATTTTGAAAAAAATGTAACTAATAATCCATTAAATAGATCCTATGCTTTAAATAAAAATAATAAATCAGTAATAAAGAGCTCTGCATTTTGGTTTGATTTGTCTTCTATAGCAAAGGGGTATGCAGTTCAGAGAATACATACCTATTTATTAAATAATAACTTACTTAATCACTTAATAGATATAGGTGGTGAAGTGATAATCAATGGTTCAAACTACACTGAGCCGTGGAAAGTTGGCATTCAAGACCCTAACTCAATTGTTAATAAACCTATATACATTATAAAAAATATAAAAGGTTCATTTATATCAATAGCTACTTCAGGTGAATATAGAAATTTTAAAACTAATTCATCAGGATTAACAGATACTCATACAATTGATCCGACTACACTTAAATCAATTGAATCTGACTCACTTTCAGTTACTGTTATCAGTAATAAGTCAGCCACTTATGCGGATGGCTATGCCACAGCATTTAATGCTATGAGCACAAGTGAGGCATTAGAAATAGCTAATGCTAATAACATTGCGTTAATGCTTGTTCAGGATACTAATGGTTCTATTGAGTTAGTCTTTTCAGATAAATGGTATGATTTCGTTTATGAGTGATTTATTTTTAGGATTTATAGTTATTGCACTATCTTTTGGTGGACTTGCATTAGGATTAATTTTAAGAAACGAGCCAATTAAAGGCTCATGTGGTGGCATGGCAAACCTAGAGGAGGGAGCACCATGCCAAATATGTGGACGAACAGATACTGAAGTCTGCGATCAGAACTGATTCATAGTATTGTCTTCGCCAGCAGCTTTTAATGCTGCATCTCCAGCAAAATACTCTTTGTGATCATCGCCCATATCAGAACCAGACATATTTTGATGCTTCACACATGCAATACCTTCTCTGATTTCTTTTCTCTGAACACCAGCGACGTAACCTAACATTCCATTATCACCAAAGTATTCTTTTGCTAGATTATCAGTAGATAAGGCAGCTGTATGGTATGTTGGCAAAGTTATCAAGTGATGAAATATTCCTGCTTCTCTTGCTGCGTCAGCCTGGAAAGTTCTTATTTTATTATCAGCCTCTATTGCTAGGTCAGAGGTATCGTAATCCTCATTCATAAGATCATTTCTATTGTATGATGAAACGTCTTTTCCTTCATTAGACATAGCATCAAAAACTTGTTGTCTAAAATTAAGAGTCCAGTTGAATGACGGACTATTGTTGTATACAAGTTTGGCATCAGGGACAACTTTTTTTATTTCGTCCATCATGGCCCCAATTTGGCCAATATGTGGCTTTTCAGTTTCTATCCATATAAGATCTGCACCATTTTGTAAGCTTGTTATTGAATCTAAAATACACCTAGCTTCGCCTGTTCCTTCTTTGAATTGGTATAAATTACTAGGTAATCTTTTTGGCCTTACGATTTTTCCATCTTGGCTGATCATTACATCACCATGATTCATTGTCTCTGGTGAAACTTCATCTACGTCTAAGAATGAATTATATTGATCACCCAAGTCACCTTTTTCGCTTGTTACGGCTATTTGTTTTGTGAGTCCTGCGCCCAATGAATCAGTTCTTGCAACAATAACCCCATCATCAACACCTAATTCAAGAAATGCATATCTAACAGCATTAATTTTAGCTAAGAAGTCTGCATGCGGAACGGTAACCTTTCCATCTTGATGCCCACATTGCTTTTCATCTGAAACTTGGTTTTCAATTTGTATACAACAAGCACCAGCCTCAATCATCTGTTTTGCCATAAGATATGTTGCTTCCTCGTTACCAAAGCCTGCATCGATATCTGCAATAATTGGAACAACATGAGTTTGAAAATTATCTATTTTAGATTGTATATCTGTTTTAGCTTGACCTTCTGAAGAATCAAGTTGTCTGTACAAGCCACCTAGTTCTCTAGCATCAGCTTGTCTTAAAAATTGATACAGTTCAGCTATGAGACTGGCAACAGATGTTTTTTCGTGCATTGATTGATCAGGTAATGGGCCAAATTCAGATCTTAATGCAGCGACCATCCAACCTGAAAGATACAAGTACTTCCTATCAGTTGTTTCAAAATGTTTTTTTATAGAAATCATTTTTTGCTGACCAATAAAACCATGCCAACAACCTAATGACTGAGTATATGCAGAAGTATCATTGTCGTATGAATCCATATCTCTTCGCATTATTCCCGCTGTATACTTGGCAATATCAATGCCTGTTTTAAATTTATTTTGCATTCTCATGCGTGCAACATACTCGGGATTTATCGCTCCCCAGTTAGAGGTATTCATATCTGGAATACTAGATGCATTGTTTAATTGGTCTTTGTGATTTGTCATAATAGTCTCTGAAATTAATATTATGTAGTGAAGTAGATAATATAACTAACAAGCTGTCAATTAATATCTCATATCCCTATAGAATAGGGGCTATACAGGCTAAATACTTGTAGTTTTGCTACAAATAATAGCAAATTATCCTATTTAGTTAACAAATCAGAAATACCAACATAAGATGATGGTGTTAATGCCAAAAGTTTAGTTTTAGAAACCTTAGAAATATTAAGGTTTTCAATAAAATTTATATATAAATCACGAGTTAATTTACTTCCTCTGGAAAGATTTTTTAATTGTTCATAGGCATCAGGAATACCTTCATACCTCATAAGTGTTTGAACAGCCTCTGTTAAAACTTCCCAATTATTATCTAGTTCATTTTGAATGCTTAAAATATTAGGCGTTATCTTACCCAAACCTTTATTCGCAGAACCTAATGCTAATGCTGAATAACCAAAACCTAGTCCAATATTCCTTAATACAGTTGAATCAGATAAATCTCTTTGCTGTCGAGATTTAGACAATTTATTTGCAAAAAAATCAAACAAAGCAGAAGAAATACCAAAGTTACCTTCTGCATTTTCAAAATCAATTGGATTAACTTTATGTGGCATTGTTGATGATCCAACTTCATTTTTATTTAGCTTTAATTTAAAAATATCATTAGATATATACATCCAACAATCTTGAGACAGGTCAGTAAGAATGTTGTTTATTCTTACAATTGAATGAGATGTTTCAGCTATCCAGTCATGAGGTTCAATCTGAGTAGTATATAAGTTTTGTTCAACACCAAATTTTTTTAAAAATTTCTTATTCTCTTTAGGCCAATTAATAGATGGATCTACCAATTCGAATGTATGAAAATTACCCGTAGCTCCACTAAATTTGGCAAGTGGTTTAATAGCTTTTAATATTTCTAATTCTCTTTCTAATCTTGTTGAAAAAACTTTAAACTCTTTGCCTAATGTAGAAGGGGAGGCAGCTTGACCATGAGTTCTTGCAAGAAAAGATATATTTGCCCATTTTTTTGTATATTTCTTAAGCGTTTTATTAATTTTCACACTCTCATTAATAAATAATGAGATACCATTTTTAACTAAACAAGCGTAACTAAGAGAGTTAATATCTTCACTAGTTAAACCAAAATGTATTAAGTGTACATATTTACATAACACTTTGTCTTTGTTGAAATGATTGGCAATAAAATATTCAACAGCCTTAACATCATGATTTGTTGTAGATTCTATTTTTTTAATCTTAAGAACATACTTATCATCAAAACTATTTTTAAAACGGTTAATTTTTTTTATAGACTCTTTGCTAAGAGGTTTAAATGACTTAGTTAAATTCGTGCAAAGAAACAGTAACCATTCGATTTCAATCTCAAATCTTATTCGTATTAGAGCAGACTCGCTAAAATTATTTCTAAATTGTGATACTTTGCCAGCATATCTATTATCAAGTGGTGAGATATTGTCATGATCATATTGCATAATTTATTTTATCATCCTTTAATTTCTATATTAAAAAGTTTCTTCAATTATCCCGCCACCTAAGCAGATATCATCTTTATATAAAACAGCAGACTGACCTGGTGCTATAGCTCTAATCTGCTCATCAAACCTAACTATTGTTCTTCCTGAATCTAGATCAACGATACATTTAACAGGCTTATGTTGATGGCGCACTTGAACCAAACAGTCTAATGGTAACTTATATTCCAATGAGTTAATCCAGTTAATTTTTTCAACATAAAGTCCATCATTCATCAATAATTTATTGTTTACACCTTGGCAGACATGTATTTCATTATTTTTAATATCTTTTTTAAAAACATACCATGGCAGTTCATCAGCACCTTTAACTCCTCCAATTTGAAGACCTTGCCTTTGACCCTCTGTATAAAGAATTGACCCATGATGTTGCCCAATTACTTTACCATTTTCATTTTTTATAGGTCCCTTAGAAAACTCTATAAACCTATTTAGGAAATCTTTTAAGTTTCTTTCACCAACAAAGCATATACCAACTGAATCTTTTTTATCAGCAGTGATAAGTCCTTCTTTTATTGCAATATTTCTGACTTCATTCTTATTTAGATCTGCAAGTGGGAAAATGCATTTACTAAATTCAGTTTCATTAACTTCGTGCAGAAAGTAGGTTTGATCTTTAAATTCATCTTTTGCTCTTGCTAAAAATTTTGATCCATCTTTTTCGACTAATTTTGCATAATGACCTGTTGCTATATAGTCAGCCCCAATCTTAAAGGCATATTCTAAAAATGATTTAAATTTTATTTCTCTATTACAAAGAATATCAGGATTTGGAGTTCTACCTTTTTCATGTTCACTTAAAAAATTAGTGAATACTCTGTCCCAATATTCATCTGAAAAATTTGCTCTATGCAATGGAATATCTAACTTATCACAAACTTCTGAAGCATCTTTAAAATCAATTTCTGACGTACACACTTCTCCTGGCTCACTCTGCCAGTTTTGCATAAACAGTGCTTTTACATCATATCCTTGCTGTTTAAGTAGGTAGGCTGATACAGATGAATCAACTCCACCCGACATACCAATTACAACAGTCTTATTTTGCATCTTTCATCTCTTTTGTAAGTGTTATATTAAATTAATTAAGAGTATAATTATGACCGATTTGGAAGCTAAAATCTTAATACAGAGGTCAATAAGTAAATGAAATTCGATAAAATTAAAGAACCAGAGTCAGGATCTAAAATAACTATAACCGATGGTCAAATAAATGTACCTAATAATCCAATTATTCCTTTTATAGAAGGTGATGGTATTGGAGTAGATATAACTCCTGCAATGTTAAAAGTAGTTGATAACGCTGTTAAGGTTGCATATGAGGGAGAAAGAAAAATTGAGTGGATGGAGGTATATTGTGGAGAAAAATCTACAACTATTTATTCTAAAGACACGTGGCTTCCTGATGAGACAATTGAAGCGTTGAAAGAGTATGTGGTAAGTATAAAAGGACCATTAACAACACCCATTGGTGGTGGAATTAGATCTTTGAATGTTTCTCTAAGGCAAATTCTTGATTTATATGTATGTCTTAGGCCTATTAGATATTTTGACGGTGTTCCTTCACCAGTTAAAAGGCCACAAGATACTGACATGGTTATATTTAGAGAAAATTCAGAAGATATATACTGTGGTATCGAATTCCAAGCAGGGTCTGATGAGGCTAAAAAAATGGTTAGCGTCCTTCAAGATGATTTTGCGATATCAAAAATACGCTTTCCGGATACAGTTGGTTTAGGGGTTAAACCAATTTCAAAAGAAGGAACAGAAAGGTTGGTTAAAAAGGCAATAGATTATGCTATTGAAAATGATAGGTCGTCAGTAACTCTAGTTCATAAAGGTAATATTATGAAATACACTGAAGGTGCTTTCAGAGATTGGGGTTATGAATTATCCAAAACTAGTTATGATGCAGAGGATTTAGATGGAGGCCCATGGCAAGTTATTAAAAACCCAAATACTGGTAAGTCTATAGTTATAAATGATGTAATTTGCGATGCTTTTCTTCAGCAGATTTTGTTAAGGCCAAAAGACTATGATGTTATAGCTACAATGAATTTGAATGGTGATTACATATCTGATGCTTTGGCAGCTTGTGTTGGTGGCATTGGTATAGCACCTGGTGCAAATCTATCTGATGATTATGCAGTTTTTGAAGCTACTCATGGTACAGCTCCAAAATATGCAGGACAAGATAAAGTTAATCCTGGAAGTTTAATTTTATCAGCAGAGATGATGCTTAGACATATGGGTTGGGTAGAGGCTGCAGATTTAATTATTAGTTCTATGGAAAGAACTATTGGTGCTAGAAAAGTAACATATGACTTTGAAAGAATGATGGATGGTGCAGATCTTGTTTCATGTTCTGGTTTTGCAGACGAGATGATTAAAAGGATGTGATGGTCAAACTTTCTATAGAAGAGATAGATAATGAAAATGATTATGGATCATCTGTATTAGAACAGGACCCAGAAGTCAAAGAACCGCCCATGTATCAGGTATTACTTTTGAATGATGACTACACTCCTATGGAGTTTGTAGTTTATGTCTTACAAACAGTCTTTAACCACACTCACGAACAATCAACACAAATAATGATGGCAGTTCATACAAAAGGTATGGGAGTTTGTGGTATATTTTCTAAAGAGATAGCTGAGATGATGTCACACGAAGTCAATGAGATGGCAAAGCATCATAATCACCCGCTATTAAGTGAAATAGAACCATTGATGGATTAGTATGTTTAGCAAAGAACTTGAAATCTCAATCGCCAGCCTTTTTGATCAGGCACAAGAAATAAATATTCAATACCTCACTGTCGAGCATTTATTTTTAATGATCTTAAATGATTTTGATGTAAAAGATTTTATTGAATCTAGAGACGTTCAAATTCAATCCTTGAAAGATAGCCTTAATGATCATCTTAAGCAAACTAGTATACTTAGAACTGATGCTCAAAAAGCAGTGCAACCAACATTAGGTTTTCAAAGAGTTCTTCAAAGAGCAGTTTTTCATATTCAGTCTTCAGGAAAGGGCGTTGTAAAACCAATTAACATACTTGTAGCAATATTCTCTGAGAAAGAATCAAGATCTGTTTATTTATTAAATAAAAATAATATAAATAGACTTGATGTTGTCACTCATATTTCACATGGCAGTCCTGAAAAAACGTCAACTGATGAGCCATTAAATGATGAACAAATAGAATCTGCTCCGGCTAAAGAAAAAAAAGAGAGCTCTTATTTAATTAATCTTAATAGCCAAGTTAAAGAGGGCAAAATTGATAATTTAATTGGAAGAACTAAAGAAGTTGAAAGAATTGTTCAAATCTTATCAAGACGTACTAAAAATAATCCTTTATTGGTTGGTGAGTCTGGAGTGGGTAAGACAGCTATAGCAGAAGGCTTGTCCTATCTTATTGTAAATAATAAAGTTCCTAAAATTCTAAGTAATTCAACCATATATGCACTAGATATTGCGGCACTGATTGCTGGCACAAAATATAGGGGTGACTTTGAAAAGCGTTTAAAGGAAGTTTTAAAGTTTTTAGATAAAGAAGATAAGCCAGTTCTATTTATAGATGAAATACATACGATTATTGGAGCAGGCTCAGCATCAGGTGGGTCCATGGATGTTTCTAATTTACTAAAACCTGCACTAGGTAAAGGTCAAATTAGATGTATAGGCTCCACAACTTTTCAAGAATATAGAGGTATATTCGATCAAAATCAGGCACTATCAAGAAGGTTTCAAAAAGTAGATGTTCTTGAGCCAAATTATGATGAGTGTGTTGAGATTTTAGATGGGATTAAATCTATCTATGAGGATTATCATAATGTTAATTTCTCAAACGAAGCTATTAAGACATCTATAGATTTATCCTCGAAATATATTAATGATAGATTTCTACCAGATAAAGCTATTGATGTTATAGATGAGACTGGAGCAATGCTTAATATTTCAAGAAAAAATTCAAAAAAAATAACAGTAAAACAGTCACATATAGAAAAAACCATATCCAAGATAACTAAAATACCAGAACAAAGTATTACTGCTGCTGATAAGAAGAATCTTAAAAATATTGAAGAAAGTCTTAAGCGTGTAATATTTGGCCAGGACGTTGCGGTTGAAACATTATCTAATGCTATCAAGCTTTCTAGAGTTGGTTTAAGAGATGATAATAAAACTATCGGCTCATTTTTATTTACAGGTCCAACTGGGGTTGGTAAGACAGAAATATCAAATCAATTAGCCGATATTATGGGTATTGACCTTGTTCGTTTTGATATGAGTGAATATATGGAAAGACACACTGTTTCAAGACTAATCGGAGCCCCTCCAGGTTATGTTGGCTTTGATCAAGGTGGTTTATTAACTGAAGCAATAGTTAAGTCTCCACACTGCGTCCTTTTGCTAGATGAAATTGAAAAAGCGCATCCAGATATTTTCAATATATTATTACAAGTTATGGATGCTGGGGTATTGACTGATAATAATGGCAGAAAGGCAGATTTTAGAAATGTTATATTAATTATGACTACTAATATTGGTGCAGAGTTGCTAGCTAAAAGGAATATAGGATTTAATTCTGCATCAAATGAATCAGATGCTATGAATTCTCTAAATAAGCTATTTTCACCAGAATTTAGAAATAGATTAGATGAAACTATTCAGTTTAATTATCTAGATAAATCAATAATATTGTCTATTGTTGATAAATTCTTAACAAAACTCCAGGCTCAATTAGATAAAAGAAATGTTGAAATTGTTGTCTCTGATAATGTTATCAATTGGATTGCTGATAATGGCTATGATAAAGAGATGGGAGCAAGACCTATGGAAAGATTTATATCTAAAAATATTAAAAAACCACTAGTAGATAAACTATTGTTTGGTAATTTAAAATCTGGGGGTCAGATAAGTTTAGATATTAAAAATGGAAGTCTCAAGTTCAGTGAAGTTAAAAAGAAGGTAAAAGTCTAGTTTATCTTCCTCTAAAGGTTATTCTTCCAACGGATAGGTCATAAGGAGTCATTTCCACTTTAACTTTATCGCCAGTCAATATTCTGATGTAATGCTTTCTCATTTTTCCTGAAATATGAGCTGTTATCACATGATCATTTTCTAATTTGACTTTAAATTTAGTATTAGGAAGTGTTTCAATAACTTCTCCTTCAAATTCTAGATTATCTTCTTTTGACATACCCTCATTTTAAACTATATTTCTGTGAATAGGGGGTTCATATAGCTATATAATCATTAATATAAATTAAACATAGGACAGTACCATGATAATTAACCCAGGCGAAATTAACTTAGATGAAGCACTAAATATCTGCAAAGAAGCATTAAAAAAAGGCCGTGAGTTAAATTTAATGCCTTTAACCGTAACAGTTGTTGATGTGGCAGGTGTTGTAAGGGCATCATTATCAGAAGAGGGCTCAGGACTAATAAGATCTGATATTGCATATGCAAAAGCATGGACATGCTTAGCCTTTAACGTTTCATCTAATACTTTGAGAGATGTATTTGAAGGACAGCCACGATTAGCGCCAGCAGTAACTGGAATGCAAACAATGGCAGGGGGTAAACTTGTTCCAACACCTGGTGGAATGCTTATCCAAAAAGATGGAAAAAACATTGGCGCCGTTGGTGTGACCGGAGATGTGTCTGATCAAGATGAAATTTGTGCTATTGCTGGTATTGAGTCTGCTAATTTAGTTCCAGGCCATAAATCTAAATAGTTTGCACATAAAGTATTTAGTAGATTTAAAGTCTAAAGAAATACAGTTGATCTGTTATAAATATTTTAAGTATTATCTTCTGCTGGAATTTTTCCTTTTAAAAACTCGGGCATATAATCTACATTTGAATGATTATTAATTCTAATACACTTATTTTTAATAGTTCCAATTTCATTAATCGATGTTGTGACTATATCACCATGTTTAAGTAATTTACCTTGAGTAGCACCAACACCTGATGGTGTTCCCGTGAATATCAGATCTCCAGTATTTAATGTTAGGAATTCTGATATGTAAGAAATGATATCTGGTACTGTAAATATTAAATCATCTGTACTTGTTTCCTGTCTTAATTCATCATTTACATAGCATTGGAGCTGCAATGCATCTTTATTAGTAACTAAATCTGGTGACACCAAACAAGGACCTATTGGTCCAAACGTGTCAAATGATTTACCTAGATTAAACTGAGGAGGGGTTGCATGAAATTGAACAGCTCTATCAGATATATCTTGACCTACAGTTAATCCAGCAACATGTTCCCAAGCATTAGCCTTTGTTATATTTTTACCTTCCTTGCCTATTACAACAACCAGTTCTGCTTCATAATCAACAATATCACTTCTCATTTGAATTTCTTCAAAAGGTCCAACAATACATGAAGTATGTTTAGTAAAAACCATTGGAAATGGCGGAATCTCCATACCGCTTTCTTCTGCATGCGCCTTATAATTTAAACCAACAGCAAAACAATTTCTAGAATTTGTAATAGGTGCTCCTAATAAAGAGTTTTCTATCAATCCTGTTGGTTCAAAGTTATTAATGTTACTAGATAATTCATGCAAATCATTTAACGAATCTAATACTTCTGATGGGTCTGATGAAATTTTACCCTGGGAAATAGTATTTATATCATAATAAGATTCACCATAAATAAGAGATGATTTACCATTTACGTTTGCTAATTTAAAACCCATTTTTTTTTCCTTAATATTTTTTGAAAAATAAACCATGGTGAAGGCATTTACTCCACCATGATTTTCTTAGCTATTGATCAGGGGGACCAATAATTAATAGTTCAACTTAAAAAGTTTTTCTAACTGATAGACCAACTTCTTTTCCAGGAGCCCATAGTGCAAAATGCGATCCAGGTACTAGGGGTAAGTCTAATAGTTGGGTAGCAGTTATTTCATCTGTAACATTTCTTGCAAATACGGATACATTTAACCCGTTAGAATGCTCAAAAGATGCACTTAAATTAATTTTTGTATAAGCTTCTTGAAAAGCATCTGGGTCATTGTCAGTATTTGTATATACCTCATCTTGATAATTCGCATTAACTGAAAGCACCATATCCCAATCTGCACTTAGATTATTGTAATAATTTGCATACATTGAAGCAGCTAGCTCTGGTGCATTATTACCAGTTTGTCCTGCTTGATTTTGTACACAACCAATCTTAGTTAAATTAGCCAGTCTATAAGCAACTTCTTGATCTGCTGTACAACCACCTACATATGCTCCATATGCAAAATCAAGAGTTGTAGCTGAACCTCCAATTACAATATTATCAGTTGGAGCCCAAGTAAATTCTGCTTCTACTCCATCTATTTCTGATTCACCAGCATTTGAAACCTGAAATGATGATCCGTTAAAAATTGATACTTGCATATCTGTATAGTCGGTTGAGAAGTAAGCAAAACTAGCTCTTAGACTTCTTTCAGGAAAATCCATTTTTGCACCAATTTCTAATGTTTCAGCCTGTTCAGCATCAAACTGAAAAGCATCACCAGGTGTAGTGGAGTTTATTTGAGGAGCATTTTCAGATCCATCAAAACCACCCATTTTGTAACCTTCTGCATAACTTAAATAAAGGCGAGTAGTATCAGAAAAATCATATAGTACTTTTAAAGAAGGAGTAGTATGATTTTCTGATCTGGATTGAATCGGAAAGTTATGAACTTTTCGACTAGCCAAAGCATTAAAAACACCAAGTACTGGTGGTGCCAAAGTAAAGTTCTCCCTTCCTAAACCTCCAGGAGTTGCAGAAGAGCTCATGCCTTGAATACTTTTAACATCTTTTTCATCATCAGAAAAACGAACACCAGCTTTTATAGTTAATTTATCATTAACATAATAAGTACCTTCAGCAAAAATTGATTTGGTAGTAGATTTCTGATCATTAGATGTATGTGTGGCAGCAAAATCTGCAGAAAAGGCTCCTCTAGTCTGAAGAGCGAAGATGTTTGGAAGAGGGAATATTTGACCAAAAAGACCACCAACTGACATATCAAACATGCCATCATTTATTCCATCGTAATGAATATCATCGTAGTAAAAACCAAAAATATATTCAAATTTATCGTCTACTGGAGAAGATATAGTTACTTCTTGGGTTACAGATTTAAAATCAACATCATTATCAACAGCAATTAGAGCAAGAGGTCCAAAATCTGCATCAAGCCCCCACTTATAATCATATACAGAATATGATGTTGTAGACACAACATCATGATCGTTCCATGATGTGGAAAGTTTTAAAATTGCATTATCTGAATCAACAGTTCCTCCTGTAGGATTTTGATAGGTTGTATTATCTGAATAAGTAACACCAGGAACTCCCACAATTTGATCTGAGAAGAATGCATTAGTTATTCTCCAATTAATTACTGCGCCTGTATATGGTGGTGTAGCTGTTGCCAATGCTCCAAATGGTGCAGAAAGTTCGTATTTATATATACCAGCTTCTGAGCCTTTTTTTTCTGAACTTAAAGAAGATAATTTTAAATTTACTTCCATATTATCTAATTCCCATAACATAGTAGCTCTTATTGCCTCAGATTCATTTTCTGGACTACTGCCAGTGTCCTGGTAAGCATTTGTGACCCATCCATCTGACATTTCTTTTTGGACAGCTATTCTCATTGCAAATGAATCACTGACAGGAATATTCATAGCTCCGTTATATTTTTTAGTATTCCATTCAGGGACATATTCAATACCCCAGTTTCCCTCAGTTTCACCACCAATGGTAGGTGATTTACTAACCATATTAATAACACCACCAATAGTATTTTTACCAAATAGAACACCTTGAGTTCCTCTCAAAACCTCAACCCTCTCAACATCCATTAGGGGAGATGAGTATTGAGACCCTTGAGTAATTGGCATGCCATCTATAAAAGTTGTAATTGATTGAGAAAAACCTTTATTTGTTCCTGATCCAATACCTCTCATATATACATTCCATTCACCCGCGCCCTTTGATATATGTAATCCAGGAATATATTCAGCAAGATGTTTCATTGATGTTACACCTCTGGATTCAATCATCTCATCAGAAAGAACTTGAATTGAAATAGGTACCTCTGAAAGACCTTCCTCTTTCTTCTGTGCTGTTACAACAACTTCTTCAAGTCTTGAATCAGATGACTCTTGTGATATTACATCCTGAACATATAGACCTGTAAAAATAAAAGTGTATGTTAAAAACATTTTTTTAATTGACATATTTTCCCCCTAGGAAATATAAATATTGATTTATTTATTCTAACCACTTGGATAGAAAATTACAACTATCCAGTTGGATAAAATAATAATTTATGTTTTACTTATGACATATGAAATTATTTGATTTAATTTAATGCATAAAATAGAGCTATATGGATACGGTGAGTCTGTTGCCTCAAATATGGCAAGAGTTGCTTTATCTGAAAAAAATATTTCTTATGATTACAATCTTTTATATTTGGAATCTAAAGGTGACCATCTATCCAAAAAGTACAAAAAGTTAAATCCTAAAAATCTAGTTCCCACTATGATTGATAACGGAAATGTTATTCCTGACAGCATCCAAATAATGCGTCATATTAATTCTACCTATATTGATGGTACAGATCTTTTTCCTGAAAATATCAACCAAGATATATTTAACAACCTTCTGGATTTTGTAAAACTTGATGAGAAAAAAGAGCTAGGTGAGACATTAGGAACAACCGCTGGTGGTATTTCAGCAACTATCTTAGTAAGACTTTTGTGTAAAAGATCTTTACTGAGTGTTATTTGGGATTATTCAACCAAACATTCCATCAAAAAAAGAATACCTATTTTTATCCTTTTAAGGATTCTTGGTAAACCACCTGAAAAGTTGTGTAAAAAAATGGTTTTAGCACTATCCAAGCATCTAGTTTATATAGAGGATATTCTTAAACATGAAAAGCCATTTATGATGGGAGATCAATATACTGCAATAGACTCCTGCATGACTTCAATTCTTCATAGAATTAATGAGATGAGATTTACTAATCTTTTAACAAGTGAGAATTTACCAAACATAGCTAAATATTGGAAAATTATTCAAGCTAGACCCAGTTATAAAGAAGGAATATTAGATTATGTAACTGGTGAATGGGAGATAGAAATTCAATCATTATATGGCAATGGATCTAATAAATATGAAGATCTTGCTTTGTCAGAAATTACTAGATTATTAAAGGAGAAATAATTATGAAAGAACCTATATGTAAAATAGCTGACATTATTTATGTCAGATTTGAGCTTGAGGAATTTGAGGCTCAAAAGAAATATTTAAATCATTTTGGAATGATTCTTGCGCATGAAAATGAAAATAGTATTTTTTTTAGAGGAACAGGTACATCACCTTATATATATGTAGCTACTAAAGGTAATGAAAATAAATATATAGGCTCAGCATATGAAGCTAATAATTATTCAGATTTAGAAGCTTTATCTAATGAATTTAATGTTGATATTGTTGAAAATAATGAGCCTGGTGGAGGGCATAAAGTTACTATTATTGATCCTGACGGTATTGAAGTTGAGGTTTGTCACGGAATGGTACCTGCAGAACCTGTTGCTATTGTTTCAAAAGTATTAAATACAGGTCAATCAAAGCAAAGAGAAAATGAATTACAACGTTTTGGACGTGCATCTGATGAATGGCAGGTTCATGGTGATAAATGGGTGTATGAGTTAACTTCAAAAGTAAAAAGATTAGGGCATACCGCTATTAATTGTAAAGATCCTCAAGCATCTATTGATTGGTATGCAAACACTCTTGGTTTTTTAACTAGTAATAACTGTATTGGGCCAGATGGTAACTCAATGGGCGCTTTTATGAGATGCAACCAAGGTAATAAACCTGTTGATCATCACACATTAAATAACATGGGTTTGCCCGGTAATATGGATGTTGTTGCTTATGGACATGCAGGTTATGAGGTAACAGATTCAGTAGATGACTTAATGGCAGGTCATTACCACATGAAAACGGTTGATGAGTATTATCATGAATGGGGCATAGGTAGACATTTACTTGGTAGTCAGATGTATGATTATTGGAGAGATCCACATGGATTTACACATGAACATTGGACTGATGGAGACCTTATAGATGCTTCAGTACCAACTGAGAATTCAGGATTTAGAGATCTGGCTATGGCTCAATATGGGCCAGAAGTACCAAATACCTTTGGTATAACTATGCCTGTTGATCAAATTGACAATGCAAGGGCTGAAAACCCAACAATACCAGGCATGATTAAAGAAATGGAAATGGCTGCAAAAGCTTCTACTGAGGACTAATAATGGTTGAACTAACTGATGATCAAAAAATAGCAGTAGCTGCTGCTCAAGAAACTTTTTCTAATTTAAAAAATAATAATGAAGCGCTAAATGATTCCCAATTAAATTTATTGTTTGGTGAAGCAAGAAGTATGAATGGTTGGCAAGATAAAGATGTCTCTGAGGAACTAATTAGATCTATTTATGAGCTTACAAAAATGGGTCCAACAAGCACCAATTGCTGTCCTGCCCGATTTAAGTTTATAAAAAGTGAGGAACAAAAACTTAAACTCAAAGAATCTCTTTTACCTAACAATATAGATAAAGTTATGTCTGCTCCTGTTATTGCAATTATAGGATTTGATCTAGATTTTTCTGACAACATGGGCAAGCTGTTTCCACATATGGATGTTGCACCAATGTATAAAAATAATGAAATCATGAATCACTCAACTGCTTTTAGAAATAGCAGTCTTCAAGGTGCATATTTTATGATGGTATCAAGAGCTTTAGGTTTAGATTGTGGGCCTATGTCTGGGTTTAATAATGCAATTGTTGATGAAGTATTTTTCAGCGAAACAAATATTAAATCAAATTTTCTTTGTTGTATTGGATATGGCGATCCATCTAAAATATTTATGAGACTTCCTCGTTTAGATTTTAATGAGGTATGTGAAATTATCTAACTTTGTATCTTTTGTATGCAAATCGGCATGTTACAAACAAAAGTATTAGTCCTATTAGTTGATATTTGAATGATTGAATTAAAACCCATATCATTACAAACAAACCTACCGTCTTTGATACAGGCTCGTTAAGCTCGTAATCTCTATCCAACCAAGGTGAGCCAACCACATCTCCACCTTCGGAATCTCCGTGCAGGTATGCATGCACAGGGTCTATTGTACCTATACTATTAAGCTCTTTGATATTCATCAAAGTATCTTTCATTTCATCAAAAATATTTATTTCAGTAGTTGATAAATCTACAGTTTCATAGGGATCATTAACTATATTAAAAAGCTTAAAGGTACCTTCTACATTAAACATTACTGGTTTTTTATAATAAAGCTTCCATTCGTTATTAAAGAGCGCTCTTTCATCAAAGATGATCTTATTTCCAACAAATGCATTATCAGGAGGTGTGATTTTATTTGTTACTAGATTAGACCATCTATCAACTCCATCAATGAGTAAATCTTCATCATAACCAATCCCTGTTGCTGTTAAGAGTGTTGGAAGTAAATCTTGTATAAACATAAATTGATCAGTTTTTGATTGTTCAAGGATTCCTTTCCACCATATAGCTGCAGGTACTCTTATTCCACCATCGAGAGCTGAAGTTTTGCTACCTCTAAGACCAGCGGTACTGCCCTTAGATTTAGTTAAACCGGGTGCAATTGTTTTAACTATAGGATTTATATCGAAAACAGGTCCATTATCGCTTAAAAATATAATGATAGTTTCCTCAAGCAACCCAGAAGCTTTTATTGAATTAATAATTCTGCCAATTTCAATATCAAGCTTGCTAATATTTGCAGCATAATTTCGGTCTAGCTCATCTTCTATATATAAAAAATTATTAACATCTTCTTCAGGAGCCTCAATTGGTGTGTGAGGAGCATTAAATGCGACATAAAGAAAAAGAGGGCGGTCGTCATCTTTATTTTCAATTATGTTAATAGCTTCATCAGCAATTAATTCTGTTGAGTATCCATCTTCACTTAATGAGACGCCATCTCTATGCCAGTCCATTCGATTGGTGTGAACATGATCATAGTAGCCGATACCACCTAACATATGACCATAACTAGAATCAAAACCTCTATTGGTTGGTAAATATTCTTCTTTATGCATGCCTAGATGCCACTTGCCAGATAATGCTGTCTGATAACCAGCCTCTTTAAAATATTCTGGCATTATTTTTAGGTGTTCGGGTAGACCTGTTTGTTCAGCTGATGGGTTCATGAAGGGCCTAATTACTCCATGATTAAATATATGAAGTCCTGTTAATAATGACGCTCTAGTAGGACTACATGTCGGATTAGCGTAAAACCTATTTAATTCAATACCATTTGAAACAAAACTATCGATATTTGGTGTGGGTATAAATCCGTCATGATATGAAACATCGCCCCAACCAAGATCATCAGTGAGTATTATTATTACATTGGGTTGACTATAAATGGACAGCGTAAAAAATAATAATAAAATATTATAGAACTTCATTTAAACCTAAATCCCTTGCTTTAAAGAATAAATCCATGAATTTTTTCATTTCTTCTTCACTGATATCTAAAACTTCCATAATATATGGCTTCATTGATGCAAGCCCAAATTCTAGAACCATAATCAATGCAATAGCAGCTTTCATATCAGCAGTAGGCTTTTTTTTATTTTTTAACTTAACTAACTGATCTAGAGTTTTTTTAGACATTGATAGATTAGAATCAACCTGCACTCGGACTAGGTCCATGCGGTTGTCTAGCACTGCTCTTATGATTGCTTTAAAGTAATTATTTGTTATATCTCCTAGTGGCTCTCTAATCATATTGTCTGGAGAAACATTTCTTCTTTGTAATTGCTCAATATGTTCAAAAGCAAGTAACTTGTATGTAGCAATAAGCAAGCCGTCTTTGCCACCAAAGTAGTGATGTATTTGAGCATGATTTACACCAGCATGGTCGGCTATGTCTCTGATACTCAATTGGTTAGGCCCTATAGAGCCGACAAGCACTGCAGCTGATTCAATTAATCTTTTCTCAACATTCTGTCTGCCTTTTGTTTTATTACTTTTAATTGTTTTTAATTTAGATACTTTGTTCATGTTAGCTCGCTTATTAATTTTTTATTTAATTCATCAACTTTTGTAATCATTGATTCATCATCACAACATCCGTATACATGCCTGTCTGGTCTTATTATAACTGCTGAAATATTATTATCCCTTTTCCACTTTATAAAATTACTATCTTCATTAAATAGACTATCTTTATCTATCAAATAAATATTATTTTCAAATATTTTTGAGCTTTCTAATGCTTTAATATCATTAAACAATATTTCATTTTGATCAAAAACTATTAATGCAAAGGAATAACCTATGAATTGATCAAATGGTTTGTTATCCACTTTAAGGTCTAAACTTGGTTGTGATATTACAATACCGTTTGCTTTATTCGGATATAAAGACTTATCTATCAATCCATTATCAATTTGCCAAGGGTGGTAAAAATCAAAAAAGCTTAATAATTTTGGAAAAATTCTGGCCATGTTAAGCAATGTATCTCTAATCAAAGCTATATATTTATTCTGAGTTCCAATAACCCCGCCATGTTTGATAGCAGTTTCAGTGACTGATTTAACGATTGATATTCGCTCATCAGAATACGTTTCTAAGATCCTGTCAGCATACTTACCTCTAATCACTCCATCTAACTTCCAATGAAGGTTGTAAACATCCTTTATTCCTTGACACAAGCCTTGACCGAGAAAGGGGGGCATTTGATGAGCTGAGTCCCCAACCAAAAAGCAGTTATTTGACTTAAAGGTATCTGCAACAAGCCCATGAAAAGTATATTTACTAGCTCTAAGTATATTGCCAGTATTGATATCAATATCAGGATTTAGTCGCCATGCATGTTTTTTCATCATTGAACGAATTGAGCTATGCTTTTCTACTTTATTAACATCGTCGTCTTCATTAAATTTAAATTCCCATCTAATGTGGCGCCCTGAAATATGTGCAACAGTTGTAGGTCTTTTATAATCACATATATGCATAGGGCCAGCTAAAATTTCATAATTTGGATCTATTTCATAATCCACAACAATCCAATCTTGATCACATTTGTAATCAAAGGATCTTATATCAAGCTTTTGTCTTACAAAGCTATTAGCACCATCACATGCTAATACATATGTTGATGAAATTTTCTCTTCTTCACCCGTATCTACATTGGTTATGGTTAAATGATTATTATTAATTTCTGACGATAGTTCTGTAAGGGACTTACCTAATTTAAAAGTTATATTTTCATATTTTAGCGCTCTTGATCTCAAATCTTTTTCAAGATCGGGTTGGCTAAAACCAACAGTTTCATAATATCCATTAGGCTGTGGGTTATTTGAAAAATCAACATATACGATTTCTTTACCTTTTTTATTTATAAATTTAAGCCCTTCAAATGAAGTTCTGGCTATATCATCAATAATACCGATTGACTGAAAAATTCTTTGAGTTTGTCCATCAAGAGCCACAGCTCGAGGTATATCCCATATATCTTTTTTTGGTTCAATAACTACTACATCATGACCACTTGCACCAAACATGTTTGCTGCAACTGCGCCCACAGGACCGTAACCAATTATTGCTATATCGAAATGCATTTAATATATATATACATAAATTTTATTGATTAAGTTTAGTCAAGTGGTTAGGATAGTCAATATAAATATCATATATGATTAGGAATTAAATATGTATCAAGTAACAAATTATATAAACGGCAAAGAATGTTTCGAATCTAATGAATCAATAAGTATTATAAATCCGTCATATGGTTCTAATATAGGTGAAGTTCTTTATGCAACTAAGGACACCACTAATAATGCCATCAATGCAGCTGCTGAAACTTTTATAACTTGGTCAAAAACTGGTCTGAGTTACAGGGCTGAATTAATACTGAATTTACGACAAGGAATCATCAATAAGTCAGAAGAGATTATAGATATATGCATTACAGAAGCTGGTAAAACAAGGCCTGATGCAGAGGCTGAATTAGATAGAGCTGTTCAAGCTCTTACACATATTGCTGGTGTCCAGCATTTCTATCCATCCATAATGAGTCCTAATGTTGCAGGTGGTATAGATATTACTGATGTTAGATACCCAATTGGTGTTGTTGTTGGTTGTGGACCATTTAATTTTCCAATATTAATACCAATTCTTCATGCATCTATGGCTATAGTTACTGGCAACACCTTTATAGCCAAACCCAGTGAAAAGGTTCCATCAATATCAAGATTATATGCTGATATATTTAAAGAATCAGGTTTCCCAGATGGTTGTTACAACGTTCTTAATGGTGGTAAAGAAATTGTAGAACAACTAGTTTGTCATGAAAAAGTAGCTGGATTGGCATTTATTGGAAGCACACCAGTCGCAAAAAGTTTAAAGATTTTAGGAGTTCAAAACAATACTAAGATTCAGGCACTTGGTGGGGGAAAAAATCATATGATCGTCCTTCCAGACGCTGATCTAGACATGGCAGCAGATGCAGCTGTTTCTGCAAGTTTTGGCGCAGCTGGTCAAAGGTGTATGGCAGTGTCTGTTGTTGTTGCTGTTGGAGATATTGCTGACGAATTAGTTGGTAAAATCAAAGATAGAATACCTAGTCTTGTAATGGGTAAAACAGATAATCCAGATACTCAGCTAGGTCCAGTTATTTCAAAAGAAAATAAAGATCGTATTTATTCATTTATAGATTTAGCAGAGACAGAAGGGGCATCATTAGTTTTTGATGGCAGGCCTTTATCTGATAAGGAGGAAGGCTCTTTTGTTGGCGCTACTTTAATTGATCATGTGAGGCCTGGTATGTCAGTTTATGAGAATGAAATATTTGGACCTGTTTTATGTTTTGTTAGGGCTAGTTCATATGAGGAAGCTATGGATATAACTGATAGTCATAAACTTGGTAATGGTGCTGCGCTATTCACACGTGATGGCGGAGTTGCACAAAAATGGGCAAATGAAGTTCAAGCAGGGTCTGTTGGCATCAATGTACCAATACCTCTTCCTACATACTCTCATAGTTTTGGTGGTTGGAAAGATAGTGGTTTTTCAGAAACTAAAGCATTTGGTAATTCATCTATAGATTTTTATACAAAAACTAAATCAATTGCTACAAGATGGCCTAATCCAGCTGATAGCAAAGTAGACTTAGGATTCCCAAAAAACGATAATTGATGTTGGATTCTCTTCTAAAGAGTTTTACGTATTTTATTAGTAGTTTAAGATAAAGCAGGAACATAAAATAATTTACATTTAAATCTTCTTGGATGATATATTTCTTCTTATGCAAAGAAGATCTTTTTTAAAGTTTTTTAGCCTTTTAATATCTGTATTTAATATAAGAATCTTAGCGAAAGAAAGCGATACAAAAATATTGTTTAATCACGGGGTTGCTAGTGGTGATCCAACTCATCACATGGTAATAATTTGGTCTAAAATTACAAAAAATACAAATAAAAAAATAAATGCTACCTGGCAGATATCAACTAAAAAAGATTTTACAAATATAATTACTTCAGGAACAACCAAGTCGTATGCGCATAATGATTTTACATTAAAGGTTGATGTAAATATCCCACTCGAATATAACGCAAAAAAAATCTATTATCGTTTTATTGTAAACAATATCTTTTCCCCAATTGGCACTACCAAAACTTTACCAATCTCAAACCCTGATAAATTTAATTTAGCTTTTTGTAGTTGCTCTAATTATCCAGCTGGTTTTTTTAATGCATATAGAGAGATAGCTCTTGATAGTGATATTGATGTAGTTTTGCATTTAGGAGACTATTTATATGAGTATGGTGCAGATGGATATGCCACAGAGGATGCTAAAAAACTTAATAGGGTGGTTGATCCAATTACTGAGATTGTTAGCCTAGATGATTATAGAAAACGTCATGCGCTTTATAAAACTGATGAAGACCTCCAATTATTGCATTCAAAAAAACCAATGATTCCAGTTTGGGATGATCATGAGTTTGCTAATGATTCATGGAAAAATGGAGCTGAAAACCATACATATGATGAGGGATATTTTTCAACAAGAAAGGCCAATGCATTAAAAGCCTACTATGAATGGATGCCAATTAGAGAATCAAATTCAAAATTAAAAATATGGAGAAAGTTTGAAATAGGGTCTTTATTTCAATTATTAATGCTAGATACAAGATCTATATATAGAGATAAACAATTAAATTTTGATAATTACTTTAAAGACAATGAATTTAATAAAAAACAATATATGAAAGACCTTCAAAAGAAAAGAAATCTAGTCGGTGCCGAACAATTTAAATGGCTTGATAAAAATATTAATAATAAATTTAAATGGTCGGTTATTGGACAACAAATTCTCCTTTCGCCAACAGTATTACCTAAAATATTTTCTGAATTAGATAAAAATTCTTTTCCTAAATTCCTTCATAAATACTTAAAAATTGGTGGAATGGATATTCCTTACAATACTGATTCATGGGATGGTTATCCAAAAGAAAGAAACAAGTTACTTAAAATACTTTCTAAAGCACAATCTAGTATCGTTCTTACAGGTGATACACATAACTCATGGATATCAAATTTGTTCAGTGATAGTCAAAATTTTATAGGTGTAGAGATTGCAGCACCTTCAATATCATCACCAAATTCCGTTGATCTATTTAAAAGTATAACCAACGATATTGATCAAGGGTTTATAAAGCAAAATGAAAACCTGAAGTGGGCAAATGGTTCAGGTAAAGGTTTTGTTAAGTTAACTATAGATTCTAATCAAATTGAAGCTAAATTCATGTATGTAAGTGATATCAAATCTAAACAGTATCAATTAACTGATACCAATAGATTTATTATTAAACATAATCAACCTATATAATTGAACATAATATATATTATGCGAAGTGATATATATTATCATTAGACCCTACTACTCTATATATGATATAAATATAGTCATTAATTTTATTAATAGGGAGAAATAATGACTGAATATCAAATATTAAATATTATGCATGTAGGATTTATTCAAAATGCTATGTACTTTGTTGGAATGGTCTTAATGACATGGCTAGCATTTAGAATGTGTAACAATGTTAGGAATAACCCGAATACAAATATGGCTGGCAAGGCGTTCACATCTATATTCTGTGTTTTTGTTGCACTATTCATGACGCAAACTAATGCAATTGGTGGATCGATACTAACATCTAGTGTTAATTCGCTAGTAGATGTTGGTGCAGCTTCAGCAGAAAGAATGTCTGCTTATCTATCATCTCCAATGATTATTGGCGGTCCAGTTCAAAAGGTTTTTGTACTGTTTGTTCTTGTTTTCCAATTAGCTCTTGTTTGGACTAAAGAATAATAAGCATTACATAACCATATAAGGGCCTTAGGGCCCTTTTTTATTTTCTAATAATATTTTTAGCCTTTTATATCGATTAAGTCATAATCAATCCCCCTATCAAACTCATTAAATAAATTTAATATTTTTATGAAGATACCATTAATAGTATTTAATAAGTTTAGTATTGCGACTAAAATTAATATTTGAATGTATAAATATTTCACTACTAAACTAAATGGAGAATGTTATGTTTAAGTTATTAATTACTGTCAGTCTCATTTTTTCTGTT